>OCTX012245489.1_pt1 | contig 18706 bp, 17 predicted proteins | sample 1539691 | NCBI WGS metagenome assembly OCTX01 (sample SAMN02144231, study PRJEB22623) | gut metagenome | biome: sheep rumen | host: Ovis aries | place: New Zealand | reverse complement strand
AGGAAGGGGTAGAAGAGCATCATTGAGAGGATCTGGATGCCGCCGCCGAAGGTGTTGAAGAGCGTGTAGGCGTTGTACCAGCCGGATCCGCCGAAATCGTATTTGAAGAAATAGATGACCAGGTTCGAAGTGATGTAGACCGAGCAGTTGATGAGCACGATCGCGACGACGACGGTCATGGTCTGGTCGTTGGTGAGGAGCGCCCTGAACATCTGGCCGACGGAGGGGGTCTCCATGTCGACGGTGGATTTCTCCTTGACGTTCACGCAGGTGATCACCGTGAAGACGACGAAGAGGACCGCGATGATGAGGGCGAAGAGCTTAAAGCCCGCCCGCTCGATCTCCTGGGCACCGCCGGAAGAGGCAGCCATTGCGCCGAGCGCGTGGACCGCGATCATCGTAATGATCGTGACGATGGCGGAGCCGACGCCGGCGCAGGAGCGCGCGAGGGTCGTCAGGCCTTCGCGCTCACGGCCGCCTTCGGTGAAGGCCGGGATCATCGACCAGTAGGGGATGTCCATCATCGTGTAGGTCACGCCCCAGAGAATGTAGGTGATCGCCGCATAGGCGGTGAGGCCGGCTCCGTCGAGGGCCGGCGGTGTCGCGAACATCACGTAGAGCACGACGGCGTTGGTCAGGGTGCCGATGAGGAGCCACGGGCGGAATTTGCCCCAGCGGGTCTTTGTCTTTGCGACGATCACGCCCATGATCGGGTCGTTGAAGGCGTCGAAAATGCGCGCAGCCATCAGGATGACCCCCATCGCGACGGGACTCACGCCGAGAATGTCCTGATAATAGTAGAGAACGTAGCTGGCGGAGAGCATGTAGACCATGTCCTTGCCGACGGCTCCGAGACCGTAAGAGGCCTTTTCTTTCAGGGAAAGAGAGTGTTTTTCAGTCATGTGTATTTTCCTCCGGAGAAATATAGGAGTATTTTAACATAATTGCGCTGAATATGATATGCGAAAATACACAAAATAGACAAAATTGCATCGAAAGCATGTAAATTCATAAAAATAACATTTATAATTTTATTCATATATGGTACTATATGTATGTAATTTGACAAATCGCAAAATATGACAAGATACATATTTGAGTGAACATGTTGGGTCCGCGGAGGAGACAGTATGCCTCAGATAAAATATAATAAGATCTACATGGATTTAAAGGAAAAAATAGAACGCGGCGTCTACCGCACGAACACGTACCTCCCGTCGGAATACTCCCTGATCAAGGAGTACGACTGCTCCCGCAATACGGTCCGGCGCGCGATCGAGCAGCTGGGCAAGGACGGTTATATCCAGAGCATGCACGGGAAAGGCGTGATCGTGATCTACGATATGCTGACCGGGGCGAAAGATATTCCGGACCCGCAGGAAATAGACAGCATGTACTCCCTGTCAGAACGGGACGACGCTGACGTCAGGATCAAAGTACTGACATTCGGGGCGCTTGAGATCGACGAAGCGCTGAGTGAGGCCACCGGTTTTGTCGTCGGGGAGAGGTGTTTCCGCGTTGTCCGCGTCTTCCTGATCGACGGGGAGGCGGTCAGTCTTGAAAAGAGCATTTTGAAGGCGTCGGCTGTCAGGGGGCTGGATGAAAAGAAGGCTGAGGGGTCCATTTATCGCTACATGGAGGAGAACCTTGAGGACACGGCGGTGACGATCCAGCAGCTGATCACGGTGGAGAGGGCCGGCGATGAGGACCGGTCGCTTCTCAATATGAAGCAGTTCGGCGGCGTCGCGGTTATAAAGAGGAGGGCTTTCAACTCGGCAGGCAGTCTTTTCGAGTTCACGGAGATCCGCAGACGGCCCGACTGGTTCAGGATGACGCAGCAGATCCGGCGAAAAAGGAAAAAATAATCAAGAGTATTGTACTTGTTTAATACAGAACGGCGTGTTATACTGGTGTGAGAACGTTTAAACAAATATCAGTATAGGACGAGGCGAGAAATGTCACTTGAATCTAGTTTTGCAGAGGTTTACACAAAGTTTAAAATGCATTTTTATCGGGAACTGTTCAGCGCAGGTCCGGATAATGAAGAGACACTGACGACCGTGGAAACATTCTGCATGGAAGTGATCCATGCGATGAAACGTCCGACCATCAATGAATTTGCAAGCTTCATCCGGATTTCCCAGCCGAATGCCGCTTACAAGGTCAACAACCTGATCCGCAAGGGTTACCTCACCAAGACCAGATCTACGAAAGACAAGCGCGAGTATTTTCTGGAAGTGACGCCGAAGTACATCGAGTACTGCAATGCGAGCGAACACTTTATGAAGGATGTCTGCAGCCGTCTTGAAAAGCGGATCTCTGCTGAGGATGCGCGGAAGCTGGAAGAGATCTTCTCCATGGTGAGTGAAGAGATGATGGCGGAAGTCCCGGACTACAGGCCGAAAAAAGAAGGCTGAGACAGAAAGGACATGAAAAAAACAAGACCCCTGAGGTCTTGTTTTTTTGTGCCCTTATCTGCTGATGCCGGCCAGATCCTTCACCACTTCGGAGGCCAGGATGAGCCCCGCGCAGCCCGGGACGAAGGAGACGGAACCAGGCGTGCTTCGCCGGCCCTGCGGCGCTGCTTCCGAATCCGCGGGCGGCACCGGCGCAAGCGGCTGCTCCTTCGACCAGACGACCCTGAGATGCAGGATGCCGCGCTTTTTGAGCTCCCGGCGCATGACGCGGGCGAGCGGGTCATAGGATGTCTCGCTGATGTCGGAGACAGTGAGCATGGCAGGGTTCAGTTTGTTGCCGGTCCCCATCGAGGAGATGACCGGAACGCCGGCATCGCGGGCTTTTTCGATGATCGCGAGCTTGCCGGAGACTGTGTCGATCGCGTCGACGACGTAGTCGAAGGCGGAAAAATCGAAGGTGTCTGCATTTTCCGGCAGGAAAAAGCAGGTATGGAGCGTCACGCGGCAGGACGGGTTCACGGAGAGCACGCGGTTTTTCGCGGCCTCCGTCTTGTACATGCCGAGCGTATCTTCGGTGGCGATGATCTGGCGGTTCAGGTTGGAGAGGGCGACCGTGTCGTTGTCGATGAGGTCGAGGGCGCCGACGCCGCTCCTGGCCAGCGCTTCTACGACATAGCCGCCGACGCCGCCGAGGCCGAAGACGGCGACGCGGGAGTTATGAAGGCGCTCCAGGGCCTCCCCGCCGAGGAGCATGGCGGTTCTCTGGAATCGGGGGTCCATGCGTTTTCCTCCTTTTCTTCTTTTGCGCAAGTATACCATAAAAGAGGCGTTCCGTGCGCGTTATTTGTCAGTTGTTCGAATGGAAAATGCCCGCATTTTGTGCTATAGTAGACAAATCTCTGAAAGGAATTGAAGCAGTATGGCTCAGGACACAGGCAAAAAATATGAAATCATCCACGTCCTCATCCTTCTTGTCGCCGCGATCATCTGGGGCTCGGCGTTTGTGGCCCAGAGCGTCGGCGCGGGCTACATCGGCCCGCTGACCTTCCTGGCCGGGCGCAGCTGGATCGGGGCGGTCATCCTTCTGCCCGTCATCGCGGTGCGGGATAAGATCCTCACCGTTCGCACCGGGGAAAATGAAAAGCCCAAAAACAGGACCCAGCTCATGACGCTCCTCGCCGGCGGCGCGGTCACCGGCACGGCACTCTTTTTTGCGAGCTTTTCGCAGCAGGCGGGCATCGCCGGGACGACCACCGCGAAGGCCGGATTTATCACGGCCCAGTACGTCGTGATCGTGCCGGTGCTCGCGATCTTTTTCGGGAAGAAAGTGAAAGGGAAGATCTGGGGCTGCGTCGCGCTCGCGGTCGTCGGGCTCTATCTTCTCTGCATGACCGGGAGCTTCGCTCTCGGGCGGGCGGACGGGCTGATGCTTCTGTGCGCATTTTTGTTCAGCCTGCAGATCCTCGCGATCAATTATTATTCGCCGAGGGTGGATACGGTCCGGCTGGCCTGCCTGCAGTTTGTTGTGGAGGCGATTTTCTCGACGGTCCTTATGCTGGCGTTTGAGCCTTTTGACGCGGAGGCGTTCCGCCTGGCGCTGCCGTCGGTCCTCTACGCCGGCGTCATGTCGAGCGGGATCGCCTACACGCTGCAGATCGTGGGGCAGCGGAATCTTGATCCGACGATCGCGAGCCTCACGATGAGCCTCGAGAGCGTGTTCTCGGCCCTTTCGGGCTGGCTGATCCTCAATCAGACGCTGACGCCGCGGGAGATGGCGGGCTGCGCGCTGATGTTTGCGGCGATCGTGGTGAGCCAGATCTGAGGGGAAAATGTCGGGGACGGTTCTAAGCACAAAAAGGGGTTCTCATTGCGTGAGAACCCCTTTTTGTACAGGAACTGTCCCTTATCTTTGGGGACGGTTCCCACCGGCCGCCTTCGGCGGCCTCCCAGGAACCGTCCCTGCCGCTTTCGGCGGCCTCCCAGGAACCGTCCCTGCCGCCTTCGGCGGCCTCCCAGGAACCGTCCCTGCTACCTTCGGCAGCCTCCCAGGAACCGTCCCTGAGGCATTTTCGCTTATTTACAGCAGTATGACGTTCTTCTCCGCGCAGGCCCTCTTCATCTCCTCCGGCCAGACGGAAGCCTGGACCTCGCCGATGTGGACACGGCCGAGGAGCAGCATGCAGAGCCGGGACTGGCCGATGCCGCCGCCGATCGAGTAGGGCAGCTCGCCCGCCAGGAGCATCCTGTGGTAGGGGAGTGTCGTGCGGTTCATGCAGTTGGCCGCCTCGAGCTGCTTCACCATGGACTCCTCGCTCACGCGGATGCCCATGGAGGAGATCTCCAGCGCGCAGGAGAGCGGCTCGAACCAGAAGAGGATATCGCCGTTCAGGTTCCAGTCGTCGTAGTCCGGGGCGCGCCCGTCGTGGGGCTCGCCGTCGGCGAGGGGCCAGCCGATCTTCTCAATGAAGACCGCACCCTTCTCACGGCAGATGCGGTTCTCCCGCTCCTTGCGGGTCAGCTCCGGATAGAGGGCTTCCAGCTCGGAGGAGGTGATGAAGAAAATATCATCCGGCAGACGGTAGACCGCGTCCGGCCATTTGTACCAGACTTCGTGCTCCATGTGCTTGATGATCTTGAAGATCTTGCGGACGACCTCGTGCAGGACCATCGGGGTGCGGTCCTCGCGCCGGACCACCATCTCCCAGTCCCACTGGTCCACGTAGGCGGAGTGGAGGTTGTCGAGGTCCTCGTCACGGCGGATCGCGTTCATGTTGGTGTAGAGGCCTTCGCCCGGCTTAAAGCCGTATTTGCCGAGCGCGAAGCGCTTCCATTTCGCGAGAGATTGGACAACTTCAAAGGTCGAGCCCGGCAGGGATTTCATGTCGAACTGGACCGGGCGCTCGACGCCGTTCAGGTTGTCGTTGAGGCCGGAGGCCTGGTCGACGAAGAGAGGCGCGGAGATGCGCTCGAGGTTCATTTCCCGGCCGAATTCCTTCTGGAAGACGTCCCTTATATATTTGATGGCGTCCTGCGTCTCGCGGACCGTCATGTGGGAGTCGTAGCTCTCGGGGAGTATCAGGTTCATAGTCGGTTCCTCCTTGCGGAAAATAGAAAACGCACACAAACCTGCCGGGAAGAGGCCGCCGTTGGCATTTTCCGGCAATTTGCGTGCATCGCTTAAGACACTTCGTTATCATACAACGCGCGCCGGAAAAAAGCAATCAAAATCTGGTTTTTGTATGATGCATATATGAGATTTATGTGTTATGATTATCCTGCATTATTATAGGAAAGCAAGAGGTGTTTCCATGGAGAAAAAGATTTCTACAGGAGCGGCCGTAAAGCGCGTAATGCAGGAGATCGGGGAGTTTAAGACGCCTTCGATCCTGACGCCGATCATGATGATCGGCGAAGTAGTCGTCGAGACGCTGATCCCGCTGCTCATGGCCTCCATCATCGATGACGGCATCAACAAGGGCGATATGCGTCACATCCTGGTCATCGGGGCGGGCATGCTGGGGCTCGCGCTCGCCGGCCTTTTCTTCGGCGTCATGGGCGGCGTTTACGGCGCGAAGGCGTCGACCGGATTTGCCAGGAATATCAGAAGGGCGATGTTTACGAACATTGAGACGTTTTCATTTTCCAACATCGACCGCTTCTCAACGTCCGGCCTCGTCACGCGCCTGACCACCGACGTCACGAACGTGCAGAACGCCTACCAGATGACGCTCCGCATGTTTGTCAGGGCCCCGTTCTCGATGATCGTCGCGATGACGATGGCGTTCATCATCAACGCGCGGATCGCCTCGATCTACCTGGTCGCGGTCATCCTGCTCGCGATCTTCCTCTTCTTTATCATGAAGCGGGCGACGGCTTATTTCCAGATGGTTTTCAAGAAGTACGACGCGCTGAACGAGAGCGTCCAGGAAAATGTCAGCGCGATCCGCGTCGTCAAGGCCTATGTCCGCGAGGAGTATGAAAATGACAAGTTCGCGAAAGCCGCGGAAAATGTCTACAACCTCTTCGTCAAGGCCGAAAACAACGTCATCATCAACATGCCGGTCATGCAGGGAACGGTTTATGTGGTCATCCTGCTCATCTCCTGGGTCGGCGCGCACATGATCATCCAGAACGAGCTGACCACCGGCAACCTGACCAGCCTGCTCGCCTACTGCATGAACATCCTCATGTCCCTCATGATGCTCGGCATGGTCTTTATCATGATCACGATGTCCTCGGCGGCTTTCCAGCGCATCGCGGAGGTGCTTGAGGAGAACACCGACATCGAGAACCCGGCGGACGGCATTAAGGAAGTTCCGGACGGCAGCATCGATTTCAACCATGTGCATTTCTCCTACCGCCAGGGCGGCGGCGACTGGGTCCTTCACGACATCGACCTGCACATAAAGAGCGGCGAGACGATCGGCATCATCGGCGGCACGGGCTCCGCGAAATCCTCGCTGGTCAACCTGCTCTCGCGCCTCTACGACGTGCAGGAGGGCGAGGTCATGGTCGGCGGCCACGATGTCCGCGAATATGACCTGCCGACTCTGCGCGACCAGGTCTCGGTCGTCCTCCAGAAAAATGTCCTCTTCTCCGGCACCATCCTCGACAACCTCCGCTGGGGCAACAAGGATGCAACGGAGGAGGAGTGCATCGAAGCCTGCCGGATGGCCTGCGCCGACGAGTTCATCGAGCGGTTCCCCGACAAATACAACACCTGGATCGAGCAGGGCGGCACGAACGTCTCCGGCGGCCAGCGCCAGAGGCTCTGCATCGCCCGCGCGCTCCTGAAGAAACCGAAGATCCTGATCCTGGACGATTCGACCTCGGCGGTCGACACCGCGACGGACGCGAAGATCCGGGCCGCCATGGCGGAGTTCATCCCGGGCACGACCAAGCTTATCATCGCCCAGCGCATCTCCTCCGTGGAAAATGCAGACCGCGTCATCGTCATGGACGACGGGCGGATCTCCGGGTTCGACACGCCGGCAAGGCTGCTTGAGACGAACACGATCTACCGCGAGGTCTACGAGACGCAGACCGCCGGCGGCGGAGACTTTGATATGAAGAAAGGAGGTGAGAACTGATGGCAGCGCCTAATAATAAGGAAAAGACTCTGGATAAACTGAAGGAAGCCGAAAAGAAGGGCGGCAAGGTCGAGATGACCGCCGACGAGCTTCAGAAATCCAACGCGAACCGCGGGCAGATGCGGGGCGTCAAGGTCCGCGTCGAGAACGGCGGAGCGATTTTTAAGAGGCTGTTTGCATTTGTCATGAAGAATTACGGCTTCCAGTATGTCCTCGTCATCATCTGCATCTTTGTCTCGGTTCTCGCCAACGTGCGCGGCACGATGTTCACGCAGACCCTGATCGACGACTATATCATGCCGATGATCGGGCAGGCGAACGTCGACTACGGGCCGCTCCTTCGCGCAATGAGCCAGGTCGCGGTCTTCTATGCGATCGGCATCATCGCCTCCTTTACCCAGCAGAAGATCATGGTCTACATCGGCCAGGGGACCCTGCTCAAGGTGAGAAAGCAGATGTTTGAGCACATGGAGAGCCTGCCGATCAGCTACTTCGACCGGCACAGCCACGGCGACATCATGTCGATCTACACCAACGACGTCGACACGCTCCGCCAGATGATCTCCCAGTCAATCCCCCAGTTTGTGAACAGCGCGGTCACGATCGTCAGCGTGCTCGTCGCGATGATCATCCTGTCCGTCCCGCTCACCCTGGTCACGCTGGTCATGGTCAGCATCACGCTCTTCACCTCCGGCAGGATCGCCGGCCAGTCCGGCCGCTATTTCGTGAAGCAGCAGCGGAATCTCGGTGAAGTCAACGGCTATATCGAGGAGATGATGGGCGGCCAGAAGGTCGTCAAAGTCTTCAACCACGAGGAGGAGACGCTTGCCCGCTTCAACGAGCTCAACGACGCACTGTATGAGAGCGCGAACAACGCGAACCGCTTCGCAAACATCCTGGGCCCGATCAACGCCCAGCTCGGCAACCTGTCCTACGTGGTCTGCGCGGTGGCGGGCGGCGCGGTCGCCATTTTCGGCGGCGGGAGCCTCACGATCGGCAAGCTGGCATCATTTCTTACCTATAATAAATCGTTCAACATGCCGATCAACCAGGTGTCGATGCAGCTGAACTCGGTGGTCATGGCGCTGGCAGGCGCGGGCCGTATCTTCAAGCTCCTCGACGAGGAGCCCGAGAAGGACGAGGGCTACGTCATGCTGGTGAACGCCAACGTGGCCGAGGACGGCACCATCACAGAGTCGAAGGAGCGCACCGGACGCTGGGCCTGGAAGCACTACCACAAGGCGGAGAACACGACGACCTACAAGCTCCAGGAGGGCGATATCGTCATGGACGGCGTCGATTTCGGCTACACGCCGGACAAGATGGTGCTCCACGACATCAAGCTGTTCGCGAAGCCGGGCCAGAAGATCGCGTTTGTCGGCTCCACGGGCGCCGGCAAGACGACCATCACGAACCTGATCAACCGCTTCTACGACATTCAGGACGGCAAGATCCGCTACGACGCGATCAATATCAATAAAATTAAGAAGCCTGACCTTCGCCGCTCGCTCGGCATCGTTCTGCAGGACACCCACCTGTTCACCGCGACGGTCATGGAAAATATCCGCTACGGCAAGCTCGACGCGACCGACGAGGAAGTCTACGCGGCAGCGCGGCTCGCCAACGCCGACGGCTTCATTCGCAGACTGCCGGAAGGCTACAACACGATGCTGCACGGGGACGGCTCGAACCTGTCCCAGGGCCAGCGTCAGCTGCTCGCGATCGCCCGCGCGGCCATCGCAGATCCGCCCGTCCTGATCCTGGACGAGGCGACGTCCTCGATCGACTCCCGTACCGAGCGGATCGTCCAGGACGGCATGGACAAGCTGATGAAGGGCAGGACGTCCTTCGTCATCGCCCACAGGCTCTCGACCGTCCGGAACTCGGACTGCATCATGGTTCTTGAACAGGGACGCATCATTGAGAGGGGTACACACGACGAGCTGATCGCCGCCCGCGGCAAATACTACCAGCTCTACACCGGTCTTGCCGTGAGCTCATGAGCGCGGAGGCAATATGAGAGACAGATTTGAAGACGAAGATCTGCGGGAAGAGGAGGGCATACCTTTTCTCACGATCCCGATCATCATCGCCGGGCTGGCGATCGTGATCTCGGCGTTCATTTTTCTGAAAATAACCATGGAGCGCCTGAACCGGGCCGGCGAGGGGGCCGCCGCAAATACCGCGGAAACCGTCAGCGTCCGGACGCTCCCGGAGGCGGACATAACGCGCATTACCGACAGCTGGTACCGCCGGAAGGGCGACCAGGAGCCCGCTGCAGCGGCTTCCTACGATGTTCTCGTGCTCACGGAGGGCTCGCGTTCCGCCTATGAGCCGCTTGATGAGGCGCTTAAGGCTTATTCGGCGGACAATGCCGCCTACATGGCGGCTGCGCACGAGGAAAACTGCCGCTACAGTCTCGCCGGTGACGGGAACTGCCGGGAGAACCTCTCCTATAAGCTGAAGAGGGCGGATGAGAGTGTGTTTTCATTTTCCGTTCAGTATGACGAGAGCGGTGCGATCGGGACCCGGAAGGGGATCTCGGGGGCTGCCTTCAGCGCAAAGACGGGAAAGCGGCTTTCGTTCGGGGACGTCGCGGCGCAGCGGGAGGATTTCTGCGACCGGGCGGCCGCGAGACTCTTCGAGTTCTACGGGGCGGAGGAGTTCGACTTTGACTCGACGCGGAAGCTTTCCGATTACCTCTGCGGGAATATCCTGCTGCCTGAGACCGACGACCTCTTTACGGTGGATCCGCTCGGCGTGACGGTCTATCTGCCGGCCGGCGTCGCCGCCGCCGAGGAGAAGGGCATCCACACGGTGACGGTCTTCTTCTCGGAGTCCCCGAAGATGTTTAAGGAGGGAATCCGCGGAACGTCGGATCACTATGTGATGATGCTCGATCAGGCACCGTACCTCAATTTCGCAGATCTTGACAGCGACGGCGAGCCCGAACTGATCACGGTCGAAGGGCTCTCCTATGAGGCCGGCGACGAGGAAGAAGGGCTTTATCCCTTTGCCGGTGTCTCCGTGGCGCTCGACCGTGACGAAAACCGCCGGAACTTCGGGTGCGAGACGTTTGAGGCGGCTCTTGTGAAGAGCGGGAGCGAAGCTTACATCTACGTCTCGGTCCGCTGCGATGAGGAAAATAAACTGCTGGTCTACGAGCTTAAGGACGGCAAAGCTGTTTTCCGCTCAGAGCAGGAGGACCTCTCGCAGAGGCCCTTTACAGCCGGCGGGGACGGCCGGGAGAAATATCGTGTCTCCGGCGATGCGGAGAATATCCCGCTCGTCTCCGTTATGAGCGCGCTCGGCACCTACACGGGGACGAGAAGTTATACTGCCGGCAAGAACGGGGCGCCTTCCGCCAACACGGACTGGTACCTGTGCGAGGAGGGGCATTGGCTGACCGCGAAGACGAGCTTACGGGCTCTCGCGCTGGACCAGAAGACGCTCGAGCCGACCGGAAATGAGATCGTCGTGCCGGCAAACGCCTACATGACCTTCTGCCGGACCGACAATACCGGTTACATCGACTTTTTCGCCGGAAACACGACCTACATCCGGGTGAGGTACGGCGCGGCTGCGCCCCAGTCGGTGAACGGGGTGACGGCGGAGGAGGTTTTCGACGGGATCGAGAGGTGAGAGGAAAAAACACAGGGACGGTTCCTGTGAGACGATTCTTGAGAAATGATTCTCGTTTGAGAATCATTTCTCGAGAACCGTCTCCGGGAACCGTCCCCGGCATTTCTCTGGGAACCGTCCCCGCAGTAAAACGCAACAAAAAAAGGAGAAGCGTTATGCTTCTCCTTTTTCTCTGGAAGGTACAGGGCTCGAACCTGCGACCTTTCACACGTCAAGCGAATGCTCTCCCAGCTGAGCTAACCTTCCATGTCGTCAACGAATAGGATTATATCAGGGTTTTCGGAAGAATGCAAGTGTTTTTTTAAAAAATATGTGCTATAATGTGCGAAAATCATTCTGGCTTATATTCGGAGGTCCTGACAAGTGGAAAAATACATCGTCCCCGCGGTCATACTGAGCATCGCACTCCTCATCCGGTGCGCCGCTGCGCCTTACAACCGGCGCAGGGACCGCATGGCGGAGTACGCGGGGGTCTATTTCGCCCACAGAGGACTCCACAACCTTGAAAAGGGGATTCCGGAAAACTCCATGACCGCCTTCGAGCGGGCGCGGCTCGCCGGCTACGGGATCGAGCTCGACATCCGGCTGACCTCCGACAGCCAGTTCGCGGTGATGCATGACCGGAACCTCATGCGCGCCTGCGGGATCGACAGAAATGTCGACGAGCTGTCCATGAACGAGCTTAAAAAGCTCACGCTGTTCGGGACGCGCGAGACGGTGCCGCGCTTCTACGACGTCTTAAAGAGAGTGGCGGGCAGGGTGCCGCTCCTCATCGAGGTCAAATGCGAGCACGGGATGGACTTCCGGGAGATCGTGAAGGAGCTTGCGTTCTACCTCGACACCTATGAAGGAAAGGTCCTCGTCCAGTCCTTCCACCCGGGCATTCTCATGATGCTGGCGAAGGAGAGGCCGCAGTACCTGAGGGGCCAGCTCTCGGAGCGGTTTTCCGGGATGCCGGTTTGGATGAAGGTATTTTCGTCGTTCCTGTTTAATTTTCTTGCGAAGCCGGATTTTATTTCCTACAGGATCGAAGATTCCGGCTTCCCCGGCTTCGTCCTGCAGCGCTGGGTCTTTAAGGCGTTTGCGGCCGGATGGACGCTGAAGAGTCCCGCGACGGAGGAGGAACAGAAGGGAAATTTTGACTTCTATATATTTGAAGGTTTCCTGCCGGAGAAACATAATGAGGCAGCGTCCGGAAAGGTAAGAAATATGGATAAATACGTGAGAAAACATATTATCGTAAGCGGGGATGTCCAGGGCGTCGGCTTTCGCTACCATGCTTCCTACGCTGCGCAGCGCTGCGGCGTCACCGGCTGGGTCAGAAATCTCTATGACGGCCGCGTCGAGCTGGAGGTCCAGGGGACGGAGGAGCAGATCGGGCTCATGTTCCGTTCGGTCGAGGCGCAGAGGTTTGTCGAGATCACAGACCGCGAGATCGAAAACATCCCGACGGAGCCGCACGAATACGAATTTAAGGTGCGATATTGAAGATAATACTTGACTCTGAAAAAAGACTGTGTTACTATCGTAGGGCGATAAGCAGCAGGTCTTTTTTTTTGTGTGTAAAAATACAGATAAAGACCCGGAACCATTCATTGGAACTGTTCGGCACCCGCATCGGAATAAATCGCGATTCCCCCCGGCATGCGAACAGGGACACAAAATTATCATTGGAGGTGAAAACCGTGCGTACAAGGATAACTTTGGCCTGCACAGAATGCAAGCAGCGTAACTACAATACCAAGAAGGATAAGAAAGAGCATCCGGAAAGATTGGAGACGAAGAAATACTGCAAATTCTGCCGCAAGCACACCCTGCACAAAGAGACGAAGTAAGGGGTTGGAAGAGCAATATGGCTGACAATAATGAAAAGAAGGCTCCCGAAAAGAAAAACAGCTTTTTCTCGGGCGTCAAGAAAGAATGGAACAGGATCATCTGGCCGACCAGAGATGATCTTGTGAAGCAGACTTCCCTCGTGGTTATCATTTCCATCCTGATGGGCGTGATCATCACGGTGATTGACAGCGCAGCTCTGCAGATTGTGAACTGGCTCATGTCGATCTGACGGGCAGCCCATTATGCTTAAGAGGTGAACGATGGCAGAAGTAAACTGGTATGTCGTACATACTTATTCGGGATATGAGAATAAGGTCAAGGCGAACATCGAAAAGACGATCGAGAACCGTCATCTGGAAAATGAAATTCTCGAAGTCAGAGTCCCCATGGAAAATGTCAAGGAGACCAGAAACGGTGTGACGCGCGAGACGCAGAAAAAGCTCTTCCCCGGATACGTTCTGGTCAACATGGAAATGAACGACGACACCTGGTATGTCGTGCGCAACACGCGCGGCGTGACGGGCTTCGTAGGACCGGGAAGCAAACCGGTTCCGCTTACGGAGAGTGAGATCCGGGCGCTCGGCATGGGCGGCGGAAGCGAGCCGGCAGCGGAAGCAAAGACAAAAGTTATCTTTGACTGCGAGAAAGGCGATACGGTCGTTGTCACGGCCGGCGCATGGGAAGGCACGACCGGTCTGGTCACTGCGGTCAACCCGCAGAAGCAGACCGTCACGATCAATGTCGAGCTTTTCGGACGCGATACTCCGGTCGAGATCAGTTATTCCGAGGTAAAGAAACGCTGAGGAGTGGAAGGGGGAGACCCCCGCTATTAACCACATAAGGAGGAAACTAAGATGGCAAAGAAAGTAACAGGCTATATCAAGCTTCAGATCCAGGCCGGCAAGGCTACGCCGGCTCCGCCTGTAGGTCCGGCTCTCGGACAGCACGGCGTCAACATCATGGAATTCACAAAGCAGTTCAATGCCCGCACCGCGCAGATGGGCGACTACGTCATCCCGGTCGTCATCACGGTCTATGCGGACAGAAGCTTCACCTTCATCACGAAGACCCCGCCGGCACCGGTCCTCATCAAGAAAGCCCTGAACCTGTCTTCGGGTTCCGGTGAGCCGAACAAGAAGAAGGTCGGTACGATCACCAAGGCGCAGCTCCGCGAGATCGCCGAGCGCAAGATGCCGGACCTCAATGCTGCCGATATCGAAGCCGCGATGAGCATTATCGCCGGCACCTGCCGCAGCATGGGTGTTGTTGTAGCTGAAGACTGAACAGTGGAAGGACGAAAAGTCCGATAGGACCACAAGGAGGATTAGAATATGAAACACGGCAAGAAATATACCGAAGCTGTGAATAATTACGATCGTCAGAACCTGTACGATCTTGAGGAAGCCTGCGCAGTTGTCAAGAAGACCGCTGTCGCGAAATTTGATGAGACCATCGAGGCTCACATCCGCACGGGCTGCGACGGCCGTCATGCCGATCAGCAGATCCGCGGCGCCGTTGTTCTTCCGCACGGCACCGGCAAGAGCGTCCGCGTCCTTGTATTTGCCAAGAGCGCGAAGGCTGACGAGGCCCGCGAGGCCGGCGCAGATTACGTCGGCGAGATGGATCTTGTTGAGAAGATCCAGAAGGAAAACTGGTTTGATTTCGACGTCGTCGTCGCTACCCCGGACATGATGGGCGTTGTCGGCCGTCTCGGCCGTGTCCTCGGCCCGAAAGGCCTCATGCCGAACCCGAAGGCCGGTACGGTCACCATGGACGTCGCCAAGGCTGTCAAGGAGATCAAAGCAGGTAAGATCGAGTACCGTCTCGACAAGAGCAACATCATCCATGTTCCGGTAGGCAAGGCTTCCTTCACCGAGGCTCAGCTTTTCGAGAACACCAAGACTCTGATCGATCAGCTTATCAAGGTTCGTCCGGCGGCTGTCAAGGGTCAGTACCTCCGCAGCATCACGCTTGCGGCCACCATGGGCCCGGGCGTTAAGGTCAATCCGGTCAAGTTCTGATAAAGAACTATTGACAAACGGGTTAAGACCGTGCTAATATAACCAGGCATCATACCGAAGACAGCTGGTGTCCCACAGGACGTAAGCGAAGCGCCAGCCGAGGGAATGATTTTTCATGTGAGAGATCGTATATCCCTGTATCTTCGATGCAGGGATATTTCTTTATTCCGGTTAGATGCGCAAATATTCTAAGAAGGAGGATAAGAAGCACATGGCAAAAGTAGAACTGAAACAGCCGATCGTCGATGAGATCGCCGAGCACTTAAACGGCGCCCAGGCTGCAGTGATCGTCAAGTATCACGGCATCACGGTCGAGCAGGACACTGCAATGAGAAAAGAGCTGCGTGAGAACGGCGTTGTCTATAAGGTTTACAAGAACACCCTTATGAAGCGCGCGTTTGAAGGCACCGATTTCGCTCAGCTTGACCAGCATCTGGAAGGCCCGAACGCGATCGCCATCTCCAAGAATGACGCTGTCGCTCCGGCAAGACTTCTTGCTAAGTATGTCAAGGACATCAAGCCGATGGAATTTGTCGGCGCTGTCGCTGAAGGCAAGTACTACACCGCAGAGGAGTGCGTGGAACTCGCAAAGGTTCCGACCAGGGAAGTTCTTCTCGGAAGACTCTTTGGCAGCATGCAGTCTCCGATCGCCAACTTCGCGCGCGTCATCAAGCAGATCGCCGAGAAGGACAGCGAGCCGGCAGCCGAGGCCCCGGCGGAGGCGTAAGGTTTTCATTTTTCAAAACCCGTTTTATTGCCGCGTGTGCGGCAGCATGATTTCACAAATATTGAATGGAGGATATTACAATGGCTAAATTAAGCACTGCTGAATTTATCGAAGCTTTAAAAGAGCTCACCGTTATGGAACTCAATGACCTGGTCAAGGCTTGCGAGGCGGAGTTTGGTGTTTCCGCAGCTGCAGGTGTTGTCGTTGCCGGCCCGGCTGCCGAGGCAGCTCCGGCTGAGGAAGAGAAGACCGAGTTCGACGTCGAGCTTACCGAGATCGGCGCGTCCAAGGTTAAGGTCATCAAGGTTGTCCGTGAAGCTACCGGCCTCGGCCTGAAGGAAGCTAAGGACCTCGTCGATGCAGCTCCGAAGGTCATCAAGGAAGCTATGATGAAGGAAGAGGCTGAGGATCTCAAGAAGAAACTTGAGGAAGCCGGCGCTAAGGTTACCCTTAAATAATCTAAGCGTGCATAAAGAAACGGAACCGGGAGATCGGTTCCGTTTTTTTATGTGAATGATGTCTGCCGTCAGTCAACGATAACGGTCAGGGTTTTGGGATCGGAGACATAGCCGCTTACGTCCTTCGCCTGGAGCGTGACATGGCTGGTCCCGGCGACGCTGGTGTCAACCGTCCCGATGACGGAAATGTCGGAAACGGCAGCGCCCGAAGCGTCGACCGCCTCTTCGACGTAGGAGAGCGGGGAGAAGGCTTCATTTCTGGCGAGGCTCACGGTGTCGGTGGTGAGGATCAGGACCGGCCGGTTCAGCGTGACCGGAAGGCTCACGGTGATCGAGACCGGTTTTTCGTCGCTGTCGCTCTGAACGCTGAAAGTCGCGTGGGCGATGCGCTCGTCGCGGCTGTCGAGGTCAGCCTCGAACTGTATCCTGTCTGTGATGTCCGTGCCGTTCGCATCGGCTGCGCTGATGTCGCCGGCGGAGACGAGCTTTCGGCCGAGATTGGGCAGATCGAGGTCGGTCACAGCCGGAAAACGCGAGGGCAGCTGGAGCGTTGTCCCGAGTCCGGGGAGTCCGGCGGTGTTTGGGAGGGTTTCATTTTCGGGAATCCCGTAGTGGAAAAGGAGAAGCACGGCCAGATTGATGACAGCGAGGGCGGAGATGATGAGCTTTACAGGGCTCAGGGTTTTATTTTTCAAAGCAGATACCTCTTGTATGTCGATTTTTGCCTATTATAGCACAACGGCTGTTTTTAGGAAAGAATATATATAATGAACTTTCCCATTTTGCGATTCTGTGGTATTATCGTAAGGGTAATCAACTCACGGAGGTTATGAGCCATGCTCGATATGCACCTGCACATCCTTCCGGGCGTGGACGACGGCTCTCCGGACGAGGAGACTTCCCTTGAGATGGCGGAGATCGCGCTCGCGTCGGGGATCGACTGTATCATCGCCACCCCGCACGCGAACCAGATGGGGCGGTTTGAGAATTTTTTTACGCCGGCATTCGCCGCAAGGTTTGACCGGCTCAGAGTGCTCCTGGCGGATCATCATCTGCCGCTGCGCGTTCTTGACGGGATGGAGATCATGGCCTCGAACGATATGGCCGAAAAGATCCTGGACGGACAGCTCACGGGACTGAACGGTACGGACCGTTTTCTCATAGAATTCCCGTTTCACGCGGATCTTCGGTGGATCAACGAGCGGATCGGCGACGTCCTGCGGCTTAAAAAGACGCCGGTGATCGCGCACGCGGAGCGGTACGAGTGCGTCAAGACGGATCCGGATATCGTAAATGACTGGACCGAGATGGGTGCCGTCATCCAGCTGAACCGGGGGAGCCTGTTCGGGCGGTTCGGGCGCGGCGCATTTCTGGCGGCGGATTATCTGCTGCGAAACGATCTGGCGGATCTGATCGCCTCCGACGCCCACGGAGCTGACTGGCGGACGCCCTGGCTTCGCGACGCGTACGAGGAGATCGCACTTCATTTTGGGGAAGAGCGCGCGGAACGACTACTTGTCGTCAACCCGCAGGCTGTCGCGGACGGAAAAGAGATAACAAGAAAACAAAGACGCTCAGCGGTTTATTCTGGCGCCTGGAAATGAGAGAAGACTTACTATGGCGGAAAATAAAAAGAAGTCAGACGAAGAAAGCTATGTCCTGACGGAAAAACTTACGGATGCGGTGAAGAACTGGTACTGGATGCTTCTTCTTATTATCAGTGTCACGGCGACGATCTTTTACGCGGCAGCGAAGATGACCTACACGCCGGCCTACCAGTCGTACGCCTCCGTGACCCCTTCGATGCGAGATGACGCAACGGCGGACGAGGTCGCCGCGATTGCGAAGGAGTTCACGGCCGGAGCTGAGGACGGCTCGCTCATGGCAGCCCTTGCGGAAAACGCCGGGGAGGATGTGAAAAATGCAGACATCCGCTTCGTCGCCGACGGAATCAATCTTGCCGTGAGCGTCCGCGCGCCGTCCGCAAGCCTCTCCTATGAGACGCTTCGGGCTTTTGTGACGCGTGGCGTACAGCTCCTTGCAGATGCCCGGGATTATGAGCTGGTCCTGGTCTCGGAGAGCGGCATGCCCTACACGGTCACAAACCCGCTGGACGTCGAGGAAGCAGCCCACCGCGGTCTTCTTGCGGGAGCGGGGCTGGCGCTCATTTTCCTGTTTGCAGCGGCCCTGAGGAGCGGAAAGAAAGCGCCGGAAGAAGAGCCTCAGAAGGCGGCGGAGCCGGTGAGAGAGGAAGAGCCGCGGAAGGCGGAACCTGTGAAGCCGGCAGCCTTTGTGAGGGCAGCAAGGCCGGACGTCCCGGAACCTCTGGAGAAGTCGGAGTATGCCGAGCTTGCCGGCGAGGCGGCAAGATCTCTCGAGCCGGCTGTCCGGGATCCTTCGAAGGATATCTGGGGGAACCCGCTTGAGGAGTCTGCGCCGGCGGCTGCCGTAGAGGAAGAGTTTGCGGAGGAGCCTGTGCCGGCTGTCTCGGAGCCGGAGGCCTTCGCGGAGGAGG
>OCTX012288864.1_pt1 | contig 18711 bp, 14 predicted proteins | sample 1539691 | NCBI WGS metagenome assembly OCTX01 (sample SAMN02144231, study PRJEB22623) | gut metagenome | biome: sheep rumen | host: Ovis aries | place: New Zealand | reverse complement strand
TCCGCGGAGGGGGACGGTTCTCCGCGGAGGGGGACGGTTCTCCGCGGAGGGGGACGGTTCTCCGCAGAGGGGGACGGTTCTCCGCGGAGGGGGACGGTTCTTCGCGGAGGGGGACGGTTCTCCGCAGAGGAGAACCGTCCCCAGACACGTTGGTTGACATAACAGGGGAGTTATCGGCCCGGTTTTTGTCAAGACTCAATATTTCACAAAACGTCCGTTCTTTTTATTTTCGGGCAGTTTACGTAAGAAATCACCATAAAAATGTGGATAATGTGATTAAACCCGTGTATAACACGGAAACCCGAGCATTTTCTGTGTGTGGGTTTGTGGAAAACCGTGTGGAAGAAGTGTGTGCCCCGAGGTGAACATAACACGAAATTGAAGAAATTTTTGTGACAAATCCACAAATTCAGGAAAGTGAAGAGGTGTTCGAGATCGGATCTTATGTCAACAGAAGGAGCCCGGGGAGAGAACAGATCCCGGAAAAATCCTTAAGCCCGCCCTTTACGCCCGCACACTCCTGTGGTATGATGGACGGGCGTTATCACAAAAACTTAAGAATAAGGAGCAGAAGACCGATGAACGACGTCACAATGGCAGCCATTGAAAGCTTCCGTGCGGAGGCCGCCGCCTCCCCGCTCGACCACGCGATGACCAACGCGCTGGCGAAGCACAACGTGAAGGATATTGCATTTTCCAATAAGGGACTCGACGAAGCCCAGTTCCAGTTCTCCGTGGACATCCCGACGATGGATGTCACCAACCAGAAGCAGTCCGGGCGCTGCTGGATCTTTGCCGCGCTGAATCTCTTCCGCGAAACGGTCGCGGAGAAGTGCAATCTCGAGAAATTCGAGCTCTCCCAGAACTACACCGCCTTCTGGGACAAGTTCGAGAAGATCAACTTCTTCTACGAGTGCATGATCGAGCTTAAGGACCGCCCGCTCACCGACCGGCTCGTCACCTACCTCATGGACACCGCGATCGGCGACGGCGGCCAGTGGAACATGCTCGTCAACATCGTGGAGAAGTACGGCGTCGTCCCGAAGGCCGCGATGCAGGAGACCTTCCAGTCGAGCCACACCCGCGACATGAACCGCCTCATCAACACGATGCTCCGGAAAGGCACGCTCGCGATCCGGAAAGCCGCCGCGGAAGGCGGAGATGTCGCCGCCGTGAAAAATGAATACCTGAAAGACGCCTACCGCCTGCTCTCCATGTGCTTCGGAGTCCCGCCGAAGAGCTTCGATTTCGAGTACACGGACAAGGATAAGGTCTATCACACCGACCGGAATCTCACGCCGCAGGCATTTTTCGAAAAATACGTCGGCTGCGACCTCCGCAACGACTACGTCGGGATCATCAACTCCCCGACGAAGGACAAGCCCTTCTACAGAAATGTCACGATCGACTATCTCGGCAACGTCGCCGGGGCTCCGCCGGTCACTTACCTGAACCTGCCGATGGAGGAGATGAAGGAACTGATCATCCGGCAGCTCAGGGACGGAAAGCCGGTCTGGTTCGGCTCGGACGTCGGTTTTATGGGCGAGAGAGAGATGGGGATCTGGTCCGACGCGATTTACGATTTTGACGGGACGCTCGGGATCGATTTTGCGATGACCAAGGAGGAGCGCCTTGATGCGCGTGAGAGCGCGATGAACCACGCGATGGTCATCACCGGCGTGAACCTCGATGAGAACGGGCAGCCGAACCGCTGGAAGATCGAGAACAGCTGGTCCGACGAGCGCGGGACCAAGGGGTATTACGTGATGAACGGCTCCTGGTTTGACAAGTTCACCTACCAGGCGGTCGTTGAGAAGAAGTACCTGAACGAGCGGCAGCTTGAGGGGCTCGCCTCGGAGGCGCTGCATTTCATGCCGTGGGATCCGATGGGGACCCTGGCGGACTGATCACATACGGAAAATGATACGGCCGGAACTGCGGACATCCGCAGTTCCGGCCGTATTTTTCATCTTCTGTCAATTCTCGCCGATCACGATGAGGCAGTCCTCGTCCGTGAGCGTGACGGACTCTTCGAGCGGGCGGTTGAAAGTGCTGTATTTTTCCGCATTGAGATCGCCCATCAGGATGTAGCCCTGCCGGAGCATGCTCTGCCGGAGGGCGCGGACCGTGTGGGTGCCGGTGAGGCCGAGGCGGGCGGCATTTTTCAGATAGAGCTCGTTTCCCCGGTTGGAGAGGATCTCGCGGAAGACGCTGAGGAGCTCCGGACTTTCGGCCAGCTGCGCGAGGATCAGCGAGGACATGCTGGAGGCGACCAGGAAATCCGTGTGGTCCCCGCCGCCGACGAGCCGCTGGTTGTGCTCGCGCTGCATTTCGACCGTGATGTTGAACGTAAGGCCGTAGCGCTTCCGGATGTCCCGGAGATTGAGAAGGGTCAGGATCGTCTCCATATCCGTCTCCTCGGGGTCCCGCGTGTGGTCGCCGAGCACGACGATGTGCGGGGTCAGGTTGGCCAGCTCAAGGAGATCTTCCTCGGAGTGCGGGTCGCTCTCGCAGTATTCGATGCGGATCGCGTGCTTTTCGGCCGCCTTCGCGATCGCTCTCTGCGCTTTCTCGTCCCCGGTGAAGCCGGCGAGGTAGACGCGGGAGACATTTTCCGGCAGCTCGGCAAGGATCGTGGGGAGCGTCTCGTTGCTGCCGATGATGACCGTGCCGGCCTCCTCCTCGGCATCCGGAAGGACAGCGGCCGGCGCAGCCGGGAGCTCAGACGGCGGCGGCAGGAGCTTTGCGGAACCGCTCTCCTCGGAGAAGACGAGGATCCGGTCGTCTTCGCGGAGTTTAAGGTCCGCGGGCGGATTCAGCTGAATCTCTCCGCCGCGGAAAATGCCCGCCGGCGACGCCCCGTCAAGCCTCATCGCCAGATCCATAAATGTCATCGAGCCGGTTCCGGGGACGTCGATCAGGTAGAACTCGGAGCCCTCAAAATTGAAAATCTCCCGGAAGGCCTCCGAAAGGCCGGTCTGGGTGCAGGAGTGGGCGATCATTTTGGCGAGGATGCTGCTCGTCTGCAGTGTGGAGATGTTGTTGGTCTCCGCGATGGAGGGCGGGAAGCGGTGTTCATTTTTCGAAATGATCGCGTTCACGCTGATCTCCGGAACCCCCCTGTCCTCCAGGAGCGCGGAGACGGCCAGGATCGTCTTGATCGTCTTCATGTCGTCGGTCGGGCTCACGATGATGGTGCGGCAGGTCTCGACCGAGCATTTTTCGATCGAGGCGGGGTCAGTGATGTCGACCGTCCGGCAGACGATCCGGAAATTGTCGGGGACGTCAAGATTTTCGCTGAGATTTTCTTCCATGTCTTGCCGGTCCATGTCCTCGGCCAGGACGACGCAGGCCGGTTTGCCGGCGGCGGCCAGGATGAGCTGGGAGAGCAGCGTGTATTCGCCGGGCGTAAAGCCCAGGACGACGATGTGGTCCCGCTCGACGACCAGGGAATTGCCGCGCTTTAAGCTGTCGATCTTCTCCTCGATCGCGCTCGTGATGATACCGATGAGCACGCTGGTGAAGAGGACGCCGGCGATCGCGGTCAGGGACATGAGGATGAGGTAGCCGGGGCTTCCGTCCTCGTAGGAGGGCATCCAGGCGTTGATCACGGTCGCGATGCTGTCCCAGACGACGGAGGCGGTCTCGCCCTCCTCGCTGAAGCCGAGAAGAATGATGAGGGCGGCCATGAGCACCGCAAGAAGAAGCGAGGCGATGATCAGGATCCGGATGAAGCCGAGCGAGCCGCCGGTCATCCGGTTGTCAAACCAGTAGCGGAAGCGTTCCTTCAGGGAAAATGTGCGCGTTTCCGGGGATTTTGTTTCATTTTCCATCTGTGGGCTCCTCTTTTTTTGCGGCTGTTTTAAGCGAAACCAGTCTGGAATGCAGGCATTCCATCCGTGATTTCGCCGGGTGTCGGCAGCTGTTCAGCACCCCTCATTCACAGCCGCTTTGCGGCTGTTTCATGAGGCGGCCAGAGTCGCTTCGCGCCTTGCCCGCCCCCTTAAACCTGCGAAACCAGTCTGGAATGCAGGCATTCCATCCGTGATTTCGCAGGTTTAAGGGGGTGCTGAACATTTACATTATAGCATAAAATTGAGAAAAAGCCTTGACATTTGTGGAAATTTATTGAAAAATCGTATTTTTCTTGCTATGATTTTGTTAAAATATCCAGTTAAAAAGGAGGCGAACCAGATGAAAATCGAAAGAAAACTGCTGACTGCGCTTGTGACACTCATGATGGGTATATTTCTTTTTGCGATGCCGGTCCGGGCGGACGGGAATGTCCGGGCGGCATCCGTCGCGGCTTCGGACATCACCCGGTACGTAAATGACCGCTATACGAACTCCTGGGAGGAATACTACTACAACGAAGAGACCGGCGATTACGAGGATGCGGTCTGGGAGCGGATCAACTGCTGGCCGCGGGATGCGGAGGTCACCGTCACGATGACGGACGGGACCGTCATCGAGGGTTCCGGGGATGACGTGAACCGGCGCCTTGAAAATGAGTACGGGCTTCATCTCTACTGGGAATCCGACGAGAAGCCGGATGCTCTCTGGGGGGTCGGCGAGCACACGGCGACTCTTTATGTCGGGGATTATTCCGACAGCGACGTCTCGTCGGACTTCACGGTGACGCTCCTCGAGCTGCCGGACGCGGTCATGACGGTCCCGGACATGACGGTCTACGACACGCATATTGCCGAATGGTCGGAATACTTTGACCAGGATGCGGGCGATTGGGTCGATCCGGGCGTCCTCTGGCGCATCGACTGCCACCCGAATGAGATCACGGTGACGTTCGAGGGGCGCGAGTACAGCGGACAGGTGCACGAGGTGGCCGGTGCGCTCATGAGAAATGAAAACATGGAGAACGTCGACTGGAACTGGGAGTCCGACCAGGTCTACGGCGAGCCGGTAGGGGACGAGATCCACGCGACGTTTGCGCTGGGCTTTCTGCGCGCGGAGTACACGGTCCATGTTATCCCGGATCCGGTCGAGTCCCTGACGGTCGGCCCCATCACCCGCATGCTCGGCGACAACATGAACCGGATGCGGGGCTGGAGCGATGCCGAGGGCATTTTCCACGATGAGTACTGGGAGCGGATCGACTGCTGGCCGGGCGATAGCGCCATCACCGCGGTAGTGGGCGGCAAGACCTACGAGTCCTTCGGCACGGACGATCTCTGGGCGGCGCTCGAGGAGGACGGGTATTCTTTTGAACTCTGGTGGGAATCCGACGAGAACCCCGGCAATGTCTGGGGTGCCGGCGAACACACAGCTACCTTCTACCTGGGGGATTTTCCGGCGGAATACACCGTGACGGTGCGGGAGAATCCGATCATTTCCGTCTCCGTCCCGGACTTCTCGGTCTACGACTATGATAAGAACGAGATGTGGGGGTACTACGACGAAAATGACAATTACGTCTACGAGACATGGTACCGCATCAACGCGGATCCGTACAGAGTGGATGCCACAGTCGAGACGACGGAGGGATCATTTACGGGCAAGGTCTATGAGATTGAGGAATGGCTCCGGGAGACATTCGACTACGATTTCGAATGCTTCTGGGACACCGATGAGACCCCGCTGGATCCCTGGATCGCCGGCAATACCTACACGGCTGCCCTGCATATCGGCGGCGTGGACGGAAGCTACCGCGTGACGGTTCTTGAGACGCCGGATGCGGTCCTCACCGTCGACGATTTTGTGCGCTTCCCCTACCAGCTGACCAGCTGGACAGAGTACTATGACGAGGAAAATGACACCTGGATCGAGCCGGAAGAAAACTGGCGCATCAACTGCCACCCGGATCGGATCACGGTGACGGTCAACGGGCATACATACAGCGGAGACGTGTTCGATGTCATCACCGCGCTTGAAGAAAATGAAAACATCATCATAAACGACTGGAGCTGGGATACCGACCAGGTCTACGGCGAACCCGTGGGTGAGACGATAAACGCGACATTACAGCTCGGCTTTATGACGGCGGACTATACGGTACATGTGTCGGACGTCTCCTTTGAATCTCTGGAAGTCCCCGATATCACACGGTACGATACGGACCGTTTCGAGGCGATTGGGTACCGGCATGACGAGTCGACCGGCGAGGAGCGGGAGGTCCTCTGGAACCAGCTTGACTGCTGGCCGCGCGACGCATCCTGCAAGCTCATCCTGACGAACGGCGATGTCTACGAGGGATCGATCGACAGAATCGTGGACCGGCTGACGGAAGACGGTTATTCGGATTTTGATTATTACTGGACGTGCGACGAGTCGCCGGACAACATCTGGGCGGAAGGAAATCACCAGGCGGCCTTCCATATCGGAAATGTGAGCTGCGAATACACGGTCACCGTGCTGAAGAACCCGATCACGAAGATTATCGTCCCGAATATCACCCGCTATGACATCGAGCGCGAAGAGATGGATGGCTATGTGAGCCCGTGGGGCGCAGTCACTGACGAGACCTGGTACCGCATCAACGCGAATCCTGCCACCGAGGCGATCACGGTCGAGACGACGGCGGGTACATTTACCGGGGAGCTCGGCGAGATCGGCAGCTGGCTCCGGGAGACATTCGGCGTTGACTTCGATATGCACTGGGATTCCGACGAGTCGCCGTACGAGCCCTGGACCGCGGGCAATACCTACACCGCGACCCAGTACATCGGCGGTCTCGGCGGCGACTATCAGGTGACAGTCGTCGAGACGCCGTTTAACGATATCGAACTTTCCGTGGACAATCTCGAGCGCCTTTCGACGGATCTTGCCGACTGGCGGGATTACTATGACGAGGAGCTTGACACCTGGGTCGATCCGGGCGAGAAATGGCGCATCGACTGCTGGCCCGAGCGGATCACGGTGACGGTCGACGGGCAGGTTTACTCCGGGAGCGTCGGCGAGGTGGTCGAAGCCCTCAATGAAAATGGGATCTTCATACACGACGTTTACTGGTCCTCCAACCAGGTCTACGGCGAGCCGGTCACCGGTCCGCTCGTCGCGACGCTTCATTTCGGGTTCATCAGCGCGGATTACCTCGTCAGTGTGGGACATCAGGCGCTTGCCACCCCGCCTTTGCCGTTGGATGTCGTCTACAGCGGCGGCATGCAGACGCTCGCGGAGGCCGGAACGGCTTCTGCGGGGACGATGTACTATGCTGTTGGCAGCGGAGACACGGCGCCTGCCCCGGAGGCTTTCAGTACCGAAATTCCGAAGGCGAAGGAGCCCGGAGTATACCCCATCTGGTATATGCTGAAGGACGAAGCGGGAGGAATGATCCTCTCTCCGAACTGCGCCGGCAGGGCGAAGGTCCTCTTCACGGACGTAAAGAGCAAGTCAGCCTGGTATTTCAGTACAGTCTACTGGGCTCTTGAAAAAGGCGTCACCTCCGGCTACGGCGAAGGCATCTTCCAGCCGAGCGCGCAGCTGACCCGCGCGCAGACCGTAACCTTCCTCTACAAGCTGGCGGGTCAGCCGGATGTCGGCACGTATCCCGAGATCAGCTTCAAGGATGTGGCGAAAAAAGACTGGTATTATAAGGCGGTCCGCTGGGCAGTCGGCGAGGGAATCACGAAGGGTTACGGCGAGGGGACCTTCCAACCGAATGTCTCCTGCAACCGCGCGATGGTCGTGACGTTCCTCATGCACTTCGCGGAGCTGAACGGAACCTATGTCGCTCCGAAAGAACATGCATCCTTCAAGGATGTTAAGAGCAACGACTGGTTTGCGCCGGCGGTCGACTGGGCGGTCGCGAGCGGCGTGACCTCGGGCTACGGCGAGGGGACCTTCCAGCCGATGTACACCTGCAACCGGGCGATGATGGTGACCTTCCTTAAGAAGACGGATGAGCTGGGGTGAGACAATAAAACATGGGGACGGTTCCCAGGGACGGTTCTCAGGAAAAAGCGGTTCTCGTGAACCGCTTTTTTCATAAGAACCGTCCCCCAGGAACCGTCCCTGCATACAAACAGGGAGGGTTCTTGAAGGCCGGGCTGCAAGTGCAGCCCGGCCTTCTTAGAACCGTCCCCATAATAATCAGTGGGTGAGCAGATAGTCCTGCACGCTCGTCACCGCGTTCGCGCCGTCGCCGCAGGCGGTGATGATCTGGCGGAGCTTCTTCGTGCGGACGTCGCCGACCGCGAAGACGCCCGGAACGGAGGTCTCGCAGTCCTCGCCGGCCCTGATGTAGCCGCCGTCGTCGAGCGCAAGCTGGCCTGCCGCAAGGGCGCTGTTCGGCTGGATGCCGACCGCGACGAACACGCCGTCGACGTGGAGGACCCGCACCTCGCCGGTGAACTTGTCGGTCACCTGGAGCGCGCCGACCTGGCTCTCGCCCTCAATCGACTTCGGAAGGGCATTCCAGACCATCTCGACGTTCGGAAGCGCGAGCAGGCGCTCCTGCAGGACCTTCGCCGCGCGGAGCTCATCCCTCCTGTGGACGACATAGACTCTCTTGCAGCCGCGCGCCAGGAAAATAGCATCCTCGACCGCCACGTCGCCGCCGCCGATGACCGCGACGTCGGAGCCCCTGAAAAATGCGCCGTCGCATGTCGCGCAGTAGGAGACCCCCATGCCGGCAAGACGGCTCTCGCCCGGGATCCCGAGCTTCCTGTGGCCTGCGCCGGTCGCCAGGATCACGGTCTTCGTCTCGTAGACTTCGTCCTCGGTGTGAACCTTTTTGACGTCGCCGGCGAGCTCAAGCTTCGTGACCTCGGCGGTCACGAACTCGGCGCCGAGGGCTTCGGCGTGTTCGCGCATTTTCATGGAGAGGTCCATGCCGGATATGCCCTTTAAGCCCGGGTAGTTGTCGATCTCGTAGGTGTCGACGACCTGGCCGCCGCTCATGAAGTTCTGCTCGATGATGATGAATGAGAGGCGCGCGCGGGTCGCGTAAATCGCGGCGGTGAGGCCGGCGGGGCCGGAGCCGACGATGATCAGATCATACATAAGAATTCCTCCTTTGTGGGAAATAGTGGCATATGCGTATTTTACCACGAAGGAGGCTGAATAGAAAGCGAGAGCGGAACTAATTCATAAACATTTAATACAATGTGTCGGAGGATGCCGGGGACGGTTCCTTGGGAACCGTCCCTATTACTCAAGTTCCAACAGTATCGGCGCATGATCCGCCCGCGCGCCGGAATCCATCATCTCGGAGCGTACGACGCGGGGCGCCAGCCGGTCGCTCACGAGGAAATAGTCGATCCTCCAGCCCGCGTTGTTCGTCTTGCTGGTGCGGATCCGCTGGGACCACCAGGAGTAGACGCCCGGAACGTCCCCGTGAACGTGCCGGAAGGAGTCCGTGAACCCGCGCGAAAGGAGGTTCGTGAAGCCCGCGCGCTCCTCGTCGGTGAAGCCGGCGGACATGTGGTTGGTCTCCGGATTTTTGAGGTCGATCTCCCTGTGGGCCACATTGTAGTCGCCGCAGGCGATGACCGGGAGCTCCTCGTCGAGGGAGGCGAGGTAGCCGGCGTACTGTTTGTCCCAGACCTGGCGGTCGGCCAGGCGCCTTAAGCCGTCGCCGGCGTTCGGCGTGTAGACCAGGTTGAAATAGAATTCTGGGAGCTTCAGCGTGATCATGCGGCCCTCCGCGTCCATGGTGCCCGGCGCGCCGATCTTCGGGAAATCCGCCTCCGCCGGAATCCCCTTCCGGATCAGCGCCATTGTGCCGGCGTAGCCCTTCCGCGCCGGCGGGCAGGAACTTGTGTAGACGCACTCATAGTCCGGGAAGAGCGCAAGAAGCGCAGCCTGCTGCTTCGCGTTCATGCCCGCTTCGGGCAGTTTGGTTTCTTCGAGGGCGACGATGTCTGCATTTTCCGAAGCGATCCGGGCAAGGACCTCGCGCGTCAGGAGCGCCCGGGGGCTGTCGGAGGTCAGCGCGGCATTCAGAGAGTCGATATTCCAGGAAATGAACTTCATGCCTGCGCCTGCGCCTTCATGTACTGGTCCATGTCCTCGGCGATCTGCTTGGAGATCGCGACGGCAGCGACGACGGTCTTCGCGCCGGTCACGACGTCGCCGGAGGCGAAGACGCCCGGCATGGTGGTCTCGCCGTTTGCGTCGGTCTCGAGGTTGCCGCGCGCGTTCAGGTGGAGCTCCTTGTCGCGGTTCACGAGGTTCGACTGCGGGGTCTGGGAAATGGAGATCATGATGCTGTCGGCCTTCTCGAGCACGGCGGTGGACTCGTCGATAATCGCTTTGCCGTCCTCGCCGCGTATCACGTCGCAGATGATCGGGCCGTCGTCGGTGATCCGGATGGCGGCCTTGTTGTACTCGAAGCGGACGCCGTCGACAAGGGCCATATCAAACTCGTCTCTGGATGCGGTGACTTCGGAGTCGCGGACGTAGACCGTGACATTTTTGGAGCCGTGGCGGATCGCGGTGCGGGCGACGTCCATGGCGGCGTTGCCGGCGCCGATGACGGCGACATTTTCACCGAGCTCGTAGCCGTCCGGGTTGTTCAGGTAGTTGATTGCGTAGAAGACGTTGCCGAAGGTCTCGCCGGGGATGCCGAGCTTTCTGGGCTTCCAGGCACCGGTGCCGATGAAGACGGACTTGTAGCCGTCATTTAAGAGGTCCTGTATGCTGGTGGAGCCGCCGATGGCGAAGTTCGGGCGGAAGAGGATGCCCATCTCGCGTATCTTTTTCTGGTAGCGGTCGAGGATCGACTTGGGCAGGCGGAATTCCGGGATACCGTAGCGGAGGATGCCGCCCATCTTGTCCTTGGTGTCGAAGATCGTGATCTTGTAGCCCTTCATGGCGAGCAGGATCGCGATCGTGATGCCGGCCGGGCCGGCGCCGATGACAGCGGCCTTCATCCCGTTGGCCGGGGCCATCTCAAGTTTCAGGCGCTCGAAGCAGGAGTCGGAAATGTAATTCTCGATCGCCGAGAAATGCACCGGCTCGCCCTTCTTCCCGCGGATGCAGTGGCCCTGGCACTGGTTCGCGTGGTTGCAGACCAGGGAACACACGACGGAGAGCGGATTGTTATAGAAGAGCATGTAGGCCGCCTCCATGGTCTGGTTCTCCTTGAAGAGGCGGATGACCTCGGGGATGTTGGTGTGGATCGGGCAGCCCTCGCGGCAGAGGGGCTTTTTGCACTGGAGACAGCGGTTGGCTTCGTCGATGATATGTACGCTCATTTTTTCCTCCTGGGTGAGAGTGATGGATATGATTTGTCTCTATTATAACACAGATTTGCCCGGGAAATAGGAATAAGTCGCGCAAAAGGGGGAAAAGTGGGGTTTTTTTGCGGTGGGGGGACAATAATGGGGACGGTTCCCAGGGACGGTTCTAAGAAAGCCGGATCGCATTCGCGATCCGGCTTTTCAAGAACCGTCCCCAGGAACCGTCCCTGAGGTCTCCCCCTTTAACACAGGGACGGTTCTTGCGAACCGGCTCGCTTGCGAGCCGATTCGCTGAGAACCGTCCCCCTGTATATTTATTCTCCGTACCCGTTCGGATTCCTGCTCTGCCAGTTCCACGCGTCCGCGCACATGTCGGAGAGGTTCTTCTCCGCGACCCAGCCGAGCACGTTCTTCGCCCTGGTCGGATCGGAGTAGCAGGTCGCGACGTCGCCCGGGCGGCGCGGGTCGATCACGTACGGGAGCGTCTTGCCGCAGGCCTTCTCGAAGGCGTGCAGGATGTCGAGGACACTGTAGCCGATGCCCGTGCCGAGGTTGAAGATCTGGACGCCCGGCAGGGTCTCCATGCCGCGGATCGCCGCGACGTGGCCCTTCGCGAGGTCCACGACGTGGATGTAATCGCGGACGCCGGTACCGTCCGGAGTCGGGTAGTCATTGCCGAAGACGTGGAGCTTCTCAAGCTTGCCGGAAGCAACCTGGGCCACATAGGGCAGCAGGTTGTTCGGGATGCCCTTGGGATCCTCGCCGATGAGGCCGCTTGCGTGCGCGCCGATCGGGTTGAAGTAGCGGAGCAGCATGACCCGCCATTCCGGATCCGCCTTCGCGATGTCGGTCAGGATCCGCTCCTGCATCGCCTTGGTCTCGCCGTAGGGGTTCGTGCGCTCGCCGAGCGGGCACTCCTCGGTGATCGGGATGATCGCCGGGTCGCCGTAGACCGTCGCGGAGGAGGAAAATACGATCTTCTTCACGCCGTGCTTCCGCATGACGTCCGTGAGGACCAGCGTCGAGTAGAGGTTGTTGGTGTAGTACTCGATCGGCTTTCTTGTGGACTCGCCGACCGCCTTGTAGCCCGCAAAATGAATGACCGCCTCAATGCCCGGCTCCTTCTCGAACACTTCGGTCAGGGCCTCGCGGTCCGTGACGTCGACCTTGTAGAAGGTCGGACGCTTCCCGGTGATCGTCTCGATGCGGTCGACGACCAGGGCCTTGGAGTTGTAGAGGTTGTCGACGATGACGACCTCATAGCCTTCATTTAAAAGTTCAACGACTGTGTGGCTCCCGATGAATCCGGTGCCGCCGGTGACAAGGATCTTCATTTTCATACCTCCTTATGATCTTTACAGTGTTTTGAGGAAACGGATGAAGGCTTCGTGGCCTTCCTCAGTCCATTTGTAGACGCCGGCATCCTCGAGGACGTGCGTGAACACGACGCCGATCTCGCGGCGGAGGATCTCCGTGACGTTGTCGGCCGTGATCGCGGGGCTGCCCGGAAGGACGGTCTCTGCCACCCAGTCGGCATGCTTTGCAAGGGTTTCATTTTCACGGACCTTTGCGGCGATCGCCTCGTCAGTAAGGCCGGCCTGGCGGGATATGACGAGCAGGTCGCCCAGATCCTCCATCTCTTTCTTAAGGCGCGAGGGCAGGACGGCGAGGCCCATGACTTCGATGAGGCCGATATTTTCCTTCTTGATGTGCCAATAGGCGTCGCGCGGATGGTAGACGCCGAGCGGGCGCTCCGGAGTCGTGATGTTGTTGCGGAGGACCAGATCGAGCTCGTACTCGCCGCCGTGCATGCGCGCGATCGGGGTGATCGTGTTGTGCGGCACGCCGTCCGTCTCGGCGAAAATGAACGCCTCCTCGTCCGTGTAGCTTCTCCATGCGGCGAGAACCTTGTCGGCGAGAGCCACGAGACGCGTACGGTTCTTGGCGCGCAGGCGGAAGACCGACAGCGGCCAGCGGACGATGCCGCTCGTAACATCCTCAAAGCCCGGGACCGTGAAGGGGATCTCGATCGGTGCGGTCTCCATCGCGAAGGTGTAGCGGCCGCCCTGGAAATGATCGTGCGCGAGGATCGAGCCGCCGACGATCGGCAGGTCCGCGTTGGAACCCAGGAAATAGTGCGGGAACTGCGTCACGAAATCGAGGAGCTTTTCGAACGCGGCGTGGTCGATCTTCATCGGGGTGTGCTCGAAGTTAAAGCAGATGCAGTGTTCGTTGTAGTAGCCGTAGGGGCTGTACTGAAGGCCCCAGTCCGAGTTATTGATCGTGATCGGGATGATGCGGTGATTTTCGCGGGCCGGGTGCGTCAGGGTGCCGGCGTAGCCTTCATTTTCACGGCAGAGGAGGCACTTCGGATAGCTCGCGGACTTCGCTTTGCCGGCTGCGGCGATCGCCTTGGGATCCTTCTCGGGCTTCGCGAGGTTGATCGTGATGTCGATGTCGCCGTACGGAGACGGGGTCTTCCAGCGGACGTCCTTCTTCGCGCGGTAGCGGCGGATGTAGTCGGTGTCCTGGCTGAACTTGTAGTACCAGTCGGTCGCCTCGGCGGGTGAGCGGTCGTATTTTTCGCGGAACGTGCGGATCACTTCGGCCGGACGCGGGGTCAGGCAGTTCATGAGACGGGTGTCGAAGAGGTCGCGATAGCCGATGCTGTCCTCGATGATCCCGCGGGAGACCGCCTCGTCGAGGAGCTCCTTCAGGGTCTCCTCGAGATCGACATTTTTGAACTCTTCCGCCGGTTCCTCGTAGTGCTCCTCATGGAAGCAGTCGAGGAGGAGGTTGGTCGCATAGGCCTTCTCGCATGCCGGCAGGAGGCCGGTCTCGAGCCCGTAAGTAACGAGTTTCTTAATTGCGGAACTTAACATGGCGAACTCCTTTTTATATGGTAAAATCTTGTCTCATCATGAAAGCGGGAATTTGTTTTCTTCCCGCTTATTATCCTTTAAATTTCTGTATTTTTCCATGAAAAACTTAAGAACAATCTGGAGGATTTTGAGATGATCGGGCTGCCTCACATGATGCGGGAAGCGCCGGGCCCGGGCGAGAGGACGTGGACCTCCGCGTCGAGCCAGGAGAGCCTCAGATAATCGGCGCAGATCTTCTGCGTGAAGGTCTCGACCGCGTCTGACCGGATGAGCGTCACGGTGTAGCCGCCGAAGCCCTTGCCGGTCATGCGGCTGCCGTAGACGCCCGGGAACGCCAGGGCAAGGTCGACCAGAAGGTCGATCTCCTGGCAGGAGACCTCGTAATCGTCCTTCATCGAGCGGTGCGACTCGGTCATGAGCGCTCCGAAGGCGGGAATATTGCCGGCGATCAGCACGGAGTGGGCCCGGATTGTGCGCTGGTTCTCTGAAATGATGTGGCGGGCGCGCTTCGTCAGCGTCTCGTCCATGAGAACGTCCTTGCAGCTGATGAACTGGTCCATATTGATGTCGCAGAGATCCGTGACGTGGAGCACGGACTGGAATTTTTTGAGGGCCCGCGCACACTCTTTCCGCCTTGAGAGCAGGATTTCGCGGATGTTGCCGGGGCGGATCTGGCTGCCGATCAGCAGGAACTTCGCGTCCTTCAGCGAGAGGGGGACATATTCCCAGTGAGGCTTTTTGGAGTCGAGGTAGATCGCGCAGTCCTTCTTCGCGAGCCCGCAGGCGAGCAGGTCCGCGAGACTGCACATGGTGCGCCCGAAATTTTCCTCGGAGTAGAGCGCGATGAGCGCGAGATCCGACATTTCGAGCTCATCAAACCCGAAGGTGTCCCGCAGCATGAGGGCGGTCAGGATGTCGAGAGACGCGGTGAAGGAAAGGCCGGAGTCCGGCCCCAGGTCGGTCTCAATCACCATGTCGAAGCCGCCCGAAAAACGGCAGCCTTTCGCGAGAAAGGCCCGGATGATGTTGAACGGCAGCATGAGCCAGCTGGGCATGCGCGTCTTGTCGAGCGCGTTGAGGGAGGCCTCCACGATGCCGTTCGTCCCGAGCGCTTTCGAGGCGAGGCGGATCTGGAAGTCACTGCGGCGGCGGATCGCGCCGTAGCTGCCGTGCGGGACCGCGCAGGAAAATACATGTCCGCCGCAGTAATCCGTGTGATCTCCGATCAGGTTGACGCGCCCGGGCGCAAAAAAGCAGCCGATCTCGCCGCCGGCTCCGAACACATCATTAAAAATACCAAGGATGTCCATACCTGTCATGCTGCTCCCTCACAAAGATGCCATACCACTTTTAATATTAACTGTTTTGCACGAAGAATGCAATTAAAAAATAGGAAAAATTGGCAGAATTGCTTGACCTTTTCAATTGCGGGGAAGCTTCCCGGCAAAGTTCTTTTCATTTTCTGAAAAGTGTAGTACAATACACACATGCGACTTAGAAATATTCCCGAAGCAAAAGAAATCATCAGAAACAGTCCGTATGTGATCCCGGATCCGTTCTCCCTGAAAGGCCGCTGGAAGGAGCAGCGCAGGGCACCGCTTTTCGTCGAGATCGGGATGGGCAAGGGAAGCTTTATCATGGAGCTGGCCGCCCGCCATCCCGAAAATGAATACATCGGCGTCGAGCGATACGAGAGCGTCCTCTTCCGGGCCGCCGAGAAAATGGAGGGAAAAGCCCCGCAGGACCCCGCCGGAAAGCTGCTGTACGCGGAGAAGGAGGGGGCGTTTGAGGCGCCGCGGAATCTTCATTTTCTGCGGAACGACGCGAAGGAGCTGCCGGACATCTTCGATGCGGATGAGGTCGACGGGATCTATCTCAACTTCTCGGACCCCTGGCCGAAGGCGAGGCACGCGAAGCGGAGGCTCACGTCGCGGGAATTCCTTCATATATACGAGGCGTTCCTGAAGGACGGCGGGATCCTCGAGTTCAAGACGGACAACATGCCGCTGTTCGAGTTCTCCCTGGAGGAGATCCGGGAGGCGGAGCACTGGGAGCTCATTTCTTATACGTACGATCTGCATCATGATAAGGCCATGAACGAGGGCAACATCATGACGGAGTACGAGCGTAAATTCTCCGCGCTGGGCAGCCGCATCGGCAAGCTCATCGCGGTGCACAAAAAAGGAGGTATGTGAAATGGTTGTTAAGGTGACGGACGAGACATTTGAGGCGGAAGTCCTGAAGTCGGAGCTGCCGGTGCTTCTTGACTGCTACGCGGACTGGTGCGGTCCCTGCAAGATGATGGCCCCGGTGCTCGAGAAGATGAGCGATGTCTTCGGCGGGCAGATGAAGTTCTGCAAGATCAACGTGGACGACAATCAGGAGGCGATCGAGCCCTACCGCGTGATGTCGATCCCGAACTTCCTGTTCTTTAAGGACGGCGAGGTCGTGAAGAACGTGATCGGCGGCATGTCCCCGAAGGACTTCGAGAAGCACATCAAAGAGGTGCTGGGCCTCTGATATCCTGAAACATAAAACCGGCGGATCCACAAAGGGTTCCGCCGGTTTTATGTTACGAATTTTTTGCCGCCGTGAGCGCCCGGGCCAGCTGGTCGGGACAGGATGTCGGCCGGCCGCCGCAGGAGATGCCGCCGAGGCGGGCGATGCACTCGTCGACGCTCATGCCCTCGACCAGGCGGCCGATGCCCTGAAGGTTGCCGTTGCAGCCGCCGTCGAAGCGGACATTTCTCACTTTGCCGTCCTCAACTTCGAAATGGATGGCGCGGGAGCAGGTCCCGCGGGTCCTGTATGTGTATTCCATATGGAACGCCTCCTTCGTGTATTTATTTTACTGTAACATATTTTTAATTCTTTTGAAAGAGGGATGTTTTTTTTCAAGTTCTCTGGTATAATGAATAAGGAAGTTCATGAAAGCCCAAAAAATATTTCATGAAAGGGAGAGGAAATGCGTTTCTGGGGCAAGATCTGGAAGGACAACCACATGCTGCGGGACATCGTGATCGAGGATACGTCCGCGGAGACGCGCACCCACAAGGTTTTCAACGCGCTCTATGAAGTGTGCCTTGCGTTTGATCTCGGGAAGCCGATCTGGCTTGATTCCAACGTGAGCGAGTTTAAGAGGACGAGAAAAGTACATTTCAGGCAGGACAGCTTTATTGAGACCATAGATTTTGACTCGCTTGAGCTGATGGTAATCGAGGAGGACTGACACAATGCATGACCGGCTGACCAGGCAGGACATCGAAAAAATGGAGAAGGAGATCGAGGAGCGAAAGCTGAAGCTGCGCCCCGAGCTGATCGAGGCGGTCAAGGAGGCGCGCGCCCAGGGAGATCTCTCGGAGAATTTTGAATACTACGCGGCGAAGCGGGAGAAGAACCAGAACGAGAGCCGCATCCGCTATCTTGAAAATATGATCCGGACCGCCGTCATCGTCGAGGACCACGGGGCAAACGATGAGGTGACCATGAACAAATCGGTGGAGGTGTATTTTCCGGATGACGACGAGACGGAGACGTTCCGCATCGTGACGACGATCCGGGGAAATTCGCTGAAGGGGCTCATTTCCATCGATTCGCCGCTCGGAAAAGCGCTTCTGCATCACAAGGCAGGCGACACGGTGCATGTGAAGGTTAATGAATCGGTCGGATACGACGTTGAGATCCGTTCTGTCGGCGCAGCCGCCGACGAATCGGAAGATGTGATCAGGAAGTTCTGAGGGAGAGGCAATGAAAGCGAAAAGCTCGAACCCTACGATGAAGGACGTTGCGAGGGAGGCAGGCGTCGCGCTGGGAACCGTGTCAAAAGTGATGAACAACATACCGGTCGGCGAGGACTACCGGATCCGGGTGGAGGAGGCGGCCAAAAAACTGGGCTACCAGGTGAACAGCTACGCCAAGGGCCTGAAGACCAACCATACCGGGATCGTCGCGCTGATCATTCCCACCCTGAAGCATCCCTTTTTCGGGGTCCTGACGGACAACGTCTGCCAGGTGCTGATGAAGCGGGGCTTCCGGACGCTCCTCGCGACGACGGAATCCGACATGGAAATGGAAAATAACTGCATCCGCATGGCCCGCCAGCACAAGGTCGAGGGAATCATCGCGCTGACCTACAACCCGGATATCGAGATCGATGAGGAGATCCCGTTCGTCAGCATCGACCGCTTCTACACGAACAGGGTGCCCTGCGTCGCCTCGGACAATTACGGCGGCGGACAGCTCGCGGCGCAGAAGCTTTATGAGCTCGGCGCCCGGAAGCTGCTGCACCTGCGCATCGGGTCCCCGGTGATCGGAGAGCCGGACAAGCGCGAGGCGGGCTTCGAGTCCTGGTGCCAGCTCAACGGAGTGCCTTACCGTGTGGTCCACAAGAACGATGCTGACGGCCTTATGTCCTTCCGTCCGATCCTTGAGGAAATGATCCGGGACGGAAAACCGGAGTATGACGGGATCTTCTGCAACACGGACCAGCTGGCTGCGGTGATCCTGAAGATGCTCCGGCAGCTGGGGCTCTCCGTGCCGGAGGATGTCCAGGTCATCGGGTACGACGGGCTGCTGGATTTCACCGATTACAAACCTTACTGCTCTTCGATCGTCCAGCCGGTGGAGCGGATGGCGGAGACGGCGGTGGATATCCTGTTAAATGAAGACCGCTCGAAGCTGCCGGCGCTGAC
>OCTX011828999.1_pt1 | contig 18714 bp, 16 predicted proteins | sample 1539691 | NCBI WGS metagenome assembly OCTX01 (sample SAMN02144231, study PRJEB22623) | gut metagenome | biome: sheep rumen | host: Ovis aries | place: New Zealand | reverse complement strand
AGGTACGAATATACTTTCTTTACGTATCATATCTGCACCATTTTTTCGGTTAGGCAGCCTCAGGTTTCCACGGAAGTTTTCATCTGCGCCATTATTTCTTAACAAATATCAGAATGATTTCATGTGAAATGGAGTCGAACAAAATCCAGAAGCCAGTAATTATATATGTTTTTCTTGATTTATGAGTCAATGACGTAACCAATTATCAGAATTTCTGCAAAACTGTTACTTTTAAACTGGACTTAGTTATTTATTGGTCATTATTAATATTTTCATTTAGTTTGACCACAATTATGTTGCCAATTTTCGATATTGATTTTGGATTAGGATATATTTCCATTTGTTTAAATTCTTTTCTTTTTGATATTGCAACTTTTTCTTCAAGGGAAACAATTGGAACGTCAAATCCTAAATAATACTTCATGAAATTTTGTTTATATGGTATATAGATTAATGGTAAAATAGGCATATGTTTATTATTTAAATCTTGGAGTTTATATATATATTTGTCGGGGGATCCACAAATAGCTAAACTGGTTTTTTCATCCAATAATCCAGATGATTTTATTTGAGTTATTAAAGATGTATAAAATGAAAAGGCATTTTCATATGAAATTCTAGCATACATAGCTACCATATTCGCACCTCTAATATTTGATAATAAAATCACACACATAAATATTTTAATATAATCTTTGAAAACTTGTTTGTTGACTAAAGATTCAGTGATAATAGTGATGAAAATATAAATAGATAAGAAACCTATTAATGGTAGAGAATACATAGCTCTTGGAACTGCAGCTAAGTACATGAAATTAATAGAAATAGGATAAATCAAAAGTAAGAAGAGCAATATAAAAACTCTTTGAAAGTCATAATGTTTTATTTTTTTTATAATAGATAAAAAACAAATAATTAAAGATACCCACATAAAAGGTATTGTCCATTTGAAAATTATAAGACTAAAATTGTTTTTTAAGGGTAATAGTTCTCGGAAGAAATATTTATATGGCCAAATCAATTTCTTAAAAAAGGGATCTTTACTATCCATTGCATTTTCAGCGTAACTATCAAATCCATGCCCCAATATAGAAAAAACTAAATGTGTTATTAGCCAATAAACGACAACACCAACAATTAAAATAAACAATGCAACGAGTCCTTTTCTTATAATATCTTCATTATTGAAGTTTTCATTTAGAATCATTTTTATCAAATACAATACCATTAATGACGTAGTTATAGCTAATAGTCCTTGATAAAAACTCAGCAAAATAACAATTGCACAAATTGAGTAGAAAATAGCAAATTTATTCTGGTTATATTTTAAATAATAAACACTTAATGTTGATAACAAAAAAGATAAAGAAAAAGTAATTGCTTGAAACATATATAAATAATTAGCGCAGATAGAAGGAAAGCTAATTATAATACCAGATAATAGTATCTTTATATATTTGTTATTTAATTCAAAGATATTACTAATAAGACAAATTCCAATTGAATATAAAATAAGACTAAATACTCCATCATACCAAGGCATAGTAGGATGTGGAAATATCATTGCTAAAAAATAAGTACCCCATCTTCCAATACGATAATAATGATCTGCATTTATAACTATTAATTTATTAACACTATCATGATTGTATATCATGTTGGTGAAATAAAAGGTGTATGTTAAAAATCCAAATAATAAAGATGATAGCAATTCATACTTATACTTTATACATTTTGCCCAAAGAGAATCAAAATAGGAATCAAAATTAGTATTCATCATGATATTGTAATTGAAGATTATTTATTATAATGATATGCTTGATAGTGTTTAATTATCAATGAATCTCTTGGTGATTTCCCCATATTGATCAATACGGCGATCGCGCAAGAAAGGCCACCAACGACGAACTTGTTCACTACGTTCAAGGTCAACTTTGACGATTCTTGATACTTCTTCATCAGCCGGTGCGCGATAGAGGAACTCGCCTTGAGGACCAACAACCATAGAACTACCCCAAAATTGAATGCCGTTGGTTTGTTTGCTTGGATCCGGTTCGAATCCCACGCGATTGACGGAAATGACAGGTAAGCCATTAGCTACCGCATGACCACGTTGAACGGTAGTCCAAGCCTCCCGTTGACGTTGTTGTTCTTCTTCAGAATCACTACTTTCATAACCGATTGCCGTAGGATAAATCAACAATTCTGCTCCTTGTAACGCCATCAATCGAGCTGCTTCTGGATACCATTGGTCCCAGCAAACCAATACGCCCAAACGTCCGATGCTGGTATCGATTGGATGAAACCCTAAGTCGCCTGGTGTGAAATAGAATTTCTCATAGTAGGCAGGGTCATCAGGAATATGCATCTTGCGATATTTGCCCGCAATCGTTCCGTCGTTCTCAATAACAACAGCCGTATTATGGTATAATCCAGGAGCGCGTTTCTCGAACAAAGAAGTAACGATTACCACTCCCAACTCTTTTGCCAACGAACCGTAAAACTCCGTTGAAGGTCCAGGAATAGATTCTGCTAAGTCGAACAAGTCAACGTTTTCCGTTTGGCAGAAATACAATCCATTATGTAGTTCTTGCAAAACGATGAGATTTGCTCCATCTTGAGCCAATGATTTGATGCTCTCTGCCAATCGTTGCATGTCCTGTTTTATGTCGGCAGTATTGTGTTGCTGGATAATACCTACGTTTATTTGTTTCATGAGAAAATGATTTTATAATACTCCGATGGGGTATTGCATGGTTAAACAATGAATAGATCCGTGTTGCCGAATGATGGTTCGGGCATCTAAAGGAATGATTTCATGATGTGGAAAAGCCATTGAAATCGTATTCAGAGCCTCTTTGTCGAACGACGGTTGTGCGTATGTAGGACAAATAACGGCTTTGTTGATAATCAGGAAGTTAGCATACGTAGCGGGCAAACGTTCTCCTTCGTCATAGATGGGAGATGGTGTCGGTAGGCGCAATAGTCGATATGGATTTCCTGATGAAGTTCTTAGTTGTTTCAATTGTTCTTCCAACGCAAGGAAATCATCGTATTGCGCATCGTTATTATCATCACACCCCATATATAATAAGGTGTCGTTTGGCGCAAATCGCACGATGGTATCAATGTGTCCATCAGTATCATCGCCGATTAAGTTGCCGTAATCGAGCCAAATAATTCGCGAGGCAAACAGCCTACGCTTGAGTTCTTCCTCAATTTGCGCTTTGTTAAGCGGTTGGTTTCTGTTAGGTGCCAAAAGACATTGGGAAGTTGTCATGATTGTCCCCATTCCGTCGCTTTCGATAGAACCTCCTTCCAAGACGAAGTCATCGTTTGACTGGATAGAAGCATGGAACAAACCATGATTGAAAATACTACTTGAGATTCTATTGTCGAGTTCAGCAGGGAATTTCTTTCCCCATCCGTTGAACTGGAAATCCAACAACAGGGCATTCTTGTCTTGTTTGTTGGCAAGATAATCCAAGTCTAATGGCAGCAATGTGATTGCTCCATGATCTCTTGCCCAAGTATCGTTTGTGTCACATTCGTGGAAAAGGATGTTCTTTTGGCTTTCCACGGGGATGGATGACATGATTTCTTTTCGCACATCTTCTACATGAGGCGATACAATGAGCACTTTCTCATACTTAGAGATAGTGTTTATCATCTCTAAATATACTCTTTGAATGTCGTAAAGATATGGTTTCCAATCCGTATTTACATGCGGCCAAGTAAGTTGGATTCCACTTTGGGGATACCATTCTGCTGGTAGGATATAGTTCATGGTGCAAAGATAATGAAAAATCTGATAAAGTTGGTTCGCTAATATCGGAAAAATTATCTACCTTTGCATCGAAAATAGAGAAAGAAAATGTTGGAAATAAAGAATGGTCGCATAGACAGAGACGGAAAGCCCTTGTTTTCTCAATTGTCGTTCATGGCAAAAGAGGGCGAAGTTGTGTGTGTGGCTGGTTCGCAAGGTTGTGGAAAGTCGAGTTTGTTGCAAGCCATGATGGGCTTTATTCCACTCGATGAGGGTTGGTTGAATGTAGACGGAGATTTGGTAAACATTCATTCTGCCCCATACTTCCGTCGTAGGATGGCGTTCTTGCCGCAAAACGTGAATATGCCATACGATAAGGTTTCCGACATGATAAGTAGTCTTTTTTCCTTGAAAAGAGAAAAGAAGTTCGACGAAATGAAAGAGACGTTGATGACATTATGGGAGGAATTAGGCATTGCGACTGAGGTTTTCGACAAGAAACTCTCAGAGATGACTACCTCAGAACAACGTGTTATCTTGTTGTCTGGTTTATGTGTGCTTGAAAAAGAATTGGTGTTGTTGGACGAACCATCTTTGTGGCTCAATGAAGAACAACTGGCTCAAGCTGGAACTTGCATTCGGCAGATGGTACGAAACGATTTTTCGATTGTTGTTACTTGTCAAGAACACGACCCTATTTTGCGTTATTGCGATAAATTGGTAGAGATAAATAGTCATTCATATCATAACTAAGTGTACAAATGAATATATCTATTGTAGGATTTTGTTTGGGATTGTTGTTGTTAATCATTCCCATCTATATACTCCAATTATATAAGGTGAATTTCCTTTATAAGATATTGCGAGCAACACTCAAGATGTTGATTTTCCTCGGATTGACGGGAGTGTGCTTGTATTTTGTCTTTCAATGGAACAATATATGGGTGAATGTCCTTTGGATTTTGTTGATGATGGTGGCTGGTACGATTGTGACAACCATGAAAGCTAAATTGAACATCGCAAGGCATTTGCTTCCCGTTGGAGTAGGTGTGTTTTCCTCCGTGTTAATCGTAGGCGTTTATTTCCTGTTGATTTCGTTTGGGATGAAAAATGCTATAGATACCCGTTATTTAGTACCAATTTTCGGTTTGTTGATTGGCGGAATCGTGGAAACGAATGCGCAATCTTTGAGAACCTATTACATGGGATTGAAATATCATGGTAAATTGTACTATTATTTGTTGGGCAATGGTGCTACGCAACGTGAGGCTCTTCGTTATTTCGAGAAAAAAGCTTTGGAACAAGTGTCGATTCCATGCATCAGTAAAATGGCTCTTATTATGATGGGATATACTCCCATGGTGATGTGGAGCATGTTGATTGGTGGAAGTGATGTGCTAACGGCAGTTGGATTGCAAATAATGGTTCTTATAGCTGTGTTTTGTGCTTCGGTGATTTCTATCGTCGTAACACTACGAGTGGCAAGTAAATTGTCGATTGATAAATATGGAAAGTTGAAGGCTAATAATCAAGAATGAGAGGGGGAGAACATGAAAAAGAGTCTTGTTGTATGGTTGGCTTTTTCGGCATTGATCGTATCTTGCGACTTTATCAAGAAACAAGGGAATCAAAACAAACAAGAAGTAGCGGAGGAATTCTATGATGCGAGAAGTGCTGCTGAAGCGGAAACTACGTCTAATATAAAGAATGACAAGGCGAAAGTGACGATGATGGAGATTCCTGCTCCATTGAAAAATCGTCCAGAACAAATCATCAAGAGAAAAGGATATACTGTATCGTATAATAAGTCTACTAAAGTTCCAAATTGGGTAGCATGGCACTTGGTGAAATCGCATTGCTATGGAAGCAACCAACGGAGTCAACTCATGTTTGAGGAAGATACTGATGTTCCTAATCCCCGTGCAACAGATAATGATTATTATAATTCCAGATACGATAGAGGACACATGTGTCCTGCTGGAGACAATAAATGGGATAAGGATGCTTTACGGGAAACATTCCTCTTTACAAATATATGTCCACAAAATCATGGATTGAACAAGGATTCATGGAATGACTTGGAGAAACAATGTAGGAGTTGGGCGAAGGAATATGGAGCCATTGACATTGTTTGCGGTCCTATTTTCTACGGCAATGCACACGATAAGACCATTGGAAGGAGTAAAGTATGCGTACCCGATGCTTTCTATAAAGTAGTATTGTGCAGGAAAGGAACTCCCAAAGCCATCGGTTTTATCTACAAAAATCGTGGTGGTTATCAGTCTATGTCAGATTGTGCTTGTACCGTAGATGAGGTCGAGAGAATCACCAATATCAATTTCTTCCCATCTCTAAATGATGATGTAGAGGATAGGATAGAGGCTAAAGCGAGGTTAGGAGATTGGTGATGCGGAAAAAGGTATGTTCAAATCATTGGCTATTTGTCGAAAACTATTGGTTGTTTTTTCTTTGATAGCTTCATAGGAATGATACTTAATTATTTTTTTTCGATTATCTATAATCATTTCGTCAGATAACAAAGAGTCAATCTCTTTTTGATTTAAATCTTTTTCAATGGAAAAGACATGGTATCCTTGACTTTTGAAATGTTTGTAATTTATGGAATCCTCGGGCAAAAAAACTTTAGCGCCATTCCACATGTTTAGTAAAATGTTTCCAACAGCTATTTGGCGTATAGTGTTGTGAATTGCGATAGATACAGATTGTATTAAAAGTTCATATCTGTCTAATTCAACAAAAGAAGATAATGGTATAAAATTATCACCAAACAATTGCTTTCCTCTTTTACAGACAATGGATCTGTATAAGTGTGTTCCTCCATAACTTAATGGAACCAATATTTTCCGATTGTCAATTTTAAGTTGATGTAATTTCCAAAAAGTATTTCCATGGTTTGCTAATACCGTTCCAGAATGACTGATTTGTATGGTATCTCTGTTGGGATTTGCACTTTTGTACAAATCATCTTTATTAATTGTTCCTTTATTGAATGGATATGAAAATAAAATTTGTTTTGCTCGAAAAAAAGAATTCTTTTTTAAGTAATCGTATTCTATAGGGAAAACTCCTGAATAATAATCTATTCTGTGTATGGCTTGGATAAAGTCTTTTTTTCCTTGATAGTCTTTATGAAATAAATTTTTAAAGAAAGCCCTTCTTTTTTCATTTAATATTCTGATTCTATACCTTGGAGTGAATGTTTTTTTAAAGATTTGATTTTTTAAAGTGATTAACGGAAATTGTGGCTTTTCATTGTTATAAATATCAAATCCCCAAGAAAACCATACAACTTTAATCTTTTTATCTATATTCATAATATGCTCACATGGAAGTGAAATTAAATTGTGGATGACAATTACATCACAAACTGACGGATTTGTAATAATGTTATGAACATCTGAAATGTTTATTTTCTCTACCTTATCTGAGGTTAAGAATTGGTAAGGTTTGTCTTCATCGAAAATGATGTTAATGTAGCGGTTGTCCAATTCTTCAATTTCCTCAAACAGTTCTATTGTTGAATTCAGAAATTTCTCGTCAGTAATGAAATGTATGACTTTCATGTTTGCAAATATTAATGCTGCAAAGATACGAAAAAAGTTGAAGAATAGGTGTCAATTTGATAGAATTCTTCAAATAATTGCATTGTATGATAAGGAAAGTCTTAAACAAGTTGAAAAAATACGTTAAACTTCTGATATTTTTTTATTTCATGCATTATTATTATTAATTTTGCAAAGCAAAAATTATATAGCGTGAAAATAAGTAGAGTGCTTGCTGCCCTTGAACGATTCGCACCTCTGCCCTTGCAAGAAAGCTATGATAATGCAGGCTTGCAAGTTGGATTGACAGACGTGGAAGTTTCAGGGGCATTATTGTGTTTAGACGTCAACGAACAAATCATTGATGAGGCTATCGCTAAAGGATGTAATTTAGTGATAGCTCATCATCCTTTGATTTTTCACAAATTGTCATGTGTCTCTGATTTTGACTACGTTCAACGTACTGTGATGAAAGCCCTAAAGCATGTAATCACGATTATCGCCATGCATACTAATTTGGACAATGCGCAAGATGGCGTTAACTATAAGATGGCTGAGAAAATCGGATTGCATGATGTTTGTTTTTTGGGACAATCCCGAAAGTATGAGGACATTTCATTTGGTTCGGGTGTTATAGGAAATCTGCCTAATCCGATGACAGCTAAGGAATTCATCAACTTGCTCAAATACGTTTTCAAGGTAGAATGTGTTCAATGCAATCAGCTGCTTAAGCGAAACATAGAGAAAGTTGCCTTATGTGGGGGAGCAGGTTCTTTCCTTTTGGATGATGCTATTGCCGCCGGAGCCGATGCGTTTATTACTGGCGAAATGCATTATCATGAGTATTTCGGTCATGAACAACAAATCCAAATAGCTGTGATAGGTCATTATCAAAGCGAACAATACACGACGGAGATATTCAAGGCGATTCTTGAACGAGAAGGTTGCGACTTCCCATGCTATTTTGCAGATACCAATACAAACCCTATCTTCTATTTATAATTTAGAATATATTCATAAAAGAAACATTTATAACTATGGCAAAAAAAGATTTAACGGATTTGACAGTTGAAGAGAGATTGAAAACTCTATTCCAACTTCAGACAACTTTATCGGCAATTGACGAGAAACGCGCACTACGTGGCGAGTTACCATTGGAAGTGCAAGACTTGGAGGATGAAATTGCCGGTCTTGCTACGCGTATTGAAAAGATAAAGGCTGAAATTGTAGATTTCCAAACCGCCATTACTCGTAAGAGAGGTGAAATCCAACAAGCTCAAGCTACCGTAGAACGCTACCAAAATCAGTTGCAAGAAGTGAAAAACAATCGTGAGTATGATACCTTGACTAAGGAAGTTGAGTACCAAACTCTTGAGATTGAACTTTGCGACAAGAAGATTCGTGAGGCAATGATTAAGGTGGAAGAGCGCAAGCGTGATTTGGAAACTACTGGTGAGACGATGGCTGACCGCGAAGCTGCCTTGGAAGAGAAGAAAGGTGAACTTGACGAAATCATGCAAGAGACCAAGGAGGAGGAAGATAAGTTGAAGGCTAAGGCCAAAGACTTGGAAACTAAGATTGAACCACGTCTTTTAGGAAGTTTCAAGCGTATTCGTAAGAATGCTCGTAATGGTTTGGGTATTGTTTACGTGCAACGTGATGCTTGTGGAGGTTGCTTTAACAAGATTCCGCCACAACGTCAGCTTGACATCAAGATGCACAAGAAAATCGTAGTATGTGAATATTGCGGTAGAATCATGATCGACCCTGAATTGGCAGGTGTTAAAATTGAGAACAAGGCTGCTGAGGAGAAACCCAAGCGCAAACGCGCTATTCGCAAGATTGCGAAGAAAGAAGCTCCAACGATTGATGTAGCAGTTCCCGAGGAAGAATTCGAAGCATAAGAATAAACTATTGCATCATAAATGAAAGTGCCCTGTAGGTAAAGCATACTTACAGGGCACTTAAACATATTGTTTAGCTCATGCAAACATATTGTTTAGCTCATGCAAACATATTGTTTAGCTTATGCAAACATATCGTTTGGCTTATGTAAACATATTGTTTGGCTTTGCTAAACCTATAGTCCACGCGACTTATAAATCTTATCCTTTGCGTCGTTGATTTCCTGGAACTTCTTCTCGGCGGCTTTTTTCACATCTTCACCTAACGTAGCTACACGGTCGGGATGGTGTTTGAGTGCCATCTTCCTATATGCTGCCTTCACCTCATCATCAGTTGCGTTTTTCGAGATACCCAATACCTTGTATGCTGCATCTAAATCGTTTACGCCACCTTGTAGGTTCAGCATCGAATCAATGTCTTGTTGCGAAAGGTGAAGTGAAATACCCACTTCCTTAATAGCCTCTATTTCCTTTTGATGTACGCTTCCGTCGGCTTGAGCAATCATCACGAGGAAATTAAGCAATTGCAATCGTTGCGAGTAATCCATGTTTTGCGCTATTTGTTGACATGCGCTATGTATGGTAGAGCGGAATTGTGCTTCGCCTACTTGTTTCTGATGCTCAAAGAGACGCATCATGATTTCCTCACCTTGTTGAACGGCAATCTCACCAAAGTTTTGTCGCAAGAACTGGCGCACCAATTCCATCTCGGAATGCATCACTTTCCCGTCTGCCTTGATGATATATGAGGCGAGTGTAAGCAATGAAATCAAGAAGGAATTGCGTTGTCCTTCATATTCTTGTTGTTGCGAATAGCCTCTTTGGTTATCATCGTAGGAAGTGTAATTATATTCGCTCTTAAACGAGGAATCAGTCATCGAGTCGAACAATGCGCCAACGATGAATCCAACGAGTGCTCCTAATGGTCCTGCCGATACAAAACCAAGATAGCCGCCAATCCATTTACCGAATCCCATAGGTAATTCTCTTAATGATGTTTTTTGTTGACCAACCTGATACCGTCTTCGGCGATGGTGATTAATCGCTTCTTGTACAAGTCGCCGATGGCCTTTTTATAGGTCTTCTTACTCACTTGGAATCTGTATTTAATATCTTCCGCGTCGCTCTTGTCGCCTAAGTCGCAATAGCCATCATGCTCTCTGAGGTACGTCAAGAGTGTTTCCGAGAAATCAAGCGTTTGCTTTCTGCCAATCGGATGCAACGAAACGTCAATCTTTCCGTCTTCACGCACGGTGTTAATATATCCTTTCATCTTGTCGCCCGTATGAATCCGTTGGAAAATCTGGTCCTCATAAGCCAATGCAGGATAGGCATTATTGACGATAACCTTGAATCCGAGTTCTGTCTTTTGCCAAACCAGCACGTCTACTTCATGTCCGCGTTCCATATAGGGAATATCTTCGTCGAAGAATTTCTCTACCTTTGCCGATGCTACGATGCGATAACTCTCCTCGTCGATATATACGTAAACGATGTAAGACTCACCGATTTCCATCTTTTTCTTTTGTTCATGGAAGGGACAAAACAAGTCTTTCATCAATCCCCATTTCAAGAATGCACCGTGCTGGTTTACCCACGCCACTTCCAAGTAAGCAAACTCGCCAACTTTGCAAAATGGTTTTTCCGTGGTAGCTACCAATCGCTCCTCATTATCTAAATAGATGAAGACTTCCAACACGTCGCCAATCTTGTACGATGCTGGTTGATAACGTTTGGGAAGTAATATTTCTCCCATATCACCACCGTCGAGGTAAAGACCGAAATCCACTTCCTTCACGATTTCCAAATTGTTGTAGTCTCCCAACTTAATCTTGTTCATATTGTGATGGATTTTCTGTTTCTATGTTATTGATGTTTTCCCGATTCGTTTCTTCTCCCACGATTACTCCGTCTTTCAGATGAATGGTGCGGTCGGTAATCTTAGCGAGTTCCTCATCATGAGTTACAATCACAAATGTCTGGCCAAACTTGTCTCGCAAGTCAAAAAACAATTGATGAAGTTCTGCCTTGTTCTTGGAATCAAGACTTCCACTTGGTTCATCTGCCAATATGACAGCTGGATTGTTCACCAATGCACGAGCTACAGCCACTCGTTGTTTCTCTCCACCAGATAGTTCGTTAGGCTTATGCGATGCTCGGTCGGAAAGCCCCATGAATTCCAACAATTCCAAAGCCCTGCTTTTTGCTTCCTTGTTTGATTTCCCGGCAATATAAGCAGGAATCATGATGTTCTCAAGAGCCGTAAACTCTGGCAACAATTGATGAAACTGGAATACGAATCCTATGTGTTGATTGCGGAAATCACTGATTTTCTTGGCATTCAACGTACTGATGTCAATGCCATTAACGATGATGCTTCCGCTATTAGGCTTGTCCAGCGTTCCAATAATTTGCAACAGGGTTGTCTTTCCCGCTCCACTCGGTCCTACGATACTTACTATTTGACCTTTTTGAATATGTAAGTCGATTCCCTTCAATACTTCAAGCGAACCGAAACTTTTCCTTATACCTTTAATATCTATCATGTCTGTTCTGTTTTCTTTCTTCTTCTCATCCATTCACGAATGGTTTCGTATGCACTTTCCTCTTCCGTATGTTGCGGTTGTGAGAATGTCATCTTGTCCATTGCATCGCCGAACTGGTCGGGGAAAATAATCATCATGCTCGTACCGCTATAATAGCGAGTCAACTCATCGGGTAGCCTATCCATTGCATTCTTATACGAGATGGTTCCCTTTCTTGCCGTTACCACGACGAAGATATGGTCTTTCGCAATCGTACCTGCCAGTTTTGGCAACTCATTCCAATGTAGCATCTCGGTATACTCAGCGCGCATATTAGGATGACGATTATGAGCATATTCGGCTATTAGTTCCAACGTGTCTTTCCTTCCGTGAAAATTGATTCTACACTCCAGGTTATCTGCCAAGCGTGACAATCTTTCCAACCATCTATAGAAACCCGCCTCGAATTGTGCTCTTGACGGAACGCATACTTGTATTCTCCTCACCGTATTCAGTGGTTGCATGATACGCGCCATGATGATTTGCCTGCTCAATCCATTGAAAAGGCTTTGGTGAAATTCACCCCAAAACTTGGGAGAAACCTCCTTGTGCGTGTGCATTCCAATGATAATCTCCGAAGCACGAAACTCTTTAAAAGCATGCTTAATACCGTTCGCGATGTTTGCGGCAATACGTACTTGCGTTTGCATACGCACGTCAGAGCCAGCCGCATATAGTGTTACTTGTTCCAACAATCGTTGTCCTTTTTCTTGATTCACGCGCATGTTTTCGTCGTCATACACCACATTCAGCGCTACGAGTCCACGATTGAGTTTCGTGTTGCGCATTAAGATGCCGAGATTGATGAGATTGTTAGCGTATTCGGGATATTTCACGGGAATCAAGAACTTTTCGTCATCGTTCCTTCCTCCATTGTCGGGCACAATGTCCTTATCTCGAAGCACGATACGTTGTGCGGATTGTTCCGTAATGATGGTCGATATGACGCAAGTGAACAATATCATCATCACCACGCCATTCAGGATGTCGTCGTTGACCATGGATACGCCAGGCGCTATTTCCGTTTCCATTCCCACCATAACCATTGCAATCGCACCTGCTGCATGGGCACAAGTCAAACCGAAAGTCATGTGACCAGACGATAATGGCATTCTAAAACCGATACATGCAACGTATGCGGCTACGGCCTTACCAAACGTACCAAAGAATACGAAGCATAAAACAATCCAAATGATATTGCCGCCATCAAACAACAACCGCACGTTGATGAGCATTCCTACACCTATCAAGAAATAGGGAATGAACAAGGCGTTACCGATGAACTCGATGCGATTCATCAATGCGGAAAGACGGGGAATGTATCGGTTGAGAATCAATCCAGCCATGAAAGCGCCAAAGATTCCATCTATGCCAACCGCCTCACTCAATGTCGCACTCATGAACATCATCGACATTACGAATATGTATTGCATCACGGCATCGGAATATCTGCGCAAGAACCATCTGGATAGGCGGGGGATAATGAGAATGACAATCGTGCAATAAACAATGAACTTTGCCAAGAACAAGAACCAAAACAAGATGTCAACCGTCTTGTCTTGCGCCGCTTCAAGTGCCGCCAAAACCACCAACGAAAGCAATAGCGAGAGCATGGAACCTCCTACGCTCAGCGTAACGCTTGGCTTACGTTGCAAACCGTATCGCGCAACGATGGGGTAAGCTATCAACGTGTTGGAAGCCATGATGCAACTCAAGAGCAACGACGTGGAATGGTGGTATTGTAAGATGAAAATACCTACGAGATACATCATCGACGCAGGGATAAGGAAGGTAAGCATACCGAAAATACCAATCCTCCTCATGTTCTTCTTCAATCCTTCCATGTCCATCTCCAATGAGGCGAGGAACAAGATGTAATACAATCCCACCTTACCGAGAATCTCAAACGACTTGTCTCTTTCCAAGATGTCGAAGCCGTATTTACCCAGCATCACGCCAGCCAATACCATTCCGATGATATGAGGAATACGCAATTTACCCATCACGATAGGTGCGGCAAGGATGACCAACAACACCACGAGGAATATCAACGTGGGGTTAGTTATCGGGAAGTATTGTGCAATGTCTATCATGGGTAAATCCGCGTTTGTATTATTTTGACTACAAAGTTACGCAAAAACGAGAGAAAAGCAAAAGGAAAACTAATTTTTCTTTTGCTTTTCCGAGTGACAGTAACATAGATGGTGATAATGCTACGTTTAATACGGGTTATTCAATGACAGCGCACCAACCGCCATTACGCACGAGATGGATTTTTATGTGGCTTTTCGGAGTGACGTTTTGTTCCACTCGTTTATAATCAACGGCGATACGATGGGCATTACGTCCATCTTGAAAATTAGTCATGTGACCACCATCCTTTAGAAAGTCGAGGGAGATGTCTAAATCTTGCGGCTTATCACCAGTAATGGCACCGATGAACCACTTAGTTCCCTTGCGCTTAGCAACGACGTAATAATCGCCAGCCTTGGCTGCTAACACGCGAGTATCATCCCATGTCGTGGGTACGGAAGAAATGAAACGCGTACATTCGTCTTCACGTAAGTAGCGTGTAGGACTATCCGCCAACATCTGCAAGCCACTTTCATAGCATACGTATAACGCCATCTGGTAAGCACGAGTACCTCCACCCATTGGTAAAGAACCAGTTCCGCGATTGTCTTCTGGTTGTGCGCTTTGCATAGAACCAGGCGTGAAGTCCATAGGGCCTACCGCATTACGCATGAAGGGCAACCAAATACTATTTTCGGGCTTACAACCACTACCTTGTTCCATACCGCGAACACCCTCGTAAGAAATGATGTTAGGTAAACGTTGTTCCAATCCTGCTGGTTTGAAAGAGCCATGGAAGTCAACGAGCAAATGATTCTTCGCACATTCGCGAGCTATTCGTTCGTAATAGTTCACCATCCATTGGTCGCTATGATCCATGAAGTCTATCTTCAATCCCTTTACTCCCATCTTGGCATAAAAGGGAATGAGATCCATGTGTCGTTCTACGGTAAGCCACGAAAGCCAAAGCATAACGCCAACGTTCTTCTGCTTGCCATATTCCACGAGTTCCTTCACGTTTATTTCATCACGTGTGGTGAAAGGATCTTCAACGCGTTTGTTCCAACCCTCATCCAATAGGATATATTCCACACCGTATTTTGAGGCACAATCGATAATATATTTATAGGTGTTGTTGTTGATACCCGATTCGAAGTCAACACCCCAAATCGTCCAATGATTCCACCAATCCCAGCAAACCTGTCCTAGCTTAATCCATGAAGTATCTTCCAATTCGCACTTACCGCCAAGCACAACCTCCATTTGGTTGGTGGCAATGTCTGCGTCAGTACCGATGACGGCAAAGCGCCAAGGCAATGTGCGACGGGCATTTGTACGAGCAATGCAATTGCGCTCCTTGGTTACTTTCCAACCACGATCACCATACGGTTCCCAAGTCTCGGGCGATTTGGGGAAACACGCAGAGAATCTATTCTCACCCGTTGGAGCGAGAAACATGTGAGGATAATCACGCACGTCGCTTTCGGAAAATAGCACCTTCGTTCCACGAGGTGTTTCCATGAGAATAGGAAGATAAGTCATCTCGTCTTCAGCATCCAATTCTTCGGTGCAAACGTGTGTATAGGGATTCTCGTACGACGTACCAAAACCGCCAGTCTCAGAGATGTGAGCGGTGAACGGTTTGGGCAAGTTCAACTCAAGTCCTTCATTAACCACATCTATTTGTCCTTTTCCCTTGTTGATAACGAAACGATAAGCCATGCCGTTGTCGTATGCACGCAAATCAATGCTGATGCCACCCTTGAAAGCAAGTGTTAGTTGGTTGGCACGATTGGCTACTTCGACAAACTTCAATGGTACTACAGGCTTGATTACTTCATTAACCTTCGAGAGTTTTGCTTTACTCAACTTGGGATTCACACCAAATTGTTCCTTGCCTAATTGCAAACTTAGCGGACAGTCTTTTAGAATCTGTTCATCACCTTGGAAAACACTCAGCGTAAGGCGATTGCCAATAGTGATTTCCACTTTTATCTTCCCGTTAGGAGAAACGATCGTCTTGGTTTTCGTTGCGGCAAATGAGCCAAATACAAGGCACAACATTGCCATGATTGTCATGATTCGTTTCATATATTGTCATTTCTTTTTAGGTTCAATCGTGATGCTATTGAGCACATCCAGTTTTCCGTCATCAATGAGTTTGATGATTAATTCGCCAAAAAGCGTATTTTGCCAAGCAAACCATGCACGGGTGAATTTGGTGGCATCATCCTTGTTGAACGACTCATGCATAAATCCAGTACCTGCGTCGGTTTTCATCAACATTTCTATACATTGTTTGATTTCCTCGTCATTCGTACTGGTGAAGGCTTTCATCATAATAGACATTGGCCAAGGCATATCGTGGCCGATATGTGGCCCGCCAATTCCTTCTCCAGCCTTTCCCTTGAAGAAATATGGATTGTCTTCGCTCCATACGAAACGACGCGTGTTTTGATAGATGGGGTCAGAGATAGACACATCACCCAAATAAGCCATGGCAAGAAGTGAAGGCACATTTGCATCATCCATCAATATTTGGTTGCCGAATCCATCTACTTCAAACGCATAAATCAAACCATATATTGGATGGTTGTAAATAGCATATTTATTGAGTGCGTCTTCCACCTCATTAGCAAGATTCTTGCATTTTTGAGCAAGGTCTGTGCGGTTGTTTACCTTCGTCAATATTTCGGCAGCATGGCGCAATTGTGTAACGGCCATGAAGTTGGATGGTACGAGAAACAATAGTGTGGTTGCATCGTCGCTGGGTCGGAAGGCTGACGCAATAAGACCAACGGGTTTGATAGGAGCCCCCCAACCGTCGTTACTCATCGTGTCGAGTTGTCGTTCTGTTCTACGTAGGAACCTGTATTTCCCATGTCCCTCCTTGCGTTGTTGATCATGGAAAGTGGCTAATATGTTTTCTACCGCTTGAATCCAAGAATCGCCGAAGATGCTGGTGTCGCCCGTGATGCGCCAATATTCGTAAGCAAGACGCAACACGTAGCAGAGTGAATCAATTTCCCACTTACGCTCATGCAATAGTGGCTTCATGTCAGTCATGTCGCTCATCCAATCTCCGTTGGGATTAGGGAGTAAGTTGAAAGCATTGGCGTAGGGGTCGATATTGATGCACTTGAACTGACGAAGTAATACGCCAGCTAACATCCTTTGTAGGTGTTTGTCTTGTGGGGCGAGTTTCACGTATGGAAATACTTGTGCTCCCGAATCACGAAGCCACATGGCGTGAATGTCGCCAGTATATACGAAAGTGTCGGGATTTCCCTCTTCATCACTTTCGGTGAAGTGCACGGTGGTGTCGATGGTATTGGGGAAGCAATTAACAAACATCCATGCAAGTCGATGGTTGGTGAGCAATTGCACCACTTCCTCGATTTTCTTCTCTACCGCATCGCTACGGAACAATCGTTTAGACTCCACGGGACGATTGTTCACTTTCAGTACGTCGGCTTTTATTTCCGTCGGAGCACAAAGTGTATTCGTCATCGTGTTTGCGGTAGCATTACTTGCGAAAGTAAGGACAAATAGAATGGATAATAAGTTGAATTTCTTCATGGTTTTTTCTTGTGAGTTTTCAGGTTTCTATTCTCTCAGACAATTTTTTGCAAATATACGATGTTTCTTTCATACGTTCCAAACTTTTTTCTTATTTTTGCAAAAAATACGCCAGGCGTTTTGTCTTGGCATAAAATAGGTGTCATGAAACGTGTAAAACCAAAAAAGAATTTAGGGCAGCATTTCTTGGTGGATTTAGATATCGCTCGCCGAATTGCCGATACGGTGGACGCTTGTCCTGACATTCCCGTATTGGAGATTGGTCCTGGCATGGGAGTGCTCACGCAATATCTCGTTACCAAGCCAAGGGAAGTGAAAGCCGTTGAGATAGACAGGGAGAGTGTGGCGTATCTGCATGCTAACTTCCCTTCTTTGCGCGAGAACATCATCGGGGAGGACTTCCTGAAGATGGATTTAAGGCAAATATTCGACGGACGGCAGTTCGTCTTGACGGGCAACTATCCGTATGATATCAGTTCACAGATTTTTTTCAAGATGTTGGATAATCGCGACTTGATTCCTTGTTGTACAGGTATGATTCAGCGCGAAGTTGCCCAGCGTATGGCGTCAGCACCTGGCAATAAGTCGTATGGAATCCTATCGGTTTTAATGCAAGCATGGTATCATGTAGAATATCTTTTTACGGTTGACGAACATGTGTTCAATCCGCCTCCCAAGGTGAAGAGCGCAGTTATTAGAATGACACGAAACGACGTAACGGATTTGGGATGCGATGAGGTGTTGTTCAAGCGATTGGTAAAGGCGGTGTTCAACCAGCGTCGTAAGATGTTGCGTGTCTCCTTGCGCCAATTGTTCACCAACAAACCTGCTCGTTCGGAGTTTTACGAACAAGAAATCATGACGCAGAGACCAGAACAATTGAGTATCCCGCAATTGATAGAACTCACCAATATCGTTCAGCGTGAGTTGGAACACGAATAAATATACAATAGATGATGGAAGACAAGAGAAGTCAATATGAATTGTTGTGCGCCCAAGTAAAGAGCTTGATGGAAGGAGAGAACAACGTGATGGGCGTGTTGGCGAATATCACGGCAGCCATGCATGATACGTTTCCCGATACGTTCTTTTGGGTGGGATTCTATTTCGTGAAAGACGATGAGTTGCAATTAGGTCCTTTTCAGGGGCCAGTGGCTTGTTATCACATCCCGTTTGGCAAAGGCGTATGCGGAACGGCTTGGAAGGAGCGCAAGACCTTGATAGTTCCTGATGTTGAGGCGTTT
>OCTX012273933.1_pt1 | contig 18720 bp, 11 predicted proteins | sample 1539691 | NCBI WGS metagenome assembly OCTX01 (sample SAMN02144231, study PRJEB22623) | gut metagenome | biome: sheep rumen | host: Ovis aries | place: New Zealand | reverse complement strand
TCATCCCAGAAATAGACGGTGGTAGGAGTACCGGCTGTTTTCCATTCTGCAATAGTCTTTTTTGCACTTGAAGGTTCGCCTGTATTTGAATTTCTTTCTTCAGTCTGGTAAGCTTCCATCTCATTTGTAACAGTTACATTACCATGATAAGTAGTGACAAGCGTTGTAGTACCAACAACAGCTGTATTCAAATTGATAGCGACAAAGTTACCATTAGCTTTTTGTGCTACACCATAAGCGCGGCTCTTCAACTGAAGTTCAGTCAGACCAGTGGGAGTAGCCCAGTTTGCTGGATCCCATGCAATAGCAGCCTCTGAATTCCAGTTAGCGTCTGTAGAAGCTGCTACCAACTTACCAGTAGTGTTAGAACGAACAGAGATACCAGTTACCTTGAAACCTTTGTAGGCAGCACCTGGAAGAAGATCTGCAGCATCACTGACATCCTTGGTATGAGCCTTCACCTTGAAGGTCAAACGAGTCAACTGGTGCTTGAAGTCGAGCTGAGCCTTCACACCACGACGGCCGGTGAAAGCAGAATACAACTTAGCTTCACATTCTGTCTGCTCGGCAGGGGTCAAACCAGTATAATCTGGAGTTACAGCTGCTACCATGATGTCTTGAGTACCATCAATTTCGAAAGGAATTTCGATGGCATCTGCATTTTCGTCATCATAACCTGTAATAGCACCACCTTTGTATGCATCATCCAAACGATATGCCCAGAAGTCATACTCACCAAGTGTAGGATAGTAAACCTCCAAACCTGTGGTCAAGCCAACAGGAGTAGGAGTAGTTGTGCCAGAACCATTCTGGTCAGGAGTTGTAAACTCAGCACCCTTACCATTTTTTACAGTTGCATCTGTTGGATCATCAAGGAACACGAAGGGAGTAGTAGCATCTTGATAAGTCATGTGAGCATACTTCATGGTTCCCTTCTCCAGCATGAAAGCATTGAACTTCTGGCCAGCCCAACCATAACCGGTTGTTCCATCAGCAGCAATACCTACAGAACCTGTACCACGGGTCTCAACCGTTGCACCAATACTACCGACGTTCAGTTCTACCTTTGCAGGAGCATTGTCGTCGATTGCAGCAATCTGACGAGCCTCACTCGTAGCGACGTCGTCCGATGAACAACTTGCGAACAGCCCAGCTGTCAGTGCAAGTCCAAAATAAAACTTTTTGTTCATAAGCTTTAAGTTTTAAAAGTTAATAAAAAAGTGAATTAATAAATATATATATTCTCGTTAAAGATGTATTTGTTCGTTTTATTGTTATTACTCCCATGTTTCTTGCAAATCTTCAGGATCAATGACCTCACCCTCATCGTACCAGTCCTCAAGGCCAACACCAACAGCAATCGGACGCATGCCGTAAAGACCCAAATTAATATTGTAGACCACACCTGGCAGAAACTCATAGTTACCAGTCTCCATGTTCATGCTCTTTTCGTTTTTCGGAGCACTAATAATGAACGATGCAGTTACACGGCTGGTCTTTTGCAACTCCTCAGCACCAGGATTGCCCTTCATCAACTGTGAATAGGTTATTGTCATCTTATAATCCAAGGCCGGTGCCGATAAAATATCGTTGCCGATAAGGGCACTGCCACTCTTATTTGCCTGCCAGTCTTTTGGGTCCATACCTTCTTCCCAGTTCACAATATTGTTTCTAGGTATCAGCGGTACAAAGGGCGAGGTAGCCTTCCCATCGGGATTGCGTTCCATCAACTGCAGGTCAGAGAGTTCGTCATCGAAACTGGAGAAACCTATCTTGGCGGGGTTAGCATCAGCAACGACGAGATTACCCTTATAACGGCAACAGATGGTGATGCTCTCGATGGTGACATCCTTAGCCGACTTATCAGCAGGATAGCAGACGAAGCGCAGACGGGGCAGCAGGTGATTGACAGTGACAATGGGATCAATACCATGGTCAGCAGCATAGCGACTATAGTTACCCAGATTAAGTATGTAGTCGCGCTCCTCCTTCTTCAGATCTGCCACCACGTCAGGATAGTACTCGTTAAGCACTTCTGGTGTCAGTTTGGGAGCAGTACCCACCATGAAGTCGGTACAGCCATCCAACACTACATCGTAAGAGAAAGAACTTGAAGTACGATGGGTATTACTGTCGTCTGCCTTGAAGTCGTCAATGTTGTAAACGAAGAAGTTGTACGTCAGGTCGTTGTAGCCGTCCTCAGTAAAGTTGTTCTTGTAGTAGAGCGTAGTGTCCACACGCAAATTCTCGCGCTTCATGTGCATCTTCACATCGCCATCAATATCAAGCTGAGCCTGCATACCCAAATGGCTGTCCCTGCCATCCACCAGGCAGTTAGAGTCATCCTGATTGCTGGAACGCTGAGTAAAGTCAGGAGTGCCATAGCCCTGATCGTCGCTATAGTCGCGGAAGGCCAAGATACGGAAAATATTCTTTCCATAGTGTTCTATGTCAAAGGGATCAGGATCAGTACCCTCAGGAACCACGAACGGGCCAGTACCTCTTGTGGCCTGCGTCATACCAAAACTATTACCACCCAACAGCACGTTGACAGGCACACGGCCATTAAGTCTGTTACTGCTCTCGTTGTTGGCAAGGTCATCAGACAGCACAGGCTCATACTCCACGCCTGGGTACGATTCGCTGCTGCAGGCCACCAGACCTGTCAGCATCATTGCTGCTAATATGATATACCTTACTATATATTTCATGTCTATTTTATTCCTTTTTACTTATAATTCAATTGGATCACCATTGATGTCTTCATCGACTTCATTTTCATCGTAGATGGACCAATCGCTAATGCCGCCATTACCAGACCCACCAGTACCTGTGGTATTAGTAGCCTTGATGACAGCTTTTGATTCTATATTGACCACGGCATGATCACCGTTCTTGGTTGCATATTGGTAGTCATCGCTATAGGCAATAACCTTTGACTCCATCAAGGCGTTATACATATTCATACGCCCCTGGACACGGCGGGCAGGACCTTTCTGCAGTACACCGTTCTCGTCGAGTTTCTCTGTGTGAGTATAGATGGCCACCTGCAAAATGCCAGGACCAGACACATTGGTTGGGTCGGCACTGTGAAGGATACTGAGCACATTGATGTTGCCATGAACACGCAGTTCCGTATTGCTGTTGGTATCGGTAATCGGATTGCCATTGGCATCCTCCAACTTGGTACGAAACAGCATCTTACAAGTGCGGTTCAGATTGAGATGGCCATCGAAGAGACTGGCTTTGCAAGGAATGCCAGACACCTCGGCAAGAACACTGTCCACTACGAAAGCGGAGCCTTCGGAAAGGACTTTCTCTATGCCGAAATAGATGTCAATGTTCTGAGTTAGGATGTGAGGCTGGAACTCCAGTTTCAAGTCCGCATTCTGACCGACCTCTACTTGTTGCTGGAAGTCCACAAAAATGGCTGGACTCTCAGTCAATATGTAACCGAAGCCTTGGTTATAGTCCTGATAGTTCTTACCAGGAACCATTATTTCTTCGTCCTCCAAATCAAAGAGTCTGTATTCTACAAACATCTCACCATATTGCAGACCCGTACCCTCAGCGTCAAGATACTCTACGACGTTGCGATAGGCGGCTGTTAGCGTGTCACTGCTCATAGTAAGGAAGTTATAGGTTCCTTTAGGCAGACTGAAGTGATCCACCTGAACTTCCTCAGAGGGAACAGGGGGTTCTTCTTCCTCTTCCTCAGGTATTACGGGATAAGGATCATTAGGATCCACACCACCGTTATTAGGCTCAGTGGGATCAACAACGACACCAATAACATCGGGATCTGGCTCTGGCTCCGGTTCTGGTTCTGGAATATCGGGGTCTACCCATGCCTCTACAGTCGTCGGGGCATTATAGACATAGTGACCACGGAGGTTCTCGGTAGACACAATCATGCCGAACTTGCGGTGATTGATGATGCGAACAGCCATAATGAACATGGAGTCGGGTGGAACAGTATCGGTGGGCCATACGAATCCCATGCGCACATCAGCATTATGGCCGTTGTGCGTCCCTTCCTCGCACAGGTCAGTCTCCGTACATGCAGAAGTCATGCAGAGCACGGCGAAGAGGGGCAATATGATCCACCAGCGTCTACTCATTGCTCTCATCCTCCTTTCTCTCCTTTGGAGTATCGGCAGACTTGTTGTCCTGAGGCTCCTGAGCCTCCTTGTCTGCTTTCTTCGACTTCTTAGCCTTCTTGGACTTCTTGTCCTCAGCGGCAACAGCCTGCTCCTTGGCACGCTCTTCCCTGAACTGCTGGAGTCGCAGCCTGTCGGCACTACGGTCTGCACCAGCAATAGAGTCATAGACAGACCAGAACTTGCGCAGGATAGACTCGTAGGTTTCCTTATAGCGCGTAGCACTGTCACGATAGTGGACATGAGCATTCAGCACACTGTCCTTCAGCATGTCGTAATAGACGTCGACATCGCGACGGTAGCGGTACTTGGCCAGCACAGGGACGTGGCCGAAACGATAGACAAGACCCACACGTAACTCGTTGAGCATGGGGAGAATAGCTCCTGGCTTTTCAGCGACAAGAGGATAGCAGTCGGTCTCGGCATCGTGGCGATAGACCTTGTCCTTGTAGTAGACAACACCGGCACTGCCACCAAACTCCAGGTCGATGGAGTTGCCATTCTCGAAAGCGAACATCGGGCGCACAAAACCATAGCAGACACCACCGGAAATGGCAGTGCCCTGATGTCCATCGCCACCGAAGAGCAGCGAGTATTTGCCATAGGAGGCATAGACACCACGATACCAGGTGAAAGACTTGTGCTTAACCCTGCTGCGGCGAATGGAGATAGCCTTGTCCCAGATGTGCGTGTGCTTAGGCAAGCGATTACTAATCTGGCGGGCTCGCCAGTACTGACGGCCCTCAAGGCGCACCTCGAAAATATTGTACACCATGCCAGGGTTATAGGTATGGCTGGTCTGCCAGTTGTATTTGACATTCAGGCCCACAGCCCAACGGTTCCAGTTGGTGTTGCGGATGTCAAATTCTGCACCAATATTAGGCAAGAGCAAAGCCCAATCGACCATATTGGTGCGTATAGACAGACGATCAAGGATGCTAAGGGTATCGACACCGGTTACGGTAATCGGTACCATCTGGTTGACAGGAGCGAAACCACGTTTTTTCTTTACCTTTTTCCTCTCCCCGTCCTGCGTAGTATTAGCTGGTGACACAATGAATGCCGACCCCTTTTCTGCAGTAGCAGATCGGGTGTCGACCTTAAATCCTGTGTCCATGACCTTAGCTCTTACCATAGTCATCGGTATTAATAGTAATACACACAGCCAAATATATCTGAAGGAATCTGAATTCTCCATCAATAAGTTAGCTTTAGACTTTAAGTTAATAATCCTTTTTTAAGGAAGGACGGCGGCAAAGTTAAGCAAATTTTTATTAATGGCAAAGGGTTTGCAGTATAAAAGTTGTTAATATTTGCAAATGCTACATATTTTATCATTGTGTGCCCACACCAAAGAGCAAAATAGTTATAACATTTTCACAAAACAAACAATGCCCAACGGAGTGAACCGTTGGGCATTGTTTAATATCGTTTTCGGTGGTTATTCTTCAGGGATGACGGGCTTGTACTTGGGTACAAGGGCCTTCATGATGCACCAGCCGACGAGATAGGCCACGGCACAATAGCAGAAGACAATCATATAGCCGGCAGGCTTGCCTGACTCACCAAAGAAGGTGAAGGCATCGCCCTGAGATTCAGCATAGTCGAAGAGGACACCCGACACCTTATTGATGGCAAAGCTGCACAGTCCGCCAAACATAGTACCGATACCTGTTATCGTGGCTACGGCCGACTTGGGGAACATGTCACCAATGGTGGAATAGAGGTTGGCCGACCATGACTGGTGACCAGCGCCTGCCAGACCGATAATAATGGCGGGAATCCATGGAGATATGCCGGAAAGGGGCTGTGCGAACATCGCAAAGATGGGGAAGAAGGCAAAGATGAGCATGGCACGCATGCGGCCTGCATAGGGATTCATGCCCCACTTCTCTACGAAGAGTTTAGGCAGATAACCACCATAGATGGACACGATGGTGACGATGAGATAGAGCACAAAGATGAGCATCTTACCGGTCATCGTTGTGACAGGATAGCCCAGAGAGTTGAAGTAGTCAGGAGCCCAGAACAGGAAGAACCACCACACACCGTCGGTCATGAACTTGCCGACAATGAACGACCATGTCTGACGATATTTGAAACAGTCAATCAGCGACAACTTGTTCTTCTCTTCCTCAGGCTCTTCTGCTGCGATGGTTTCAGCAGCGTTGGCATTGTCTGACTCGATATAGAGCAGTTCGGCGGCATTAACAAATTTGCTTCTTGAAGGGGGCATATAGATGAACAGCCACAAACCTGCCCACACGAAGCCCAGCGCACCGATGATGATGAAAGCCATCTCCCAACCAAAGGCATCAGCCAAGGCAGGAATGCTGAGCGGAGCTATCAAGGCACCGATAGAAGCGCCGGCATTGAAGATAGAGGTGGCGAGGGCACGATCTTTCTTAGGGAAATACTCAGCGGTAACCTTGATGGCTGCAGGGAAGTTGCCCGACTCACCCATTGCCAGAATCATGCGGCAACCGATGAACAGCCACACGCTGACCGTCAGTCCGAAAAGGCCCATCTGCGAGGCTTTGTCCATGGTCTTCAGCACAGCCATGCTGTCGACATCGTTGATCCAACAGGTGGCAATGCCGCATCCGGCATGCAGGCAGGCGCCGACACTCCACAGGATGATGGCCGAGATGTAGCCTTTCTTGGTACCCATCCAGTCGATGAACTTACCGGCAAAAAGGGAGATGACGGCATAGAAGAGGGAGAACACGGCGGTGATAGTACCATAGTCGTCGTTATCCCAATGGAAATCTATCGAGATATAATTGGTGTTTAACAACGACAGGACCTGGCGGTCCATATAGTTAATGGTAGTTGCCAGGAAGAGTAGGCTACAAATCACCCAACGGAAGTTGGACATCTTTGAGGTTTGAATAGCGTTCATAGTTTTATCGATTATTTTTTATTAGTCTTGGAAATATACTTTCTTGACACGGTTGCTGACACCCGTCAGCACCTCATAAGGAATGGTGTCAAGAATGTCGCTAAGCACCGAAGCAGGCAGGTGTTCGCCGAAGATTTCCACGCTGTCACCCTCGTGGACATTGGGAATGTCGGTGACGTCAATCATGGCGACATCCATACAGATGTTACCCACATAGGGAGCCTTCTGTCCTTTCACCAAACAGTAGCCGGCACCACGACCGAGGTGACGGTTCAATCCGTCAGCATAGCCGATAGGGATGGCGGCGATGAGACTGTCGCGCGTCAAGACGCCACGACGCGAATAGCCCACGGTCTCGTCCTTGGGGACACGACGGAGTTGGAGAATGGTGGTCTTGAGGGTGGAAACAGGGCGCAGCGGCGCAGCAGAAAAGTTGACAGGAGTAGCAGCGGACAACTCGCTGGCCGCTGGAGTAGCATCACGGGGATCGTAGCCGTAAAGGCCGAGGCCAAGACGACACATATCCATCTGGCGCTCAGGGAAATGCTGGATGGCAGCACTATTATCCATGTGGCGGATAATCTTATGGGGGAAGGCAGCCTGCAGACGGCGGCTGGCCTTGTCGAACTTCTCGAACTGCATGGTGGAGAAGTTGTCGAAGTCATCACTGTCGGAACCGACGAAATGACTGAAGACGGAACGCGGTATGATGGCGTTCTGGCTCTTCAGACGGCGGATAACCTCGTCAATATCCTTCTCAGGGTCGAAGCCGAGGCGGTGCATACCCGTATCGAGTTTGATGTGGACGGGCCAACCCGTAATACCTTGTTGCTCAGCGGCACGGATGAGGGCATCCATCAGACGGAACGAGTAGACCTCTGGCTCGAGATCGTAGTCGAACATCGTCTTGAAGGCCGTCATCTCCGGGTTCATAATCATAATGTTCTGCGTAATGCCGTTGCGACGCAGTGTGACGCCCTCGTCAGCAACAGCCACTGCGAGGTAGTCGACACGGTGGTCCTGCAGGGTCTTGGCAACCTCCACGGCACCAGCGCCATAGGCGTCGGCCTTGACCATGCAGACCAGTTTAGTCTCCGGCTTCAAGAAGGAGCGATAGTAGTTGAGGTTGTCGACCAGTGCGTTAAGGTTAACCTCCAGAATGGTCTCATGGACCTTCTGCTCCAGTTGTTCAGTGATACGGTCGAAGCCAAAGGCACGGGCACCCTTGATGAGGATGACCTCGTCGTGCAACTGGCGGAAAGCATCGCTGGCAAGGAAAGCTTCTGTGGTGGGGAAGAAGAACATTCCAGCGGAAAAACTGATGGGCACACTACCCCCCGAAAGAGCGGTTGTGATATGAGGACCTATGCCGATGAGTTTGGTGACACCACGTTTCAGACAGAGGGCATGGACCTCTGCATAGAGGTCGGCATCGTCGCGGCCTGTCTGATAGATATCGCTGAGGATGAGCGTGCGGTTATCAGTGGGAAGCCCCTTGACCGCATGCGTGCGGCGCGCCATAAAGTCAAGGGCGATATCGAGGGAGTTGATGTCGCTATTGTACGAGTCGTTGATGAGCAGGCAGCCATGCTGACCTTCCTTGACTTCCAGACGCATCGCTACTGGTTCAAGGTGGGCCATGCGCTCAGCCAATTGCTCGGGAGTAATGCCGAGGTGAAGCGCTACTGCCGCACAGGCGAAGGAGCACTGCAGAGATGCCTCGTCGAAGAAAGGCAGCTGATAGTTCGCGCGCGTTCCTTTATATATATAGTTAATACTTGTATGACTAGTATCACTAGTGGGAGTAGTTACTGACTCTATATAGAACGGTGCCGACTGGTTGTCGCGGCTCCAGCCAATCTTCTCGCCTTTGAAGCCGGAACGGCGGATACAACGGCTTATGATGTCGTCGTCGCTATTGTAGGCAAGGACCTTGGCATGGCTGAAGAGTTGCATCTTCTCCGTACACTTCTCCTCCATGGTACGGAAGTTTTCCTGGTGGGCAGCACCGAGCGATGTAAGTACACCGATGGTAGGCTGGATGATGTCGCAGAGCGACGCCATCTCGTCGGGTTGGCTGATGCCAGCCTCAAAAAGGCCCACCTGCGTATGTTCGTTGAGCAGCCAGACAGAGAGGGGGACACCAATCTGTGAGTTGTAGCTCTTGGGCGAGCGTGTCACGGTCATGGATGGCGACAGCAGCTGATAGAGCCACTCTTTGACCATCGTCTTACCATTAGAACCCGTGATGCCCACGATGGGGATGTTGAACTCGTCGCGGTGGCGCTCTGCCAAGCGCTGAAGGGCCTCCAGGGGCGAGGGGACGACGAGGAAGTTACAAGCCCCCTCCATTCTCTCCCAAATAGGGGCGGAATCAGCAGCAACAACGAAGTTGCGGACGCCACGGCGGTAGAGGTCGGCAATATAGCGATGGCCGTCGTTGCGGGTTGTTTTCAAGGCGAAAAACAGTGTCTCTTCGGGGAAACAAAGGGAACGGCTGTCGGTAAGCAGCCAACTAATCTGTGCATCAGCGGTGCCGATGCGGCGTGCTCCAAGGAGCGTGGTTATTTTTTCAATTGTGTATGTCATAGTCGTTATAATTGAGAGCCGGAGTCACAGGGGACAAGGGCTGCGGGATATTTCTGACGGAAGGCAGCAAGGCGCTGCTGTGTCTGTTCATGAAAAGTGCGATACTCTGGCGAGTCCGCATGGAAGGGTTTGTGTGCCAGGGCCTGCTTGAGAGGGTGCCAGTCGGCAAGAAAGTCTTTGGCGGCTGGCGAGAAGTAGCTGTCGACCAGGCGCTCCCAGATGTAGTCCACAGCCTGTACAGAGGGGTGTAGCATGTCGGGGGCATAGAAGCGGTAGTCGCGGAGTTCGTCGAGGACGAGTTCGTAGGCAGGAAAATAATGAAGGCTGACGGATGATGTCTGGTGGATGAGTTTATCGATAGCGAGCAGCAAGGTTGCCTTCGACAACTGCGAGCCGTGGTAACCGTATTTGCGATAACGGATGGGGCTGACGGTCAGTACAACATGTACGTCGGGATAGATACTGCGAAGGAGGTCTACCGATTGGCGAAGGTAGTCGGCACACTCATCCACGGAGAGTACTTCTTCCTGAAAGAGATGCTGGGGGCGCTTCTCACAGTTGTCGACGATTTCGCCAGTTGCCTTGAGACGATAGACATGGTTGGTGCCGAGGGTCAGGAAGGCGACACGGGAAGTCACTGGAGAAGTGGCGGCCAGGCGCTGAATGGTATGGAGAATGCTGGCAGGGTTATACATGACACCATAGGGATTGACGGTGGCGGGGAAGGCCTCGTCGCGGAAGCGCTGGCCTACGGCATCGGCAAAACAAGAACCCACGAAGAGAATCTCTTCGCAGGGCTCTATATGGAATGGAGGCTCATGGATGACTACCTGTGTGCGGAACTCCATCACTTCACTTGATAAAAGCGGCGGTTGAGTCCCAGACGCATGGTGCTCTTCCCCCCTGTTTTGATATGATCCATCACAATGCTGAAATCTACGGGTTCTCGTACGGCCATCAGCAGGAGTGTCTCTTCCGAGGGTTCATCACCGAAGATGAACGGTTCCTTCTTGAAGGACACCGTACTCATGGCTGGTACCAGCAGGTGTGCACATGTTGCCGCGGCATCCATGGGCAGCACGAGGTACTTGTTACCTTGGCGGTCGATATCCAGCAGATTCATATACAGCAGTTCTGTGGTCTGGTTGGTGACACGCAGATAGCAGCTGGTATTCGGTGCGATATGTTCTTCGAGCGGCAGACCTGTAGCACAGTCAATGAGTTCAAACTCCACGTCGTAATCGGTGTCGACATCGACGTCGGGATCAACGAGTGTGCTTTCTACTGACTTATCGGCGGGGAGCCCCTCGATGGCGAAATGGCGTCCCAGCTGATTGAGAAGCAGGGAGTCGTTAGACGACGAACGATAGGCCGTAGCAGTAGCCTGCATATAGGTATTGGGGTGCGACATCTTCTCACTATCATCAGAGAACAGCTGCTTGATGACGTAGCTGAGGTACTGTTTAGAGAGACTCTTGGTATTACCCTTCAGACCTTTGATGAGGTTGGCCACGGTGTTGGTACCAACAGAGGTAAACGAGTACATCTTAGCATTCTTCTCGTCAATGACCGTCACGGCGCTCTCCTCGCCTATCTGCACCTTGGCATCTGCCGACAGCACCTTGCGGGCTTTCAGAGGCACCATGGTCTTGCCATTATACCAACGGGCTGATCCTACCACAGAATACACTGTATAGGACTGTGCTACCAGCGTCAATGGCATGAGTGCCAGCAGCAGAAGGATGATTCTATTTCTCATAGGTAAAGATGTTAAAGTGTTCGATACCACTAGGATTCATAAATACTGGTGTTTGCTTGAATTCGGTAGTGCGACGTACGGCATCATAGAGGTACGTGTCAAGGGTGCGTGTCGAGAGACCCTCGTCGCCTTCCTTGCGAGCGGCACCGTTGAACGCTTCTACCAATGCCTTGGTGAAAGCGCCATTTCCCCATGTGGGGTCTTCCTTCGACTTGGTGTCACCGGCACTGGAAGCATAGAACAGCATGCCATTCTTGGAGCGGCGCAGTTGTTCAACGAAATGTTCAGCAGCTGCCGAGCGGTTACCCTCCAAGAGACCAGCAGAGTAGCAGGCATCGGCAAAGACGACAAACTTAGAGTTGATCTTCTCAGCAGCATCCTTGAAGTCGGTAGCGCTGAAGCACTCGTAGGTGCGCTTGGTACTTCCGCCATAGGGCATGAAGAAGAAACGGTCGCGCTCGTCACGATAGCCATGACCGGCGAAGAAGAACATACACAAGTCGTTAGGACGTGCCTCCTGACCCATCCATTCCATGGCCTCGAAGATGTCACCACGCGTGGCCTCCTGGTCGCAGAGCAACTTCACCTCTACCTCAGTGAAAGGATGGCCCTTCTTGGAGCGTAGCACATTGGCAAAGTCGTTGGCATCCTTGACGGTCATCTTCAGCGGGGGCAGTTTCTCGTCCTTATAATCTCCCACTCCTACTACCACGGCAAAGAGACGTGGCAGGTCGACCTCTTGTACATTCTCACGGATGAGACGAATTGCTGCGGGTATACTGTTGCCCTTCTCGTTCTGGGCAAAGAGCATGACGGTGCAGTCGCGGTTGGGTACGTCGACTTCTATCATGTCAGCCTGTTTGACGGCACGACTGTCGGGCTGGCGGACACCGTCGACCATGACAGTAATCTTGGTAGAGCTCTCCAAGCCCTGTGCCAGCAATTGGTATTTCACCTTGATTACATCGGTATGAAACAGCGACTGGTCCTCAGGATAGAGGATGCGCACCACAGGGGCGCCATTGGTCATCGTCATTTCCTCCTCTATCTGGTCCTGCGAATTACCTCCAGCCGATGGTGCAGGAGCGGTCGCTGCAATGGTCATATCTCCAGAAGGAACACCTTCGGGAGTGGTGGCAGGAGCAGCAGGAGCAGTTGGCTCGGGTACCTCGGTACCGTCCTGCTTAAGAGTGAGGGCTTCAAGAGGTACATCCCAATGGGTAGTAGCTGTGGGCGGCAAGTTGCGCTGTATTTCGGACTCTTTAGGAAGCACTACCAAGGACTTCTTGCGCTGAGCCTGTTGGGCTATCTGCAATTTGAGTTGGCGTAACTTCTCCAGGCGGATAACTTCCAAGCTGTCAGCAATCATCATAGAGTCGATGGTGGCTATCATGTGTTTGTTGAGGATGCCTGTAGTGGTCAGGCTATCCATCAGTGCCTTATCAAGGGAGTCGAGTTGTTCGGCACGAGAGAGTTTGACGAGGTCAATGAGTTTCACCAAACTATCGGGGCGCTCGGCAGGAGGCAGAATGGTAGTGGAGTAACCGATTGGCGGGTCGGCGACAGCTACGGAAGCATTTGCTGGAGCAGTAGCTGGGGCGCTTGCAGGCAACCCGCTGACCGCAGGTGCGGCAAGAACAGCGGAAGAGGCAGCGGAAGCAACGGGAGTCGCTGCAGGATCCGCTGCTGTTGGCGCCTTGGCGATAATCTTGGTGGGGCGCTCGATTTCGGGCACGAGGACGACATCCTTACCGTCGGACATGTCGCGCCAACGCTTGGCCTCCACACTGTCAGCCTCAACGAGGACACCCTTCGAATACAGTTCTGCCAACTTGCGCTGTGCAGGAACATAGCCTCGTAGTGCCGAAGCCTTCATGTACATCAGTGCCTGATCGTAATTGACAGGCAGGCCGTCACCATTCATATAGCAGGTAGCCAGCCCGTATTCTGCCTTGGCATGGCGCTGGCGCGCAGCACGCTTGAACCACATGGATGCAGAGCTGTAGTCTTTCGACCCGTTCTCACCCAGATAATACATCTTTCCTACAAGGAACTGTGCCTCAGCGAGTCCTTTATTGGCTGCCTGCGTATACAGTTCGAGTGCAGCATCCATCTGACCTGCCTCATACTTCGTGTTAGCTTCGTTAAGCAGTTCCTGAGCAGTCTGTGCCACTGCCATGACCGTCATCAGGGTCATCAACAGCATGACGAATACTCTTCTTTTCATAGTCATCATCTCCTTCTTTTTAAGTTATTCTTCCTCATTTTCACCCTCCAGATATAAGGAGTGTTTGAAAATCTTCCAATGACACTTGTTGTACATTATTCGAGCACTATCCTCGTAGAGTGATCGCGCCGTCTCGATGAGAGCGATACCTGCCAAGGGGTATAGCAGGTTGATATTGTAATGCAAATACATAAAACTCAAGAATGCGACCCACACCAACAATGCTGCCATCAAGAAGTAGTAGCCGCTGATGATATAGCTGTCAACCTTCGGCCACAGGCGGGGTACCCAATAGTTAACCCAGGACGAGAAATAGCACACGATGAACGCCAGCAGGATGCTGAACCATACAGGCATATCCTTGATATTACGGTTCTGGATATACGACAACATGGAGAATGCCTGCAGCTTCATCCCCGGCATCTTACCCATCGGCGTGAAGTGTGCATCTTCCTCGTTGGAGTAGGTTCCCAGCAGGACAATCTTGTCTTTCAGCAGGTTAGCATATTTCTTGACATCCTTGAAACTGATAACAGGAAAATCAGTATCGCCATAGACGATGAGGCGCTCATTAATGTCCTGCTCATGTGGTTTCTCGCCAGTATACATACAAGCTGTCTGGTATGCCAGCGAGTACATCGTCTTGTCCTTATACTTCTGAGCAAGTGTATATTCGCGAATGACACCTCCCTCATGGTCCTGCAACACATTGCCATAGGCAAACTGATAGTTGCCCATAGGAGCAAAGAATGAAGTGATGAGCGTGCCGAAGTTGTTATTCTCCTCGTCATAGTCCACCAGTTTGCTGGAGAAGACGATAGGCACCTGAGCCTCGTCGATGGCAGACATCAGCATGGCATTGGCCAGCACGTCGTCGCCCTCCTTGTAGAAAATCAAGTCGACAGACAACACGCGTGGCTTGCAAGCCGCTATTTGCTGGATGACCTGTCCGATTTCCCCACGGTCGCGCAGTTCTACCATGTCGACCATGACGATATCGTTATTCATCTCGATATCATCACTACGGTTCATCTCGTAATAGACATCCGTCATGTGAAAATTCTCGAAAGCCTGTTCTACGGGATTGAACATAGAGAGGTTAACAGACACCAATCCAATGATTGCTGCCAGCAATGCTGTCATCAGACAGACCCCTACATGATCCCAATGCCAGAATTTCCAGTCTTTTTTCATTCTGTAGGCTATCTATTACGCTGCAAAGATACATAATTTATATCAACTATGCAAAAAAGAAGGCCACAGATTACAAAAAATTGATAATTCTTGACAGCGTCTACAGGCTTACGCCTGTTTTCCCATTATTCGCGCGGAGCCGGCTGACGACGACGGTGCTGGTATGCAGTCCATGCCAGCGCTACCAGGATGAGTAGCAGCAGGATATAGGCCCCATAGGCAATGCTCTCCGTACGGTCTATGCTCTTGGGGAAGAAGCTGAGCACCACCTCATGTTTGCCGGGGGTCACCTTCAGGGCACGCAACACATAGTTGACACGTCCCAGCGGCTGTTCTACGCCATCGACGGTGGCAACCCATCCTGGGTAGTAGATTTCGGAGAACACCACTACTCCACCCTTCCCAGAGTTGACCTCGTAGGTCAGCTTGTTAGGTTCGTAGGCCGTAATGGTCACCAGACTCAGCGTATCCTGTTCTACTGCCTGTCCCAGCTGTTCCTCGAATTTCTTGTCAGCGACAGCCTCATGGCGCAGCGGCAGGCGTCCCACCATGTCGATTTCCTCATTGGCATTATCGACATAGTGTATACGGTCGATAAACCACGCATTACCATAGGTATAGGGATTGGCCAGCGGCACTGTTTGTCCACCCTGCAACGGCAGGATGAAGTATTTGGTATTAAGCATGTTAAGCACAGGATAGATGCTGTCGCCATTAACCTGTGTCATATCGCCGCCAGCCTCGCTAACAGCCTGGAAGAGGCGGTTCATCTCCGGTGAGATGTGTGCGTCGATGAGTTCCTGATAGCGGCGCAGTTTAGCGGCATGGTAGCCACCAATACTCTTCAGGTAGTAGCTTGTCTCGTTCTCATTGAATGTCGACGTCGCCAGATTCAACACACGATAGTCTAACGACTTGTCCTGCAGGATATGGTCAATGGCAGCCGACTTCGGCATGGGTTCCTCGCGGACTGTCTTCGAGACGAACATTTCGTCGTTAAGATAGCGTTTGTTGACCTGCCACATATCAACCAGACAGAGTACAGTCAGTGCGACTGTCAGCCACTGGGCACGAATCTTACCATAACGGAAAAGCAGTAAACAGGCCGTACCGATGACGATGATCCAGAACGAGCGCCAACAGTCGGCAGTGAATACTGCCACACGCATCTCCGTCAGGTTATTGACCAACGGTGTCAGCTGATCGGCAGGAATCTGCTTCATCGCCTGCATCTCGTTATAGCTGATAAAGTCGGGGAAGAACGTCTGCGGCATCAAGGCAAAGAGCAGGGCGACACCACCTGTCAGGGCGAAGGAGACAAGAAGTGGCCATTGACCTTTCGCCGTCAGCTTTTGACCATCGGGAGATTGCCAACTGCTAATAACCTCTTTCAGTGCCAGCATGGCCAGCAAGGGAATGGTAAACTCGGCGATAACCAGTATGGAGGCCACCGTTCGGAACTTCGCATACATCGGTATATAGTCGAGGAAGAAGTCCGTGAACGGCATGAAGTTACGGCCCCACGAGAGAAGTACCGACAGGATGGTAACGGCCAAAAGAGCCCACTTCAGCGGTCCTTTGACAACAAACAGTCCCAGCACGAAAAGCATAAGCACGAAGGCGCCGACATATACCGGTCCTGCCGTCATGGGCTGGTTGCCCCAATACTGCCCCAGCTGCTGGTAGATGCCCGCATAGTATTCGTCAGCATGTTTCATGGCCGTCTTGCTCTGCGACAGGGGTACACTGGCGCCACCCTTGGCATTGGGCACCAACAGTGTCCATGTCTCATCGATACCATAGCTCCACTGGGTGATATAGTCACGATCCAGCCCACTGCTGGTCTGGTTGGCACTGTTTTCCTTGACCAGTTCACTCTTGCCACGCATCGACTCCTGACCATAGAGCCAGGTATGATAGAGGTTTGAGAGATTCAGACAGACACCAATAGCGCCACCCGCCAGACACGCTGCCGTAGCCTTCGCCAGGTGTTTATACTGCTTCTTGCGCAGTCCGTCAATGCAGAAGGCGATAACCATCGCCAACACGATGAACAGGTAATAATAGGTCATCTGCACGTGGTTCGCCAGCACCTCCAAAGCAGCAAAGAACGCTGTGACAAGCATGCCCCACAGGTATTTTCCCCGATACGCCAGCACCACGCCCGCAATCATTGGCGGCAAATATGCCAGCGCCATCACCTTCCAGATATGACCGGCAGCAATGATGATGAAGAAATAGCTGCTGAATGCCCATATCACAGCACCCAAAGCAGCCAGATAGGCGCGGAAGTCGAAGGCACGCAGCAGGATATAGAAGCCCAGCAGGTATACGAAGACATACCACACATTCTCGGGCAGTCCGAGGTGATAGACGGTCTCCACCTTCGACAGCAGTGTCGTACTCGGATACGACGGTGACATCTGGTAGGTTGGCATACCTCCGAACAAGGCGTTCGTCCAGCGTGTACGTTCTCCTGTACGCTGTTGGTACTCCACAGCCTCCTGTCCTGCACCACGTCCTGCCGACGAGTCATGGCGATAGAGCACACGCCCCTCGATGTCAGCGGGGAAAAAGTAGGCAAATGATATCACTACGAATAACAAGACGACTACCACGTCAGGCAGCCACAGCTTCCAATTTTTCATACTTTCTCTCATTTTGTTTGCAAAGTTACAAAAAAGTTTTGTAAATTTGCACAAAAACAATCAAAACATATGAAAATAGGAATTATCGTAGCCATGGACAAGGAGCTGCAACAGTTGCAGCAAGTGTTCAAAAACAGTGATGTACTAGTAGAGAAGTGTGGTATCGGCAAGGTCAATGCAGCCTTAGGTGCTCAACGGATGATTAATGAGTTTCACCCCGACTGCATCATCAGCAGTGGTTGTGCAGGCGGCAATGGTGACGACATCAACGTCCAGGATGTTGTAGTCAGCAAAGAGCTCTGCTACCACGACGTCTATTGTGGCAAAGCCATTGACGACACCACGATTTACGGACAGGTGCAAGGTCTGCCCGCCCGCTATCAAGCTGACCCGTATTTGCTCAGCAAAGCCATCAGCCTTCAGCCAACAGACATCGCGCTCCATCCTGGACTCATCGTCACGGGTGACTGGTTTGTAGACTCCAAGGATAAGATGCGCGAAATTGTCGGTCACTTCCCCGAAGCCAAGGCCATCGACATGGAGTCGTGTGCCATTGCCCAGACCTGCTATATCAACAAGGTGCCATTCATCTCGTTCCGTGTCATCAGCGATGTTCCACTGAGAGATACTAACGCCTCACAGTACCACAACTTCTGGGATACCATTGCTGAGCACTCGTTCCAAGTCACAAAATCATTTGTAGAGTCATTATAAGAAAAATCCTCGCCGCTACTGGCGAGGATTTTCTGTTATTGTTTTGCAGCCTTTTTGCGCTGGTCGTGGTCAAGGATGATCTTGCGCATGCGCATCGACTTAGGAGTCACCTCCACCAGTTCGTCTTCCTTGATATACTCCAGGCACTCCTCCAACGACATCACCACCTTCGGAATGATGCGTGCCTTGTCGTCGGTACCAGAAGCACGGACGTTGGTCAGCTGTTTGGCCTTGCAGACGTTGACGACGAGGTCATTGTCGTGCACATGTTCACCGACCACCTGTCCCATATAGACATCCTCACCGGGATCGATGAAGAACTTACCTCGGTCTTGCAGCTTGTCGATAGCGTAAGCAAAGGCATTACCTGTCTCCAGGGCAATCATCGAACCATTCACACGGCGCTCTATCTCTCCCTTATATGGCTGGTACTCCTTGAAGCGGTGTGCCATGATAGCCTCACCCTGAGAAGCGGTGAGTACATTGGTACGCAGACCGATGATACCGCGTGAGGGGATATTAAACTC
>OCTX012136099.1_pt1 | contig 18724 bp, 10 predicted proteins | sample 1539691 | NCBI WGS metagenome assembly OCTX01 (sample SAMN02144231, study PRJEB22623) | gut metagenome | biome: sheep rumen | host: Ovis aries | place: New Zealand | reverse complement strand
GCTGCAGCCGCACCTTCGTGCCAATTATCTCGTGGGTTGTGTCATCCACTCCCCATATCATATAGGCATAATCGCGGTCGTTCAATGTAGTGGTATTGGCAAGGGCACTAATGTCCTCGCCAACCATATTTGGCTCGCAATTGTTATGTTTGAACTCAACCCACCCAACTTCCTTGGGCAGTTTACAGAGTTCTTTTACCAGAATATCAATGTTTCCTATCATATCATTACTTATAGTTCGATTCCAAGACAAGTACTTCAAATTCTAAAATCCTTCCACTCACACCGAGTGTCCTCTTGTGGGTACTTACCGAGCAGATATTGTCGTAGTTCATATTCAGTCATTTTATTACACTAAAATAATTGCTTGTTAAAAAATACTTTCCTTTCTTTGAATTTTGTAAGAAATAAAAATAGCCTTTCAATATTGGTTTTTCCAATTATACGTTTACCATCAACAATATAATGACATAGATTATTAATACTTTTTGTGTTGATGTCTTGAACAGCTGCAATTATTTTTATCCAATAACGTGCTTTTATCTGTGACATATCTTCTAATTCAGAAGGACTAAATTCATTCTTATCGACAATCTCTTTTAAAGTATCATAAAGTACACACGGAACATCAGGATCAAAATCATACACTTCAATATCAATATCCTCTAATACAGAAAGATATTTTCTTGTAAGGGATTTGATCGTTTCAAGAGGTATTCCTCCATTCATCGCACCCATCCAAGGAAAAGCTACAGAAGAAATACCTAGGTTATGGTAGTTGTCTACAAATTTTTGTAAGGTTTCTTCAATCCATTCAACTTTTGAAGGGTCTTTCCAATCATCTTTGATTGCAAAATTCAAAATGATTGGTTTTGTTTTGGTGTAAGGAAGTATCTGACCTGGCTTTAACATACGACGAAAGCATATTTTCTGATACTCCTTGAACATTTCAGGAAAACGTAATTTAAAATCCAGGGCAATTCCTTTACCCATAGCACCAACGCAATTAACTGTATTAACAACAGCCATTGCTTTGGAGTTAAAAATATTACCTTTTATTTCTTTGTATGCCATTTACTTATATTGTTTGATCGATTTTACTATTTCTTCGTATGGAGAATTCCAACTATTGTACTCTGTCAATGATGGCAGAACATTTGCAAGTGCAAGGATTTTTTGACCGCGTAAAGTGTCATAAATAGATAACCGTAAGTAGGATTTATCACATCCTTTACCATGGAACCGACTTCTGTCTAATGCATCAGCATCTTTTAGAATTTTCCAAATGAGGTTATTCTTACATGTCACTGGGCATAATGAATCGTCAACAGAATGATATCGAATGGCTTCCAAAACAGAATTGCATATTCTGGAATTTGAAATCATGCTTTTGAGTCTTGAATCATACAGCATAGCGGAAGAGTTGCCATGTTCTTCGCCCTCACGATCGGATTTTTTCCCTAAATCATGAATTATAGCCGCATAATAGCATCCTTCTTTTACATCTGTTGGAATATCAGGAATTGTGTTTGCAATCAAATAAGACATGAACAATACTCTTGACGTATGAGCAATACCATGCCATGAATAAACCATATGAGGATAGAACAAAGATCTGTCTAGTTGAATAGACAACTTACTCATTTCTTTGGGGAATTCCTCGTAATTCAGATCTTGGAACCGATCCTCAGACTGCTGTTCGCTTTTGGCAGAATCACCTTCACTTATAATGCTGCTAAAAATTAGCCATTCTTTTGTGCTTGCATATGGACTAGGATCTACAAAATATATCTCTTCTGGAGGATTATTTTTACTGAATTCTACCATCGGATACATAATGATGCCCTCACTTGTATTGTTAATAATACAATCTGTATTAATAATAGTTCCACCTTTGATTCGCATATAAGCACAGCCATTGAGATCATAATTAGACTCTATAGAAATTCTATCCTTTTCCTCATTAAATGTTAAATGACGGTTCTTAAATGAAAACAAAGAAGGTCTTACCGAAATTCTACTAATAATCGAATCATCAGCAAAATATTGTTTCAATAGTTCTGCATGCGAATCCTCCATACAATATATCCTCAAAGAGTCTATATTAGAGAAATCAAATTCTTCTTTAATCAAGAACTCTTGTTGGGACTCCCTTTTTATGTGTTCACTATAGTAGTCATATGAATAAGGGCCAGAATCTGCAAGATCAGAAGCATCTGTCATATTATAATATAAGTATTGTGTTGCAAGATTGGAGGGAGAATCGGTAACCTTGAAAATTTGAGCTGACCCTCTTTGAAGATTACCATTACTATAATAACATAATTCTGGCATCTTCTCTATAACCTCACTTACATCAAATTCCATAAAAATAGGAATAGGGCACTTAGGAAGGTTTAATGCTTGGGCATTATCATAATAACTCTTCCAATATTTCTGCCATATTTTTTTACCATTGTAATCATATCCGACAAGACGATATTTCTCTTCACCGCAGCTACTATCTTTACCTAGACACTCGTTGTAAAACTGTGTCAGAGATTTAGGACGGTAATAGAATCTGGCAAATGGATGTGCCTTTGATGTGAGATTAATAACAGAACCAGCTGAACTATACTTCAATCTTTTAAGTTCCATTGCCTTATCTCTACTTAAAATCTTTTTTGACCGGAGTATGTCTATGATATTGTAGAGATGAGTAAAATGATAAATCTTCAGGGAATCGTATCCATGTGAATCACTCTCTTCAAGGTTTTTGACAAACCTTACACGATTGACCTCTTCTTTAAATACTTTTCTTATGGACTCTGCATCAATTATAGAAATTGCAGGGTTTTCCAAAAGGGAATTCCAATTCCACCTGTCTCTATATTTTCGTATAAATTCTATAGAGAATTCAATTGATGCCTTTGAAAGTTTATTCCAGTCAATAAATGACTCTAGTGCATCAATAACCGCTTCACTAAATTCACTGTAATTGTATTTCTTGTTTATTACGTTCCAATTAAATAAAGGAGCATATCTTAATAGAATGTCATTTGACAAAGTCATTTTTTCAGAAAGATATTGCCAATCAAGATAATCTTTTAGTTCTTCAATTGTAGCCCCATCCTCTATATTAATCACAGACTCGTTAGAAGTTACAATTGACCAGTTCAAATCATCCTTGAAGTGTTTTGCAATATCCAAAGTAAGACCAGGGTTTGATGAAATTGAATCCCAGTTCGCCCGACCACAATCCTTCGCTTTCTGGATAGTTTCTATAGATGGAACATACGACGGGTTACCTGTCAACAACATCCAATCAAAGTCAAATTGTGATATACACTTTATTAAGGAATCGTCAAACTTTAGTTCCTCTCGCCGAACGACATCGTTCCATGAAATACTGGATGCGATTCTATCAATTTTACAAAGCTTTCTCAGATAATTTTTATCCCACTTTATCGATTTGTTTTGGGAAATGGCTATCCAATCCCACTCTTTTTCAGTATGTGAGAATATAAACGCAAATGTTAAAGCGGTTTTTTCATTTGAAGATAATGCGTTCCAGTCCCATTCCTCATCAATGTAACTAGACACCATATCATCTGTAATATTAATATCTGTTCTCAGAGATATTAAAGAAAAGTTAAGCCGGTCTCTATATTTTCTAAGATTGGCATCTCCATTCTTGTTCGGCAGTAGACATAATCCATAATGGCTGATATAGTCCCAATCCCATTTTTCAGGCATTATTGAATAGAAAAGAGCATGCTGGTTCTGAATACTTTCAAGCTTTGTTAACTCTGAGAAATCCCATTTGAACTTTTCGTCTTTCAGTTTCCTTCTAACCACAGACTTCCATGTACGATATGCATATTCGTCAGAATTGTAGGTAAACATCTGATTAACAGGATTGCATCCGGAAAAAGCCGTCCAATTTACATAGCTATGTGGTCTTTCTACGAATAATTCTGGATTGTCAATAGCATCGTAAATATAACTATAATCCCAAAAGTATCCATTTTCAGGATTCTTCTCTTCAGAAAGAGATAGCAACTCGTAGGGTTCAAAAGCACGAGTCACGGATTCCCAGCACTTCTCTTTCTTACTGTCATCAAGTAGTGACAGCACATTTTTGATTGATCTCAGGTTTTCATCGCTCTGAATATAATCAGCGGAGAACTTTTGTGATAAAATGATATCCCAATCCCATAGGTCAGCATATCTCGAAAGATTATCTATGATAAAATCGGTTTCACATCTTTCGGTAATATTGCTCCAATCCCATCTTGCATATGAAGAATACGCACATTTAAGGATAGAGGATAGCTGCATATTGTCATTAAGAACATCCCAGTCAAGACGCTCCGACACCATTTCATTTTCAAAAATAGCTTCTAAACCGTTGTATGTTTCATTACACAAACGCCATGATATTGCATACCAATCCAAGTAATCAGCTCTTTCCTTAATTGCAGAGAATATATGACCAAGGGGTGCCTTTTTTGATATCAATGGCCAATTCCAAAAAAATTCCAGGTTTTTATCAACAAGCAACTCTTTGGAAATGGAACTTAAGACTTTATCATGAACAATATCTTTCCTCCAAAGTGAGAGATACTTAGTAAGGTGGGATGCAATAACGGAACCAGATAGTGTTTGAGATAGAACATTCCAATCCCATCGATCTTTATATGCCTCAAGTAATGATGGATTTGAATCTATTAATTTGGCCAACCTAGAAGAAAGAATGACAAAATCCCAGTTCAATGATAACCTGCTTTGTATAAATTCAATTGAAAGAGATTCTGACAAACGAGACCAGAGCTTTATTCCATAACCATATGAATGTTGAGCAATAGAATCAATTTTATCTGCAACGGCAGCTATTTCTAAAGCATCGAAATATTTTTCTATTGTAGCCGCATTTGCTGACAATAGCCATATGGAGATAACTTCAGGATGCAGACGAAGCCTATCACAGAACCGAACGTCATTGACCAGATTTCTATTTCTAGCCAAGGATTTCCATTGCCAAGGAAAGGTCTCGTATTTTTCTATCCAATCAAAACTTGGAGCACTTGCTGATACAAAGTTTGTATTATCGGATGAAGTCATCCATAAAGAATAATGACTGAAGAATTCTTCTGTAAATTCTATATCCGATATTCTTAGCCAATTCTTATACGAAACACGGTCTTTGCCAATAGACAGGAATTCGTATAACCCTGCAAAATGTTCATTCTCTGACAGACTTTCCCAATTCCATTTGAAACTAGGATAATCTTGTACATAATCAATTGATTCAATATTTTTTGAGATGAAATCTAAATCATACTCGGTTACAATTTTTGAATTATACTTTTCAAAAAACTCTTTTGTCCATGAAACATAATCGTATTGGATAAAACCCGGAGTACAAGATGTAGAATCCCAAGAAAGCAGTCCTGTTTTCTCAAAAAAAACAATCAGTTCATCATCCCAAGGATAATGAGATTTATTTTGTAAACTATATGCTAAGAGCATCCCTTTTTCTCTGGCTTCAATAACCATCTTAAGAAATGACTCTGATTTTATACACTTATCTTTAATAGATGATGTGATAACCTTATCCAGGATATAACCAACATATGTGAAGATAGATTCTTTTAACAAGATAAGGTTGTCTACAAGCAAATCTATATTTACGTTATATGTAAAGTACCTCCAATCCCATTGTTTTGTGGGGTTCTCAACAACTAAGTATAAATCTTCTTTTGAGAGCCAAGAGGTTAGATTGAAGAAGCTTATATGTATATTGTTGATGTTGGATTTAACAAAGTCAATGTCTATAAATCTGGAAACGACTTCCCATTCCCATTCTTCGCCTGGTTTTACATGAGCAAGCATTATTTTCTGCGCAACTGGCTTTGTCATATCGTCTCTAGACAAGACAATATTATAGTTCCAGTCAAAAGAATCCGCAGATTCTAAAATATAATTAATAGGGAGTCTAAAAGACAATATCGCAAAATCAAAATGGACAAATGGGTCTTTGAGATGTTTGATTATGACATCAACCGGACAAACATGGGATAATACCCCCCATTGCTCGTATTGACATAGTTCATTCTTTGATATGTATTCAAAAGTTTCGTCATCGTCCCAAGCAGTACGATGATCATTGATGATTATGTCAAATTCTTCTTCCTCAATTTCTTGTTCAAAATATCTGATTTCTTTGTAACTGATGATGGAGTCAGTATCATTCAGCAACTTACAATATAAAGATCTACGAATTTTCTGGTCTCGCAGATGTTCGTTTTCGAAACGGTAAAGCAAATTACATGCTGGTTCAGATAACACATTATCATGAAAAACCAAAGGATAGAAATTTCCTTCGTAATCGTACAACTTAACATCTACATAATAAACAGGGAATTTGAAAAGCAAATCTTTTTTTGCCTCGAAGATGTGAAGCTCAGAGATTGACTGTAATCTAATCCTATCTGTCAGCTCATCATTATTACGCAAATTAATACTATCTGGATCAAAGTCGTCTACTCTTTCAATATCTGTAATATCTGAATAGAATCCGAGTGCATTATAGAATGGGAAAAAAACACTATCATCAGGCAGAGAAGATTTGTTGATGTTTTCTAAAAGCTGCTTTTTGCCTTTATATATTTTAAACTTACAGTTCTCTTCTAATGCTATTTTGCCAAGATTCGTTAACCTTATAATTTTCTTCGGCTCTACTTGTTTGTTTTCTTCCACACCAGAGATATCCGAAGAATCTTCAGCTTTAGGTAACACATTAGATTCTTCAACAATAAGTTTCCATTTGAAGGAAGATTCCAATAATTTCTTAAAGAAAACTTTCTCTGCACGATCTTCATAGAATTGTACATTTTCATACAGCCTATTGGCCATGTCAAAACCCAATTTCATGCCGAGTTCTTCTCTTGTCACTTCTTCCCCCTCACAGGAATAAAGTAACTTTAGTATTATCGTTTCAATGTCAGTCAAAGGTTCTTTTTCATAGAACATCACTGTACACTGAGATTCTCTAATCTGCCACGACCTCAACTTTCTATCGGAAGGGAGTGAGGAATAAATAAGAGTCCCTTTTTCAATTATATGTTGATAATCCATATTATTTGTCTGCTATATTATATAAATGTTGTAGATAGATACCGTACCATAGGCCGGTACCGCTTACATGGATATCTTTAATGTTAAACTTATCCATTAAAGACAAGAACATTGGTAAACCAAGACGCATAGTGATCTGGTCATCAATCTTCTTGTTGCCCTTTGATGCCTCAAAATCGAAGTCGTTTAGGTCTCCGACAGTATCAAACTGATTGAGAATAGCTTCATTACATGTATCTATACACTCTAATATTTTGTCTCTTGTCATCACCCGATCATGCTGTGCGGCATTATTCTTTCCTCCTGTTGCATGAGTGATAGCTGTACCGACACTAATGCAGAAACTTTCAGAATCTGACTGCATAGCTTCTCCCATATTCTTATAGAAAACGACTAACCTCTCTTTAATCTTTTGATCACTTTTTTTCAATGCCTCAGATACAGGAGTATCTCTATCAGAATCAAGAAACAGAATATTTCTCAATGCCGTTGTTCCAAGATTTATACTATAAGAATTAATGAGGTCATTATTTTTGAACACAGATACCTCGGTTGAACCTCCTCCCTGGTCTATCATTACTACATGAGGAGATGTCAACATCTGTTGCTTATATCTCGAACTGAAGAGATATGCAAACATCGTTGAAACTGATTCTTCCTTTTTGGATAAGATTCGAACATTAATTCCAGCTCTGCTTTTAATAAAAGCAACTATTTCATCACGATTTTTAGCAGTTCTATAAGCTGCAGTTGCTACTGTATATACGACATCAACGTGTTCGCTCAACATTATACGCTTCCATTGCAATATTGTTGGCATAACATTCTTGTTGAAAAAACGCATATCCATTTCATTCTGCGAGTCAAGACCTTTACCTGTTTCTGTTTTGTATGCATTGCGAATGAAGTTTCTGAAATCAAAAGCTTCAACACTTGCATTCCGAATAACATCTTGATCTTTACCTATTAGACACTTAACAGCTTTTGTTGACAACTCAAGAACTGCGATTTTGGGATTCGACCTATTGGCCATTGGGTTAAGCCATGTTTCTATAACACGCAAGTGTCCATCCGTTTCTGGATTTATGTCTCGTGTATTCAAATTAGCAGACCTATTCTTGGAAATAGGACGAGGCCGCTTCTTCATCAATTGATGTTCCCACTTGATTATTCTTCCACATGGGTTCTCTTTGATAGTATCATAAACATTTTTATAGATAGCATCTCCATCCTTATTTTTGTATGCCGAATAATGTGAGCTATTACCTACAATAATTAGTAAACGTTTGGCTCGCGACAATGCCACATTGAGTCTGTTAGGTGATTTAGCAAATCCCAAATCTGATTGTCTCCTATATCCCAAACCCTTATAGATACGGAAATCTGGAGCTTGTTTATCATTCTCGGCAATACAATTACTTCGAACAAGCGAAACAATAACGATGTTGCGTTCCATTCCCTGGAACCTGTCGACAGAACTAGGTTTCAAAGTCAGTTTACCTGAAAAGTTTGCCTGTAGTCTTTTTAAATGCTTTAGTTGAGCACCATAAAAAGTTATCAAACCTATTTCCTTGTCCTCCTCTGATGTGAATTTGTCGTTATACTGCTTAAAAGAGGCAGAAGATGCTAATTGAGATAAAACCCAGTTGATTGCATCAACTTCGCCCATATTAACTCTAGATGTTCCCTCTGCAATTTCAGGAGAATTAGTGTCTATCCAAATAACGTGGTTTTCAGGTGCAATTAATCCTTCAATATTAATTCCATGAAAACGTGAAAAAGGCGTTCCTTCAGATTCATAATCTTCGTCGATAAAACCGCATTCAAGTCCACCATCCTTTATATAGAATTGTTTAATAACATCGTTTATATCAGGATGCATTCTATATTGTTTTTTAAATGTTCCTTTTATAGAATCATTCGCCTGAACGAACAGTCTCTCAAAATGAGATTTTTCTAACTGGTCAAAGTTATGTCTTACAAAATTTTCAAGCTCAATAATTTGTTCTTTTTCTTCGATGTCTGTAGCTTGAAGTCCTTGATAATGGAGCTTGTATAAAATATCCTCCCTATCTAGATTGGGCGGCAACTGGCGATGGTCCCCTATAATCACTGATTTTTTCCCATAAACAAGAGGCATAGATAGTTCTGATGGTGTTGCCTTAGATGCTTCATCTTGAACAACAACGTCAAAAGAGATGTGCTCGGCATCCTTGAAAACCGATTTATATCTTTTCATAAAGCGGCTTTCAATTTTATCTTTTCCTGCTTCAATAGCTTGATAGTTCTTTTCCGTAATCGAACTACATGTGGCGCCTATGACATTGCAATGCTGACGATATAAGTTAAAAAGTAGTTCTCGTTTATCCTGTGGAAGATTTAAGATATATGTCCTCCACATATCATATACAGTAGGGTCTTTTAAATGACAACGCTTAAGAATATTATTTAACCACCTTTCCAGTACTACATTTTTATTATTGAATAATTTATACTCCTCCGATTCTTCAATAGCTTCATTGTCTTCCGATAATACTCTATTTTGTGAAAAATCAATTCCTGCCCATTTCATCATTTCGGTAAGAGCATAAGGAAGACCTTCAGAAGAGAAGCGGTCGCCGGCTCCTATTCTAATAGGCTTAACAACATTATGCTCTGAGAATTTAAGTCGATCCAGAGCATTATCAACAGCGAGATTAGCCTCAGAAGTTAATAATGTTCTATCCTGAGGATGAGCCAAAGCGAGTTGCCAAATCAACTCCGCGATGGCCGTAGACTTTCCTGTTCCAGGAGGACCTTGAATAACAGCCAAATCTTTAGCCTCTACTGCTTTTGCTATCGCTTCTACCTGCCATTCATTAAGATGTTTGTTCAGGCGGTTCTTTTCTATCGTTTCGATACGGGAAGCGATTTTATCTTGATTGATTGGGGTCGCCTTGCTAGCATCAAACAAATAACTTGCAAGCATTGGATTTCTTAACTGTTCATAGTTCTCTGTAATGTAATCAAAAGATTCTTGAAGGCGATTGACTTTTTCGGAATCACCTGAAAGGTCTGTTGCGACTTTTGTAAGCTTACCTTCATCTATCAAAGATTCTACATTACTTAAGTTTTTTTCATCAACTATGAAAGTTAAAGATGGGTAGTTGACATTTTTTAATTTACCCACCTCAATGCCATTGCACGAAAAAACCTCTCCCCGAAGAGTCCCAACAACTACTGACTCATGTTCTTGCATACCAAAAACATTACGTTCTATATAAAATTTGTCTAACTCTTCCAGTGCTTCAATTCTGTATTCTAAATCGATTGGAGGATATTCAGTAATTTCGCCTGTTTCTTCATTTTCTATTGTACAACCCGTCTTTATCTCTAGAATAATGTCGTATAACGCTGCGTGGAAATCGCGTGCTTGCGAATGAGAACTATATGATTGGCGAAAATAAATTTCTCCCCGTCTGGGTGTTGAAATTACAATATTGGGAAAACATTCTTCCAATTGTTTCTTTATTTCTTCTTCTTTATCTTTTTGGAAGCCCCATATCTTGCCTTCAAGAAATGGTTGTGGGAAGAAATTCATGTATAAACACTCGCATTCTTCCTCAAATTCTTTCATTATTCGAGGAGAAATTTGGTCCACATTGGCATAGAAAGACCATGAATTCTTGGTTATAGGAATAAGCGCAGTATTGAATTTCTGTGCAAAAGATTTTTTGAACAGATTGAACTTTGACTCAGTATTGGCTTGGACAACAAGTTTCTTGTCTTTCTTGTATAATTTGGCAGAATCCGGAATTAAAACAATAGGCTGCTTCATGTATTGGAGCAGAAGTTTGTTTATTTGAGTAAAAACTTTCCAGATTTCTCTAATTGTCTTTTCCTCACCACCAAGATTCTTAACATCTTCGGCTACTTGCTCTTTAATTGCTTGCTCGTCAGCTTTTTTCTTACTTAAATTATAACGAGTATTCCCATACTTGTCAGGCTTACCCTCGCCTAGAACCATAACTTTGATTTGCTGGCCTTCTTGCAAATAGTCTGCTACTTGGCCATACTTACATGGAACTTCCGAAAAATGAATCATCCCAGAGGTTCTTCCTTCAAGCCTTACGAATGCACCGATTTCAGTAATGTTGAAGATTTGTACAGTGATTATATCGCCTTTGTTATACCCCATTAGTATTTTTATTGAGTTGTATATTTATATGTTACATGAAGTGATTTCTGTTATGAACATGCGCTACATTAGTAATATATGCTCTTGCGTCCATCTTTGTTGAGCAAGATATCAAGGTTTACATCAGAGAGAGAGTCTGGAGAAACGTCTTCTTGTAGACACTCCTCATGTGGAGTAGTCCCACACTTCTCGCGGACATACTTCAGAACTTCATCAAATGTATAGTACTCCGGTAGTTCAAATCCATGATATTGCTCAGATTTCATGAAGAAGTCCATCGCTTCATCATGATTCAAGGTTAATATATTTTTAGCGGCTTTGCTCATATAGGTGTCATTAGCAATTATTCATCTGCAGAATTGTCAGATTTTGACCACAAAGATAGTTATAAAATTCGGAACACAAACAACATCACCTAAGATTCTTCGTTTTTTTGTTGCATTTTAACAGTTGAGAGCAACTTGCAGACACATTTCGCTGCAAATCGCTCCAACCATACTGTTTTGATTGCTTTAATAAGACTGTCCTTTCTTCTTCGTTATAGCCCCCAAACCAAGTTTCTTCGTTCCGTCCCAATTGGTGAGCTGGTCTGCACAGCCATTGGAGCCACCAAGAGAAGTGTAGGTTTCTGCACTACATGATATATAATCAACGAAGGAGATAAAGTTGTCTATGATAGATGGCTCGTAGGTCACATCCCGTTCTGCAAATAGATGTGTCCAGCTGGTGACGCACTCTACATTGAATTTTGAGCAATCATACCATGATACACCACTAAGGAAGTTGTTGACGGCCGAGGTAATACCTTCCTTTGTGCCTAGGTCCAATTCCATCTTACAGGCAACAGCCATGATACCATAGTAGATGGATGTAGCCTCTTTGTCGTTGAAATTAGTTCTGGTTGTAAGTGCGAATGCTCTGAGTGCAGCACGTCCTTCTGCGATGAAACGATTGAGAATGTTCTGGTATCGATCTTGCTTCTCAGCAGCAAGTCGAGCCTCATGCTCTTTGCGCTCCTTGACCTTCCTTGCTGCCTCGTTGAACTCTGGTTCATTCCAAAGGGAATTCCACTTCCCCAAGAGGTTCTGGTAAGTTGACCGAAGCGAGTGCAGTTCACTCTCAGCCTTGTCTGCACGAACAGTTTCTGCATTTTTTGCATTACGCAGTCGCTCTACGGCGTTCTCATCGATGAGTGTCAAGCGGTATTTGAGTCCATTCACTTCCTCTGTGAGAGTGGTTACTTTAGCACGAAGTCCTCGGATTTCAACATCCTTTGATGAGATGATTTCTTCCTTGGTCTTCAATTCATTGGAAAGGTCCTTGTTCGTGTCCCATAACATGCGGTACTGTCGTCCCAAAATCTCGGCTGTGGGTTCACTCTTCCATTTCAATCCCGATGCTTTGATGAAGTTTCCAATGGTCTCTTTAACACCAGCATTATATGACTCTTTGAATTTTTCAGCTTCCTCCTTCTTGTACTTGCCTGGCTGAAAGATCTTGGCGAGAAAGCCAGATTGGGCCGACTTCAATTCCTTTTGGGCTTTCTCTTTTTGTTGAGTAGCAATAGATGCTTCTACTTCAATCTCTGCTTTCAGCTTCTCTGCCTCTGCTATAGCCTGTTTCGCCTGACGTTCAGCTTCCAACACAACCTTGCTCTTATGTCTACGCTCCCGTTTCTCCTCCTCTGAGAGTTCTTGGTATGGGATGCCTCGCTCCAAACCATACTTCTTTCCCACCTCATTATAGTACTTTGTGTGGAGGTCAGAGAGGTACTCGGACTTTTCCTTTGCAGTCTCGCCCCATACTTTAGCATACGATATACGCTCTACCACACCTTTTGTTGACTCAGTCTTGATGTAGTTGCTGCGTTCCTCCTTGGGCAAGGCCTTCCACTCTTTCGTTGACAGGACCTTGTCGGGATTGTTCTTGTTGACATACTGACTGCCGATGCGTCCACGCTTCTTGACTTGCTCTACAGGAACGGTCAAGGCATGAGCATGGACACCAGTTTCATCACAGTGCACGTCAAATCCGATGATGTTTTCCTCGCCCCACATACGGCAGCAGAACTGATAGGTGTCCTTGGCCCACTCGTAGATAGCTGGCATCAGTTTGATGTGACTATTGTCGGCATATGGATCCGATGTATCAATCTGTTGTTCACCAAAGGCAAGCCGCTTCATCACTTCGTGGTCACCACCAAAGATGATGTTCACCAAACCGTTCGGACTATTTGGGGCCACTTGGTTGGGATGCTTGGCATACATGTAAGGTTTGAAGCCCACTTCATCGTGACGCTGCTGGAGGCGTTGATGAAGTGGAATAGGATTGGAGCCAAGGGGCATGACCTTGCACCCCTTGGTGATTTCAAAGTTGAGATGCTTGCGTGAGAAGTTGTAGTGGTTGTTCTTCTCCGTCTCAGCATTCTTGGAGTGGTAACGTTTCTCATCCCAGTCTCTGCGCTCAGCCTCGTTACCCATCTGGACAGAGAACGATTTCTTGTCTGCGCCAACATGGATAGAGGCGCGTGGTTTATTCATTTCCATTGAAAACTTTTGTTTAAGAATTATACATTATTTATAAGCTCTGTAGGTGGAGGATGCCAGGTCTCGGGCGGTGCCTGAGCATAATAGGAGGACTTTTTAAGTGAGCGGCGATAGCCAGTGAATCTAAAAGTCCCTATTATGTTTAGGACTTTTACAAAAGTCCGTCACACCACGCGGGCGAGGCTCCTCCATGGTTACAATTTCCGATAGCTGTTCTGGCTCACATGTTCCAGACGACCTTGACGGATGTAGTCATTGATCCACTTGGCCGTGGTACTCTCAGGATAGCCTTGCTTTTTGGACGTAGCCCGATATATCTCTCTGTCAAATGTGTCTGGCAGAGCGGCCAACAATTGCTCCATCTTACTCTTCTTCGTGGCAATCTCGCCCTGCCCATTAGTAGTGACCTTGCTCTGTGGCAGATGGGCATAGCAATAGACTGTATGGTAGATGAGTACATCACCCAATGCCATAGCAATGTCGAAATCATCCTTACTGCATCGTAATACGATTCGACTACCATCCTTTGGAGTCAGTGCAGAAGGATTGGTCGTTTCGTCCATGAACCTGATAGAGGTCAGTACCATCATAATGCGAAACACAGTGAAGGCCAGACGGCGTACCACACTCTGCATGTCATGCGAGATGTCATCGACCACCTCTTGATTCATCTGCCTGAAATGTTCATTGAACTCCTTGCAGTATTCCTTCGGGATGACGATGCGATATTTTCCACCACGGAAGAATGATTCACGTCGTTGTTTGTATAGCTTACCCAGCTGGAAGAATCTATCTCGCAAGGTATAGCTATCAGAATTGGTGTTGGCACTCTCGACAAGGACATCACGGAACTCTGCTTTGAATGGCATGTGGTAACAGGTGATACGTGAGAAAGTTCCGTCCTCAGCCTGAGGTGTCAAAGTGTAGAGTTGTCCAGGCGTTCCAGAAAGACAGATAGCAAGCATCGGTCTCTCGATGACACGATATTCGTCATCCTTTCTGCGGCTCAGGTCGATAGGTTCATGATGATAGCTCTTGCGGATAATGGTGCTATAGTCACCATACTCCGATTTCAGTATGGCGCTCAGTGTATCACATTCCGTATCGAATATCAGACCTATGCCATCGTTGTTGTCCAACTGTTGTATAACGGATGCCGCACTACTATTGGTAGGAATGAAGAGTGTACGACGGTGTGGAGTTTCATCGGCATCAGAAGCAACTTTCTCGCCAGACTTGTTTTCGCTTTTACTCTCCTTGTATTCTTTCATCAGTCGCTCGGAAGCTTCACGCAGTTCGTTGTGGATGGGAGCCACAATCTCGCGGCAATATTTCAGCGAGCCTTTGCCCATACCAGCATCGGCCATAACAAAGAAGTATAGCATAGGGTGCCAATCGTCGTGATTGTACTCACCGACTACATTGTGAAGTGTGGCTGAGATGCAAGTCAACGTGCCCATCAGCATCATGTCTCGGTCATCTTCGGAGATGCAGTTGCCCAACACCTCCTTTAGGAAAGGTGGAAGCATGTCGTATATGAAGGCAGGGAAATGAGGAAGGGATTCTTCATCCAAAATCCATTTGGAGTCCACTTCGACAGGCTGGATATTTGGTTTTTTGGATATTTGGTTGCCAGAACCAGAAGTCCAAATATCCAAAGTTCCAACGACAGGCTCTTGGATTTCTTTGGGATTGGAAATGTCAATACCAGCATCTTTCGCCATCTGAAAAAATGTGGCGATAGATATGCCATCCCCATGTGCAGACAGACATTTATTGTATTGTTTGTCTGTATCACTTGCCTTATACTCGGTGCTCTGTCGACTGACCCGATGAAAGAACCCTCTTCCTGCCTCTTGGAACTCACTTGTAAGAGCAAAACCAACTTTCAGCCAGTTGTCATAGCCGTTCGTAATATCTATTCCCTTCTGTTCGATAAGAGATACGATGCGCTCGACCTTGGCTCGGGTATTTTCGTTTGAGGTGGGATATGCTGACGGCACATTGCTGGTGTTACAGTTCTCTGTATTATTCTTAGAAGGGACATTCTCCCATTCTTCTGGTGAAAAAGTTTTCATCTTTGACGTTGTTGTACTTAGGGTTAATATAAGCTTCTGGATCATGTGGAATGAAGCAGGAGCGAGAAATGTCACTGCCAGATTTGTCTGGCTCTGGGTAGCCATTGGCTACGAGATAGTTGAACACTGCATTGAAGAAACGGCTATGCTCCCATCCCTTGCGGAATACTTGGATTATCCATTTCAGCCCATCGCCAGAAGGAGAGCGAAAAAGGAGTTCCGTCTCAAAGCAAGGTTCATTGAGCAGTTTCTCATGCAACAAAGGAATGTCAGCCACATGGTCGAAGTCGATACAAAGCAAATCGGACTGCTGCAACAGGCCGTCCTTGTTTCGATTATGGAAGATACCAGAAAATGTGCAAAAGTCGAAGTTCTCAGCTTTGTACTTCCGTGCCTGGTCTTTACTCGTGATGGAGCGCAACATCTCCGTTTGCTTCTTTGCATACGGGCCAACGATGTAGCGGTAGATGTCAGGAATGCTGATGCAGCGCAAAGGATCCGTGTTGCGGATGGGCTTTCGAAAGAAGGAGAAAGACAGTAGTTCACCCTCATTGACTCCGAAAAACTCCTTACAGATAGAACGGTGGTCACACATGGTTTCGTGTCACCTCCTTTCTACCTTTGGGGTTATTGGCTACATACGCACGTGCTTCATCGTAAATGTCGTTGACTGATTTGCGAGTGGTCTGCATTAGCCAGTTGTCGATTTCCGACTTACGGAAGAGGATGCTCTTGCCATTCTTGTGGAAGGGAATGGTGCGGTTACTCGTCCAGCCATAAACGGTCTGCTCGGCTGGATGGTTTGGGAGGTAGTTGCAAAGGTCTTGTAGCGAGAACCAGGCATCTGCCTCTACGTTGTTGTTTGACTGCAGAGCGTCGAACTTCTGTTCAAGCGTCTCCAACTTTTCTAAAATGCTTGCCATAAGCTGCGGCATTGCATCGAATGACGGTACTGTTGTACACATATTAATGATGTTTTAAGTTGGCTGCAGCGATATGCTACAGTCACTCTCTTTGGGAAGAAAGCGACTGCAAAAGTATCGTAAAAAGGAATGGTGATTTGGGCATGATTCAGGGCATAAAAGGAACATGCCTATCATAACCCTAAATTCTTTGTATCATGCTGATTATCAGCAACAACAAAAGCGAAAGATGTGGAAAATAATTTCGTTATGGCATCGTTATGATTGGTATCATATCCCTGTCATAATGGAAATAGGCAACAAAAGGCCAAATATGAAGAAAGCCACTCACACATGAATGTGAATGGCTATGGATGTGAACAACGTAAAAGTTACTGTATGCTTAGACCTATGGTAGCGGAATACGAACTATTTGTCCTTGGAGTTGTTTGGAGTTCCAATCATGTCGTCAGTGAGGGTGATTTGGATGGCATCAGCGGCAGCATCCTTCTTTGCGTCAACTATCTTGGCATAGATTTGGGTTGTTGTTACCTTCTTATGGCCGAGCATCTTGCTGACAGTATAGATGTCCGTGCCATTAGTCAACTGCAAGGTAGCATAGGTATGGCGAAAACAGTGAAAGGTGATGTGCTTGGTGATACCAGATGCTTCTATCCATCGTTTCACAGGTCGGTTAATCCATGATGGGTCTTGTAGCCCTTCAAATACAAGTCGGTCTGCATCTCCTCGTTCACCACATAAGGAATATGCCTGATCAGAAATTGGCATATACTCTACACCCTTGGTTTTCTGTTGAGTAAAATGGAGCTGGTAATGTTCCTTGTCTTTCACAATATCGCGCCACTTTAGCTGTTTGATGTCACTATGACGTAATCCTGTCAATGCAGAAAACAAGGCTGCTCTTTTGAGGATTTCGCTATCGCATGGTGTGGCTGCCAGTTGGTTGAGTTCTTCCAGTGTCAGGTACTCGCGCTGGCTTTCCTCGTAGTATATGTTCTTAACTTTGGCTGCAAGGTCAATGGTCAAGTAGCCATCAATGAAGGCTTGGTGGAGACCTGCCTTGAATATCGAGAAATAGGTGGATGCGGTATTGGCTGATATGGTTCCTGTCTTACTGCCACCTTGGGGCGCGTTGATAAGGTAATCCTTGTAGTCTTCGATGAGATTCAGGTCGATGCTACCAAATAGAAGCGGCTTCCCACCTGTATATAACTTCAGAAGTGCAAGTTCACGATTCCAATTGACTTGAATGGACTTGGAACTGTTCTTGTGTCGCTTCTCCTTCAGTTCTGCGAAATACTGAATGAAGTCGCACTTTGACCTTTCGTTTTGTGCAGCTTGCTCTGCCTCCGTATCTGTGTACAAAGCCTGATTGTCGTATTCGTGCTGACGGAGGTCACGTACTTTGTCGGCAAAGATACAAGCCTCCTGGTCTTTTTGTGAGCGGCACATGATGATTCCATTGGTATCACGCTTGGGACGATAGTATGCCTTGCCATCGGATAATGTTCTTCCAGAACTATTCTTATCAAAGATGGGGGTCGTTATATAGCGACCAAGTGGCTCATGCTTGCGAAGTGGTTTGTCTTTGCCAGGCTCAAAGACAGGAAAACTTTCAATGAGCAATGACCACTGCTCTTTGTATTCGGATTTGCGGAGTATTACCTTGAATACCGTACGCTTCATAGGAGTCTTCATAACTTGATAGATTTATAGAGTTTGTCGATTTCTGATTTTGGAGCGTAAACATAGTTACCTATCTGTCGGGTAGGGATGGAGAACTTGCGGATATGCGCCCATACGGATGAATCATGAATTCTGAACTTCTTCGAGATTTCTCCGATGGTATAGCAATTCTCTGGTTCCATATTATAGGTCTTA
>OCTX012204205.1_pt1 | contig 18733 bp, 15 predicted proteins | sample 1539691 | NCBI WGS metagenome assembly OCTX01 (sample SAMN02144231, study PRJEB22623) | gut metagenome | biome: sheep rumen | host: Ovis aries | place: New Zealand | reverse complement strand
GATAAACTCGTCATACTCTTCCTGTGATTTGAAGAGAGGTTCGCCGGTAACAATGTTATCAGAGGCTTTGGCATTTATTATTTTATCTATTATGTCGTCAATTGTGTAAGAATCCTCTGCAGTTGCGGCATAGATAGCACAACCGTAAGCTACGAATACAGGAGCTTCATCCGGGAAAACCGCATGGTCGCTGTCAAGACCGAGTGTCTTTACGAATGCATGACGAAGTCCTTTGAGGAAAAACAGCGGACCGCCGAGGAAAAGTACTTTTCCCTCAATAGTACGTCCCTGAGCAAGACCTGATACAGTCTGATCGACAACAGCCTGAAAGATACTTGCAGCAATGTCCTCACGTCTTGCACCCTGATTGAGCAGCGGCTGTATATCGGACTTTGCGAATACTCCGCAGCGTGAAGCGATAGGATATACTTTCTGAGCGTGGAGCGAAAGCTCGTCCAGCTCGTCGGCAGTGATACCGAGAAGAGTAGCCATCTGGTCGATGAACGCACCTGTACCGCCTGCACATGAACCGTTCATACGCTGTTCAACGCCGCCGGTAAGGAAGATTATCTTAGCGTCCTCTCCGCCGAGCTCAATAACTGCGTCCGCATCAGGCTGAGCCTGTTTTACTGCGAGGAAAGCAGCGTGTACTTCCTGTACAAACGGTATTGAGGCAGAATTAGCCAGTCCAAGACCGGCAGAACCGGTGATACAGACAGCGAACTCCTCACCCGGATGGTCTGCACGAATGAGTTTCAGCTGATCTGTTACAGTCTCCTTTACCTTTGAAAGGTGACGCTGATATTTTGAGTAAATTATACTTCCGTTTTCATCAGTGATAACGGTCTTTACTGTAGTTGAACCTACATCAATGCCAAGAGAATATTTTTTTGCCATGTTACACCTCATGTTAAAAGCCGGAACGTTCCGGATATTTATAAATGCACGCTTATAATTATATTATACACTATTTCAGAGAAAAAATAAAGCGTAAATGTGCTTTTTCTTGAAAATTTGTAAAAATGCCGAAATAATTACTTTGCAATTAAAACTCTATTAAACGACGAAGTCGGCATTAAGGGATTCCAAAGGGTTTTCAACCCTTTGGCGGATGGGTGTGCGAGGGAAGGCAGAGCCTTCCCTAAGAAGCAGTCCAGCGAGCAAAGCAACGCTGGACGAACCGTCCGAATCACTTCCCTCGGCTTGCCCGACATATATTTTATCAATATATTATTGCCGTATTAATAATTCGTCGTTTTTTTATTTATATAAAAGAGTCCGAGGAAGCTCCTCAGACCCTTTATGGTTATTCAACTGTTATAGTACCGCCCTTCCAGTGAGAGAAAGCGTACTTCTCAAAGGCAAGGTCATTTTCAACACCCTTGAAGTGGTCGGTGTTGTAGAAATAGAAGTCAACAGGGTACTCGTCGCCGGACTCTGCATCATCCGGTATTTTGAGATATAGAGTAACGATATCGCCGTCTTTGCCGTTATTTTCGGTAGATACAGCGGTATAGAAAGCGGCTCCGACCTCACGGTCTTCGAGTTCTTCCGGACGTTTTCCCTGCCACTCCATAGCTGTATTCAGGTTAAGGCGGCTGCAGGCATCTCCGGGAGTATACTCTGCATCCGGCTTATCATCGCTGATATTCACGCAGTCGAGCTCTTCCGGATAGATTATGTGAAGTCCGCAGAAATTCCACTTACCCTCCGCATTCTCGACAGATATGGTGACCTCTGCAACTTCGCCTGCTTTAGCAGTTGTGTCCTTTATAGTGAGCAGAGGACCTTCTTCTGAATCCGGAACATCCTTGAACATTTCATCGAATTTTTCATTGCTCTCATAGTTGTTTTCTTCAACTTCACTTTCCTTAGGATCCTCGCATCCGCAGGTCAGTGAAAAAGCTGCGAGCAGAGCTGCTGTTGCAGCGATAATACGCTTTTTTATCATCATTTTTTCTCCTCGATACCTTCAACAACAAGCTTATCATCCTTGCATGATATAGCTATTTCTTTTATTTCAGATGCTTTTTCTATTACAAGTTCTGCGATAGTGTCCTCTATTTCCTGACGGATAACTCTGCGGATATCTCTTGCACCGTAAGGCTTTCCGTGAGATTTTTCTGCGATGAGTTTAAGAGAATCGTCAGTATAGGTGAGCTGTATATCCTTTTCAGCAAGAGGTTCTTTCATTTCGTCGAGCATAAGTGCTGCGATATGAGCAAAGTCATCTTTACTGAGCTGGTGGAATACGACTATTTCGTCGATACGGCTTATGAACTCTGGGCGGAGGAATTCTCTAAGACCCTTCATAGCCTTATCCTTGGATATTTCATTTTCTGTACGATTGAAGCCTACTCCCACGCTCTTATCAGTAGAGCCGGCATTTGAAGTCATACAGATAATTGTATTTTCAAAGTTTACAGTACGTCCGTGAGCGTCATCGACCTTACCCTCATCGAGAATCTGCATGAGGATGTTCATAACGTCCGGATGAGCCTTTTCTATCTCGTCAAAGAGTATTACTGAGTAAGGACGGCGGCGTACTTTTTCTGTAAGCTGTCCAGCCTCGTCGTAACCAACATATCCCGGAGGCGAGCCTATCATTCTTGCAACGGAGTGTTTCTCCATATATTCGGTCATATCAAGACGGATGAGCGGCTCCGGTGAATCGAACATCTCATCAGCAAGAGCTTTTACGAGCTCAGTCTTACCCACACCTGTAGGACCTACGAATATGAATGAAGCAGGTCTGCGGCGTTTGTTGAGGCGGACTCTTGTACGCTTGATAGCCTTAGCGAGAGTTTCAACAGCTTCATCCTGTCCGAGCACTCTCTTTTTGAGCGAGCCTTCGAGCTTAGCTATCTTCAGGAATTCTGTTTCAGCTATCTTGCTTGCCGGAATACCGGTCCAGAGCTCAACGACCTTTGTTATATCTTCCTCTGTGACCTGAACATTCTCAGCTTTTTCCTTTAGCGGCTCAATAGCTTCACGGGCATGGATGAGTTTGCCCTTAACCTCAGCGAGTGCCTGATAATCCGGCTCCTGCTGTTCTGAGATAGTCTTTTCCATTCCCTCAAGGACTTCTATCTCCTTCTGCATTTTAGCGTACTCTGCTATTTCGGGAGAGCGGATGCAGGCTCTTGCACAGCCCTCGTCCATGAGGTCTATAGCCTTATCCGGCAGGAAACGGTCAGTGATGTATCTCTCTGAGAGAATTGCACATGCTCTGATGAGGTAATCGGAAATATGCACTTTATGGTAATCCTCGTAATGCTTCTTGATACCGAGAAGAACGTCAACAGTGTCCTCGATAGTAGGCTCGTTTACAGTTACAGGCTGGAAACGTCTTTCAAGAGCAGAATCCTTTTCGATGTACTTTCTGTACTCTCCGAAAGTAGTTGCACCAATTACCTGTACCTCGCCTCTTGAAAGAGCCGGTTTGAGGATATTTGCAGCGTTCATCGAGCCCTCAGAGTCGCCTGCACCTACAAGGTTATGCACCTCATCGATAAAGAGGATGATATTGCCCTCTCTCTTTACTTCGTCCACAAGACCCTTTACTCTGCTCTCGAACTGTCCTCGGAACTGAGTACCTGCAACAAGAGCGGTAAGGTCGAGGAGATAAACTTTCTTGTCAGCGAGATTGAACGGAACATTTCCCTCATTTATGCGGAGTGCGATACCCTCTGCAATAGCGGTCTTACCTACACCCGGTTCACCGATAAGGCAAGGGTTGTTCTTTGTTCTTCTTGAAAGTATCTGAATAACTCTTGCAATTTCTTTATCTCTGCCGATTATATTATCGAGCTCATTATCGGCAGCTTTCTGAGAAAGATTGGTACAATAGCTTCCGAGGAACTTCAGTTCCTTCTGCTTCTTTTCCTTCTTTCTTCCGAAAATGCTTCCGAGACCGCTTTTCTTCTCGCCCTCTTCCGGAGCAGAAGAAGCCGGGTCCTTATCGTTATTTTCCTTATTATCAGCGGTAATGCCCTCAGCGTCCTCGTTATTCATGCCGAACATATTTGTAAGGAAATCCGGCATTATACCTGAGCCGCCCATTTCAAAAGCATCACCGTCGAGCATCCCCATCATCTGGTCTGAGAGCTGGTCTATCTCCTCATCAGTGATACCGAGACGGTTCATATATTCTGATACCTGTGGTATATTTCTCTTTCTTGCACAAGAGAGACAAAGTCCCTCATTTTTCTTTTCGTTTCCCTGCATCGAAGTTATGAAAACCACGGCAGGTCTTTTCTTGCAGCTGCTGCACATTATCATCAGGCAGATTCCTCCTGTTAGTTAATAAATAATTTTGTCTTAGAATTTATCAGTTATAAACTGATAAAAATATTTGAATACAAAAGTTTTGTCTATAGCTTTGTTATTGAAGAACAGCATAGCATCGCTTCCTGTTACAACATTCAGTCTTACGATCGCTGAAGCCAACAATGTTATTATAGCACCGTTCGCAATTCCGATAAGAGCTCCTACAGTCAATGTAGCGGCCTTCATATCGTCATAAAGTCTTACCTTTGCAGAGCTTGCAATGAACAATGCTGCGGCAATGAACACTATCATAAGAATGATGAAAGCGACAAGCTTTGTATGGTTCTTATACGGGGACTCTATATAGTTTTCAGCTATATACTGAGCTGCACCGTTATTTTCAGTACCGCCGTCTGCTGTCTGCATGAGAAGCGGTATGAGCTTGTTCATGCTGTCCGGATCTTTCTCAACTTCTCTTGCTGCATACTCTGCGGCATATTTGCTGAGCTTAGCTGAAACTATGTCTTTTACTACCTCTGCATAGCCCTTATGGAGCTTTTCAAGGAACGCTTCCTTACGGTCAACTTCCTTGCCGTTTACGCTGTTTACATAGCTGTATATCTGTTCGTCATAGGATTTTTTTGATGCATCGCTTTTGTAGATAGCTTCTATCTTTGCACTGTTTACTGAAAGTCCGTTATATCCGAGATTGTCTATGTAATCGGACATTTTCATACCGAAACGTGAATTTGCTGCCGGAGCCGACATCTTCTTTATTATTTCCGACTCAGTACTGTTGTTGTAATAGAAATTTGCGATAAAACCGCTTAGTGAAAATGCCAGAACTACCGCTACTATATTTCCTGTTATCGTTATTACCCCTTTGAATATTCCCTGCTTTGAAGCTATAAATCCGCATACGAGTATCGCTGCCATAACGATGACATCGTAAAACCACCAGAATTCTTCTCCCATGTTTTCTTGGTACGGAGGATGCCGTACCTTCCTCCTTTCATTTTATGGTCAGTCACCGGCATCGTAGTCGATACGGTCTATACCATTATATCCTTTTAAAAATACGTGATCGTCACTTCTCACGAAGCCTGTATAGGAATCCGAGATCGAAGCAGTTGACCTCAGTGATCCATCGAAATCATAAGCTAAAACAGAGTCCTGAGTCATTATGTAAGCGAGTCCCTTGAATACTGACACATCGATAGCTTTTGTTTCAAGCTCGATCGTCAGCGGTTCAGAAGTAGGACTTGCAAACAGTACTGCAATATAGCGGCGGCTGTCATCGTTATTTATCAACACAGCGGAATTTCCGCCTATACTTGCCGCTGCCGCAAGCTCGCCGTCATATTTGTAAGTGGTGCAGAGCTGTCCCTCATCGTCCACATATCCGCACATATCCGTGCCATAGACGAATGCTCCCGCAGCCGAGCCGAACACTTCAAGTCCGGCAGTTCTTATGACCTCTGATGCCCACAGATCCTCTTCGCTGTCGAAGTTGATCCTTCTTATTCTTGTTACAAGTTTTCCCTTATCAGCTGTAAGAGTGCTCATCATACAGCCTTTGCTTTTGCTTACAAAGCTTATGTCCGTCACCATTTCGGTACATTTTCTATTATATATCTCTTTGCCTTTTTTGTTGTATACTGTAAGTTCGCAGCTAAAATTCTCCGCAAGCGTAACTACTGCGACATAGCCGTCTGAGCTTACTCTTGCAAATAATATTTTATTATCGAAAGTCTTGCTGTAGAATACTTCTTCTTCATCTTCAAGAGTAAATTCATTTCCGCCGTTTTCATAGACAAGTGCTTTGCCGTTGGCGACTCTTAATATCGGATTAGTGTAAATATGCTGACGTTTTTTCAGCAGATTTCCGTCCGTATCATATATGTAGAGATATGTATCGCTCTGGACCATTATCCTTTTTACGGTATATCTCAGCTGGTATCCGGTGTCTTCGCTGAACTCGATAGGGAAATTACCTGTTGCGAGCTGACCGGAGTTATTTATAGTCTTATACTGTTTGCCAATGCCTCTCAATTTCGGATACCATATATCCTTTGTTGCATAAAGTGTGAAAAGTATTGCAGCCACCAGCAGAAAGACCAGAATTTTTATAAGCCGTTTTCGTCTTTTTTTACGGTTTTTGAGATCGACTATATCGTCGACATCATACATATTGGGCACCGTTCACGACTCCTTTCCGCTTTTGTTGTCCCTTTGATTCAAGGTCGGTGATTACCGCCGAAAAGTTCATCTTCTGTATAGAAGACTCTGTTGAGGTAAAGTCCGTGAGCCATAGCAGTTCTGCCGGCTTTAAGGCGGTCTTTTGCCTCAAGGATAGAGGGGATGTCATCAGGTGAAAAACGCTTTTCACTGACATCGATAAGAGTCCCTGCTATTATCCTAATCATATTATACAGAAAACCATTGCCTTTTACAAGCATTGTCACCGAATCTCCATTATTTTCTATTTCAAGAGAATAAATAGTTCTTACAGTAGTTGAAAGATTTGAGCAATCAGCACAAAACGATGCGAAGTCATGTTCGCCGACGAAGTATCTCGCCGCCTTTTTCACAGCTTCAAGGTCGAAAGGTCTTCTGTAATGGAACATCAGATCGGAGGCAAATGGGTTTTTGGATTCGCTGCAATGTATCTTATACACATACTCTTTTCCGACGCAGTTGAAACGTGCATGGAAGTCTTCCGGAGCATCCTCACAGCTGAGGATAGAAATGTCGTCCGGAAGCTCTCCGTTAACGCCTCTTGTAAAGCCGAGACATTTTATACTGCTGTTTGTGTGTACATTGAAACAGAACTGATTGGCGTGAACTCCCGTATCGGTTCGGGAGCAGCCTGTTATAGTCACCTGCTCGTTCAGCACCTTCGACACACATCGTTCAAGGACCTCCTGCACCGTAAGTGCATTATTCTGCCGCTGAAAGCCGTGGTACTTTGTGCCTCTGTAGGCGGTCATTACTTTAAGATTCCTCATTCTTATCCTCCTGAACATCAGCCGGAGTGCTGAGGTCATTTTCTGTCTCACTATCAGTCGGCGGAGCATTATCCTCGCCCTGATCGTATATTTTATTGTCGTGGTTGAAATTAGCAGTAGCGTCCTCAGCCGGAGCGTCTTCCGGTTCTTCTTCGTGAGCCTCTGCAATTGCAGCAGCCTTCATTTTTTTGCGTCTGTCCTCGAACCATATTATAGCAACTATAAGGAGTACGCAAATAATAGTAGCCGCAGTACCTTCGGTGAAGCCCTCCGGAATGTATCGGAGCTCTATATCATGCTCGCCGGCTGAAACTCTTACTCCCATCATAGCGTTGAGCACTTCTACGCTCTCAGCCTTTTTGCCGTCAACATAGACATTCCAGCCCTTTTCGTAAGGCATTGCAAGATAGAGGATGCCGTCCTTCTTAGCATTTACAGTACCCTTTATCTTAGTATCATCAAAGCTTGATATTTTCAGCTCTTCGCTGTGGAACTTATCATATGCCTTCTGGAATATATCATGCTTCAGAGCGTATATCATGAGCTTGAAGTTACCTGACGTTCTGTCTTCGGCAGGGAAAAATGTTACCTTTGAAAGATCTCCGTCACGGCTGTTTCCCATTGGGAATACGAGCGGATAGCTCTTCAGAAGGTCACCGCCGTCAACACGGTGAGTTGCAGTAAAGTTGCCTTCAAGGTCAGCGTCCTCCTGCCAGTCTATGTTAATGCTCTTACAGCAGCTTCCGATAGCATTTGCATATCCGTAAAGGGTAGCATCGTCCATACCGGCGAAGCTATAGACTACACTTGATTCTCCTGTACGTTCATCAGGGATCCTGAATGTATAGTTTCCATAGCCGTTTTTGGTGACCTCCAAGCTGTAGTACTGTGCAAGTGTTACAGGCTGAGCCACAAATATCGGGTCTTCTATACCTGTTGCGAGCCTGATTATATCATTCTGATATTCAAACGGATTCAGTCCAGAGGTTTCCCCTATATCGAGTATTTCCTCATTCATCATAAATCCGAGCGAAACAGGATATTTGCTCTCATAGAGGAATGTAGTATCAGCACTTTCAGTCTCATTGAAGAATGCATCCTCACTTGAAAGGAAGTCGTTTCTCTTGATGATATATCTTATGCCGAAAAGCGTATTTACTACAGGAGTTGAAGTGCGGTAGTAGTATCTGTTACCGGCTTCACTCGCATAAAGTCCGAGTCTGCGGCAGAGAGTTGTTACAGAAACATTTGCTGCGGACGAGAACTGTGAAAGTCCTGTATAGCCGTAAAGGGCACTGTCATTGAGAGTGTAGGTATATGCCATTTCGGTTCTGTAGAACGGGTCTTTATCCTTGTTTGAGACATAATTCAGCAGCGACTCCACCTGTGCGTACTGTGCAGGGTAATCCTTATATCCTGTGTAGCTTACCTCTTTTACACCAAGCTGAGCATTGCTCGAAAATTCGCTGAATACTGCCGCTGCAAGAGCGATATTTACAAATCCTCTGCGTACCATAGGATGCGGGAATGGGAATATTTTTGCTGCAAGGAATATCATCCAGAAAGCTCCGGCGATTATGAGTGAGCTTTTCAAAGCACCCTCTATCTTGAAGTTTTCGCCTTGTACGAGATAATTCATCCATGTTACAGCGAAAGGTCCCATTAACATGAGTACGAAATGATAGATGCGGATGCCGTTTTTCAGCATTACATCATATGCACGGAAGGCTGCTGCTGCAAGAATGAAACTGAAAATAAATGCGAAACGGTAAGGTATCTGATTAGTGAAGTGGAAGCCGTGCCAGATGAAGTTCAGCTTATTCATGTTACAGCTTACTGCAATTATCACAAGCATTGCAGATGTTGAAACTTTTTCACGTATCTTTATGCCCCGTGAGAAAAGGAATACTCCGAGAAGAAGTATCGCAAGCATACCGCAGGCGAAATTCGGCAGTCCCTCGACCTTTGTCGGAGTCTGATAGGATATGGTATTTGCGAATATATTCTTCCATTCCTCGTACCATACGGTATCTTTCGGGAATGTATTATCGGCACTGTATGTGAGCTGTAGTCCGTAATATGCCGGCAGGAGTATGAATCCGCCAAGTCCGATAGCGAGTATCGATGAACGTACTATCAGCCAGAAACTGTACAGCCACTTTTTTACTCCCCTGAACTCGATTATGCCTGCTGAAGCAAACATGAACATTGTGAATATACAGGTGAAGTAGCCGACATAGTAGTTTGAAATGAGTGAAAGTGCAAGTGCAAAAGTATAGGTCTTCCACTTTCCCTCACGGCATATAGCCACAACTCCGAGCATTACCAGCGGGAAGAGTGCTATAGTGTCGAACCACATCACATTCCAGTAATAACCGAGAGTATAGCTGCTGAGAGCGTACATTACTGAGAATACGCATATAGAAAGGTCTTTTCTGTTGTAGGTGTATCTCAGGAAGCAGCTGAAGAAAGCTCCGGCAAAGCCTATCTTTGCGAGAAGTATCAGCGTCATAGCCTCACGGACATGGTCCTTGTCGAAGAATACAGAAAACAGATTCAGCGGACTTGCTGCGTAGTAGGATATGAGCGACAGAAAATTCGAGCCAAGACCGTTCTGCCATGAATACAGGAACGAACCTCCGGTAAGGAGCTTTTCACGTACCTGACGGAAAAACGGAAAATACTGATGCCATAGGTCAACAACAAGCATCTGATTGGTCTTTTCGCCAAAAGGAGCGATATTGTAGTGACCAAAGGCATATCCCATTATAACTATCGGTATAAAGAATGAAAGCAGGAAGTAAAGAACTCCCTTTTCAAAAAGAACTTCATAAGATCTTGTGGCAAATTTGCCGTTGCAGAACTTATCAAAAATATTATTCTGATTATTTTTTACCTTTTTTCCGGAAAAGTTACCCTTTTGTTTTTCTCCGGATAACTTTTTGGCGTTAAGAACTTTATTTTTGCTATCCATGATTTCCTCTCTTTTTATTATTACGGCATAGAATGTCGGTTTTTTTGTCGATATTTATTTTTTTATTTAGTCATCTGAGCCACTATTATGGCTGCCGCAAGGAACATAACGGTCACCGCAAGGGCGATATAGTCTCTTGCCGAGGACTTCAGCTGTCTTAGCCTTGTACGTCCCTCACCGCCGTTATAGCATCGGCACTCCATAGCAGTTGCAAGCTCGTCAGCTCTTCTGAAAGACGATATAAAAAGCGGCACTAATATCGATATAAGATTTCTTGCACGATTCATAAAGCTTCCGGTGTCTATTTCTGCACCTCTTGCTTTTTGTGCCGACATTATCTTGTCTGTCTCCTCGATAAGCGTCGGGATGAATCTGAGAGCTATCGACATCATCATAGCAAGCTCATGCACCGGAAAATGGAGCTTTTTCAGCGGCGAGAGCAGTCGCTCTATAGCGTCCGTGAGCGTTATAGGGGACGTTGTATAGGTGAGTATCGAAGTTCCGGCTATCAGCAGTACTATTCTTATTATCATGAACAAGCTGATATTTATGCCCTCATCAGTTATTTTAAAGAACTTCCACCGCCACAGAACTTCTCCGGAATTCACCAGAAGAAGATTTATGACCGCCGTTATCACCAGAAACGGGATTATCGGCTTTACGCTCTTCACGAACATTTTCAGCTTTATACGTGAAAGGAGTATCGCCATAACGGTATAAACTGCTCCGACTACAAGACAGAGCAGTGAATCTCCTGTAAAAAGCATGACTATATACAGGATAGTAATTATTATCTTAAAGCGTGGGTCGAGCTTATGGATAACGCTGTTCCCCGGGAAATACTGTCCGATAGTAATATCTCTCAGCAAATCACAGTCCCTCCCTTGCGTTAAGATGCTTCATGAGGAGGTCCTTTGCGTATCCGACGGTATATACTTCCTTGCCGAAATCAAGCCCCTGTTTTTTCAGCTTCATGAACACCTTTGTTATCTGAGGAACGTCAAGACCTATCTGAGCTATCTCCTCAGCTCTTGAAAATACCTTTACAGTCTCATCGAAGCAGAAAAGCTTAGCCTTGCTCATAACGAGTATCCTGTCTGCAAACGAGGCAATGTCCTCCATGCTGTGTGACACTATAAGAGTAGTATTTCCTGTACGCTGGTGATAAGCCTTTATATGACCGAGTATCTTGTCACGTCCGGCAGGGTCAAGACCTGCGGTAGGTTCATCAAGTATGAGGACTTTAGGCTCCATAGCCATTACTCCGGCTATAGCCACACGGCGTTTCTGACCGCCTGAAAGCTCAAACGGAGAACGCTCCATAAGCTCTTCCGAAAGACCTATATCGTGGGCAGTAGCGTAAACTCTGCGTTTTATTTCTGCATCGTCAAGTCCCATATTCTTAGGACCGAAAGCTATGTCCTTATAGACTGTCTCTTCAAAGAGCTGATATTCCGGATACTGGAATACCAGTCCGACCTTGAAGCGGACATCTCTTATTTTTTCCTTATTTTCCCAGATGTCCTTTCCTTCAAGGAGTATCTTTCCGGAAGTTGGTCTGAGCAGACCATTGAAGTGCTGTATAAGAGTGGACTTTCCTGAGCCGGTATGTCCCATAACTCCTATAAGTTCTCCCTCTTCTATTTTCAGGCTGACGTGGTCGACCGCAGTTTTTTCAAAGGGTGTTCCCTGACTGTAGGTATAGGTCAGCTCCTGAGTTTCAAGTATCGGCAATTTTCATGCTCCTTTATTTGTGAACTTTCTGTCAGACTATGCCGCAGAAAACTTATTTATTTCCGAATATACGCAGTATAGCCTCAACGCACTCGTCCTCGGATATTATCTCCGGAGATATATCCAGACCGGATTTTTTAAGCTCCCATGCAAGCTCAGTGACCTGCGGCACATCAAGACCGATAGATTTCAGCTTATCCACCTGAGAGAACACCTTTTCCGGCTTATCGTCGAGCACTACTCTGCCCTTGTCCATTACGACTACTCTGCCGCACTGTGCGGCTTCTTCCATATAATGAGTGATAAGGACTATAGTTATGCCCTTTTCACGGTTCATCCGCTTTATCGCCGCAAGAACTTCTTTTCGTCCCTGAGGGTCGAGCATAGCAGTAGGCTCATCGAGTATTATGCATTTCGGCTCCATAGCGATGATACCTGCGATAGCCACACGCTGTTTTTGTCCGCCGGAGAGCTGGGTCGGCGAGTGCAGGCGGTATTCATACATATTAACAGCTTTCAGCGACTCGTCAACTCTTCGTCTCATCTCTTCATATGGAACTCCGAGATTTTCAAGTGCGAAAGCTACATCCTCCTCAACTATTGAGGAGACTATCTGGTTATCCGGATTCTGGAATACCATTCCGGCACACTGTCTAAGCTCAAAAATGCGGGATTCGTCAGCGGTGTCTATGCCGTTTACCGTGACCTTTCCCGATGTTGGCAGGAGTATTGCATTAAGGTGCTTGGCAAGGGTAGATTTTCCAGAGCCGTTATGTCCGAGCACCGCCACGAATTCTCCCTGTTTTATATTAAGGTCTATGCCTTTTAGCACCTCTGCCGGCTGAGAATCCTCATCCTCAGCCTCATAGCAGAAATGCAGGTCTTTTATCTCAATGATATTCTCCATTTATTCTCCTGTGAGAGGACAGCTCAGTTTTCCATAAGGAACTTTATCTGGTCCGGAGAAGTTATCACCGGTTTGCCTTCCTTGTCGAGAAGCGGAGTAAGTCCGCCTGCGTAGCCGTCCTTGTGAGCGAGGTAATTAACGCCTGTATGGGTGTCTATCCACACCTCAAAAACGTTGATCTTACCCTGTGAATAAGATTTAATGAATCTGTCGTCTTTAGCCATAATAAGAACTCCTTTACTACTTAATGCGGCAATAAAGTATTGATAAAAATAACGTCGGTCAAGCCGAGGGAAGTGATGCGGAACGTCCGTCCAGCGTTGCTTTGCTCGCTGGACTGTTTTTTAGGGAAGGCTCTGCCACCCTAATCGGGTTCAGCCACCCCTGTCAGCAAGCTGACATCCCCTACCACTGGTAGGGGTAACCCTCGCACACCCATCCGCCAAAGGGTCGAAGACCCTTTGGAATCCCTTTTTGCCGACTTCGTCGATTTTATAAATATTTAATTGCCGAAACCATAAATAAAAACTGAATTTATAATTACCTCTCCCATATAGCCGTAGAGCCGCAGGGGAGGGCCATACCGGTAGACTTTACGGGAAGTCCTATCTCGTCGAAGGACACTTTTCCCTTTTTATCTTTGAGTACAGAGCCGAGTATATATCCCATAACAGACGGAGAAAGTCCCGTAGTATAGCTGTTTATGAGGAAGAACAGTGGGTCATCGGAAAGAACTCCGGAGCAGAGCTTAACGAGGTCATAAACGCAGTTTTCGAGCTTCCAAACCTCACCGCCCGGACCTCTGCCATAACTTGGAGGGTCCATGATAACGGCATCGTATTTTCTGCCTCTGCGTATCTCTCTTGCGATGAACTTCTCGCAGTCGTCGACTATCCAGCGGATAGGCTTTTCGGTAAGTCCGGACGCAGCAGCGTTATCTCTTGCCCACTGCACCATGCCCTTTGAAGCGTCAACGTGACAAACAGAAGCTCCTGCTGCTGCACAAGCGAGAGTAGCTCCGCCGGTATAGGCAAAAAGGTTGAGCACGTTTATTTCTCTGCCGGCATTTTTTATCTTATCCGCCATGAAGTCCCAGTTTACAGCCTGTTCCGGAAAAAGTCCGGTATGCTTGAAACCGGTCGGACGGATATTGAAAGTAAGCTCACGATAGTTAATGTTCCATGAATCCGGCAGTCTTTTGCGGAACTCCCATTTGCCGCCGCCCTGATTTGAGCGGTGATAGTGACCGTCAGCCTTATTCCAGAGCGGATCGGTCTTTTCAGTTTTCCAAATTATCTGAGGATCGGGACGAACGAGACTTACTCCGCCCCATGTTTCGAGTTTTTCTCCGTCAGATGTATCGAGGATAATGTAATCTTTCCATTTATCAGCAGTTCTCAAGCTCAATGCTCCTTAATAATTTATTGTTTTATGCCGCAGCGTTGTTTTATCCGCTCGGCTATTTCGACAGCGATAGAATTAATTCTTCCGAAGTCGCTGCCCTCTATCATAATGGTGATGAACGGAGCGGCAGTACCGCTTTCACGCACCACAACTCTTCCTGTATCTCCGAATTCTCCCTGATACCATTCTATAAGGTCGGTTATGGACTGATCGTTTTTCCATATTTCACGGCTGCTGTCGTTTATACGGACGTTCAGTGAGATCTGCGGGAGTTTTTTCAGTTCACCGGCAAGCTCGCTGAGCTTTTTTCCGGTCTTTTTGATTATCTCCAGCAGTTTAGCTCCGCAGAGCTGACCGTCCTCGCAGGGTGAATCGTCCATGAAGAAAACGTGACCGTTCCTGTCGCCGCCGAGGTTATATCCGCCCTCCATCATTCTGTCGATGACGCTGCGTCCGGCAGCACCGGATGTCACGGTCTTAATGCCGTTATCCTTTGCGAAGTTGAGCAGACCAAGTCCGCTCATAGTATTTATCACTACGGAATCATCTTTAAGTTTGCCCTGTTCCTTGTAGTATTTAGCGAAGATAGCGAGGAGCTGATCTCCGTCAACGAGGCTGCCGTTTTCGTCGACAGCGAGGCAGCTTCCGCCGTCGCCGCCGAAAGCGAGTCCGCAGCAGTAATCTCCGGCAGCTACCTGATCCATAAGTCTTTCGAGGTCGGTCACTTCCGCACCGAATCCGGCATCGTCATTTTCGCTTACCGACACCATATCAACTTCCGCCCCAAGCTCCGCAAAGAGTTTTCCGGCAGTAAGTCCGGAGCAGTTTTCCTCACATATAACAGCTATTTTCAGTCCTTCAAGGTCGGTGCTCATTATATTTTTGATGTGTTTTATGTATTCTTCTGCGGCAGTAGTGCAATTGAGCATCCTGCCGATGTTGTCAAATTTCTTCTGTGCAGAGCTTTTACTGCGATTGATCGCATAATTTTCGAGTTCGTCCTGTATTCTTTCGTCGAGCCGGAATCCGTCCGAGGCGAAAAGTCTTATACCGCTCGCATCGCTGATGCCGGCAGCACCGGTTATCATTATACCGGCGGAGGCTTTATGCTCCCTTACGATGTAAGAAGCTGCCGCAGCCGGAACAGCTCCGAGAGTTTCCGCATCGATACCCGAAGAACATATCCCAGCACACACAGCTGCTTCGAGAATGTCCGACGAGAGTTTTGAATCCTTTGCAACGACTATTTTTCCGCCCTCTTCCTTAGCGAGCAGCTCTGCGGCAGCTCTTCCTGCCTGCATGGCGAGTTCGCAGGAAAGCTCGGTAACGGTAATACCTCTTGCACTGTCTGTTCCAAACAGTCCTGACATTTTAGATTATCTCCTCTTTTTTCTCTGTATCTCTTATAATATATATAGCTATAGGTCTTCTTTTTCCGGCTATTTCCTCAATATTTTTGCATATATAGGTACAATTCCGGTTGTTATATCTGTTATAGACCTCTATACCGTTATTTCTGTTCACACAGAAGACGGTATGAATGGACGACAGAAAAGGTTTTTTCGTCCAGAAAGTGATAATAAACGCTTTCGAGGCTTCTGCCTCGCTTACTTTATCGGTGCGGCGGTAAGCTGCACCGAAATGCTCAAGCCCTTTTCCGAGCTGATATGCATTACAGCCGAAAAATCCCATAAGCACTCTGTAACGCTCCATAAAGAATGCAACATCACTCAGCGGCTTTGGTATCCCCAGCCACACCAGAGCGTTATGGACTGCGATGACCTCGCATCCATTAAAGCTCATAGGGCATATCCCGTACCGGAAATTGGCTGTATTTCCCATTCCCTGACCGTTTATCATCTTACCGAAATCCGGTGGGGGAACGTTTTTGCTGTTATGTCTGAGATTATATCTCTTTGAACCTTTTATAAGCATAATTTTCAGAAACTAAGCTGACCTTCATCAGCCGGACTTTTCTGCTCCGGCGGAGCATATCCGAGGTGTTCGTATGCGAGTTTCGTAGCTACTCTGCCACGGGGAGTACGTCCGAGGAAGCCGAGCTGCATAAGGAAAGGCTCACAGATGTCCTCAAGGGTCACAGATTCCTCATTTATAGCGGAAGCAAGAGTTTCAAGTCCTACAGGGCCGCCGCCGTAGCCTTTGATTATCATTTCGAGCATACGCCTGTCGAGGCTGTCCAGACCGAGCTGGTCGATGTCAAGACGGCTCAGGGCTATTGAAGCTATCTCCTGAGTTATCTGACCATTTCCCATAACATCGGCAAAATCACGCACTCTTTTAAGCAGGCGGTTTGCGATACGAGGTGTACCTCTTGCCCTTCCTGCTATCTCTCCGGCACCGTCTGTCTCGCAGGGGATACCGAGTATCATAGCACTTCTGCGGACTATATCCGTCAGCTGGTCTTTATTATAAAGTTCAAGTCTCTGGATAACGCCGAAACGGTCACGGAGCGGAGCCGAAAGCTGACCTGCACGGGTAGTAGCTCCGATAAGGGTAAAGGGTTTCAGGTCCATACGTATCGAACGAGCCGAAGGTCCTTTACCGATTATGATGTCAATAACTCTGTCTTCAAGAGCCGGATAAAGTATCTCCTCAACAGCACGGGAAAGGCGGTGTATCTCGTCGATAAAGAGCACATCGTTATCCGAAAGGCTGGTCAGGAGAGACACGAGGTCTCCGGGCTTTTCGATAGCCGGACCGGTGGTAACACGGAGATTCACGCCGAGCTCATGAGCTATTATAGCTGAAAGAGTCGTTTTTCCGAGTCCCGGAGGTCCATAGAGAAGCACATGGTCGAGCGGTTCTCCCCTGCGTTTTGCGGCTTCGATATATATAGCAAGGTTTTCCTTTACTTTGTCCTGACCGATATACTCGTGGAGCGTCTGCGGTCTGAGAGTTACCTCTATATCGCTGTCTTCCTGAATATTTTCGGGTGCAATGATCCTTGGAGCGAACTCCATATCCTCTGTTTGTATCAATTTCTTATCTCCTGATCTGGATTGGATTACTTTTCAAAATATCTCTTTTTGCGGACATAGAACGGGTCTACGGTCTCCGCAGCTTTCTTGCCCATATCCTGCTCATAGCTTATGAAGCAGAGATGTTCGTTAGCTTTTACGGTCTTGGAAAGGTACTTTGAAAGCGGTACGAAAAGCTTTCTTGTACTTCCTATCATGTCGAGCACAATGAGTATCTGAGGCTTCTCACAGCCTTTTATCATCTCCATGATGAAGGCACGGTCGACGTTCGGCTGTTTTGACAGAAATTTGCTTGCAGCCTTAGTGAGATGTCCGACTGAGTGTTCAACAGGACGGTATGAAATTGTATCAGCCTCGCTGTAGGAGATAGCCTTGATTTTAAGGTGTCTTGCGACCATGAGGATGCTCTTTATCTCCTGTGACGAGAATTCCTTTCCGTAGGAATTTGGGTTCAGTACCGCTGAAGTGGACTGGATAAGGTCGAAAAGTCTGAGACAGTTGATCTTATAGCAGTCTACATAGCGTTTTGCGAACTGCTGAAGTGCACGGAAACTTGTAAAGAAGGGGATAAACTCTTTGCCATCCGGATTCTGAGTAGTTATCAGTTCGAGCTGTATTCCGCCCTCAGAACGGTCACGTTCCTGTTTTACCGGATTTTTGCAGATAACATAGACATCGCTCTTTATAAGTGTCTGCAAGAATACAGAACGTTTGGATGGGTCTTTTATAGCCGCCTTCAATAATTCGTCGAGGTTCATAGTTGGTATCTTCCTTTCTGTATAAGATCAGCAGAAGATCTTGCAGTTCAGATCTTCAGCGTGAATTTCTGGCTGTAATTAGCCGCAGAGTTTCTTTTATAAGATCCTGTGTTGAAAGTGAAGGGTCGAGCTTACCAAGGATAGGAGCGACTTCTCCCTGAGTATAGCCGAGTACCATTAGTGCTTCGAGTGCTTCTGTTACTGTATCTGACGAGCCGCCTGCGGGCATAGCAGAAAAAGCAGATACATCTGCTGAGACGCTCCCGCTTACGGATTCTGATGAGATCTTGTCTTTAAGTTCAAGAACTATCCTCTGAGCGGTCTTAGCACCTATTCCCTTAGTGCGTGTCAGAGTTTTGCTGTCGCCTGAAGCTATAATGAACGCAAAACGCTCCGGTGAAACATCTGAGAGAATAGATACTGCCGCTTTAGGACCGACTCCCGATACCGTGATAAGGAGTTTAAAGCAGCTTAGTTCCTGCTGAGACGCAAATCCGAAAAGTTCGACTACATCTTCTCTTACGTATAAATATGTGTAAAGCATTGCTTCACTTCCTATCTCACCGAGCTGTGAGATAGTGTTATATGATGTGCGGCAGCCGTAACCTACTCCGCCGCATTCTATTACTGCAAAGCCCAGTTCCTTTACGGTGAGCCTGCCTTTTAAACTGTATATCATT
>OCTX014514647.1_pt1 | contig 18738 bp, 23 predicted proteins | sample 1539691 | NCBI WGS metagenome assembly OCTX01 (sample SAMN02144231, study PRJEB22623) | gut metagenome | biome: sheep rumen | host: Ovis aries | place: New Zealand | reverse complement strand
TGGATACATTTCAATTTTTATGTACCTGCCTCCAAGTAATCTTATATTATCCCCCGATAATAATTTTGAATTGGATCCTGTCACATATAAATCACAATCCAAATCCACCCTGTATCCATTAATGCTTTTTTCCCAATTTTTAACCAATTGTATTTCATCAAAAAGCAGGTATACTTTTCCTTCAACACCATCAACCAAATCAAATACCAGTCTGTTCAAATCCTTATTATCATGTATCTCATCATATTTTGTTGATTCTAAAGATATGAGAAATATGTTTTCTTCTGGAACCCCCCGAGATTTTAATTCCCGAACAATTAAACGTAACAGGAAAGTTTTTCCACAACGACGTACACCCGTAATTAGTTTAATTTCTTCCTGACCCATAAATCTTTTAATTTTTTCCATATATACATTTCTAGGAACAATATTATCCACCATAAAACACACCTCTTTCAATTATAAATATTTATAAAACATATAATATTAAAAAGTTATCATTTTAGGTTCTGTAAAACCTAAAATTTATAAAAATATCAAAAAAAGATATTGTAAAACATTAAATTAAATACAAAATAATAAAAAAATGGAAAAACAGGAACTAAAATGTATTATTTCTAATCACATAAACTATCACATATATCGAGATTATAATCATTACTATAGATAGTTCAGTCCATGACAACAGCAGAACACCTGACAAATAATTTGCTATTATTAATGATACTATTAAAAGAGGAATTACCAACAGATAGACGTATTTATCGCCATCTTTTCCTTTTAATGGATGACCCATCCAGATGTTTTCATTTTCATCATAAATAAGATTTGTTTTCCTTTCCACATACCTGAAATATTTTTTTACAAACAACTTAATAAAAATATAATACAAAAATATTGAGATAATCATTGTTCTTTCAATATCGATTAACAGTACCGTCATTATACTTTCCTCCCAAATAAATTACTGCATATTATTTTATGACTGTTTGAACATGAATAATATTTTAAAAAAGATTATGAAAAAATAAAGTTATTGTTATGAATAATAATTATAAAAACAAGCAATAAACAATTAACACATGCTTATGAACTGTTTATTGTTGATTTAGAAAGGGTAAAGAAAAAAAGCATGATTATGCTTTTCTAGTGTAAACGAAATCTGCCAGTTTCATTAATGCATCTTTGGCTTCAGAATCTGGAAGGAAAGTTAAGGTTTCTTTTGCCTTGATTACACAATCGTATGCAAGGGTTCTGGCATACTGTATTGCACCGTATTTTTCAAGCAATTCCATTGCTTCAGGGATGATGCTTTCATCGTGTGTTTCAAGCAGTTCTATGAGTCTGTCATGATCCTCTTTGTTTGCTTTTTCAAGTGCATAAAGTACCATGATTGTTTTTTTACCTTCTACAAGGTCACTTCCAACAGGTTTTCCAATTGATTCGTCACCTGTTAGATCTATGTAGTCATCCTGTATCTGGAAGGCAAGCCCTACATTACGTCCATATTCCTGTAATGCTTTGATTTGCATTGATGATGCCCCACCAATAATTGCTCCAGCACCTGTTGCACCAGTAATTAATGCTCCTGTCTTTTTATAAATCATGTTCATGTATTCATCTTTAGTCACATCATATGTGTCTTCGAATGACATGTCCAGTGCCTGTCCTTCACATATTTTTATACATGAGTCGACTAGTACTCTTAGTGCATCTATTGCTCTTTCGTATGCAATGTTGTCATCTGCTGTTTTGATGATTGTTTCATATGCTTTTGCAAATAGTGTGTCACCGGCAAGTATTGCCAGTGGTTCTCCCCAAATCTTATGCACTGCTTTCATTCCACGTCTGGTATCGTCATTATCCATTATGTCATCGTGTATGAGACTGAATGTGTGGATTAATTCGAGTGAAGCTGCTGCTTTAAGTGCCTTGTCGGTTTCTCCACCTACTGCCTGACAGCTTAATACTGTTAGTGCAGGTCTGAATTTTTTTCCTCCAGCTTTTATTAAATGTGCTGATGCTTCTTTTAAATCTTCCGGTTCGAGTGTGCTTAATGCTTCTTCTATTACTAAATCAACATCTGATGAGTATGCCTTTAATATTTCTAATACATCCATTATAATCACCTGTTAAATACTTGTGCTTGTCCATTTCTTAGTATGTGTACATCGTTTCCTAATTTATATCCTTCTTCTTCTGCAAGTTCAACAAATGCTGCCAAATGACTTAAATCACCGTGTGATGGTATTAAGTGTTGTGGATTTAGCATTCTTATGAAGTCTCTTAAGTCTTCAGGACCTGCGTGACCTGATACGTGAACATTGTTGTAAATTCTTGCCCCTCTTTCTTTAAGTCTTCTGTTTAACAAATCCCTGTTTGCAAGGTTGATAGGGTTAGGAATTGTTGTTGCAGAAAAGACAATGTTGTCTCCTGGTTTGATTTCGAAGTTGGTTTTGTTGTTTGCTATTCTTGGCAGTAATGCATCAGGTTCTCCCTGGTGACCTGTTACGATTAACATGTATTTTGTTCTGTTTTCGTTTGCTCTTGCCAGTGCTTTGTTGATTGATTTTGAATTACCGTATATGCTTACGTTTCTTGGAAGGTTTAATATTCCCAGTGATTCTGCTATTGAACAGTATCTTTCCATACTACGGCCAAGAATAAGCACTTTTCTTCTGCTTCTTTCTGCTATCTTTGTGATTGCCTGGATTCTTTCTATGTGACTGGAGAATGTTGTCACTATCAATCCTTTTCTTTCTTCCAATGGTCCTTTAAGAACATCCTTAAGTAAATCTCTTGCTATTTTTTCTGAGTGTGTTTTGCTCTCTTTTACTTCCTTGATGTTTGTAGTATCCATTATTGCTACTTTTACACCTTTTTTACCTATTTCACGGAATCTTCTGTAGTCAGGTGGTGGTGATACCATCTGATGGTTGTCGAATTTGAAGTCGTTTGCGTATATTACCACTCCTTCAGGTGTGTGAAGGGCTGCAGTAATTGTTTGTGGAATACTGTGGGTTGTTCTTACAAATTCTAGTGTTAAGTTTGGTGAGATTTGTAATTTTTCTCCAGGATTTAATATTTTTAATGGATTGTTTACCTTGAATTTACGTTCTCCCTTGATGGTTTTTTCTATTAATGCTATTGTGTATGGTGTTGCAATAATAGGGGCTTCGTATCTGTGTGCAAGTTTTGCTATTGCACCTATGTGGTCCAGGTGTCCGTGAGTACATACTATTGCCCTTACTTTACCGTCCACTTCTCTCATTAATGTGTCGTCAGGTATTACTCCACGTTCTATTAAATCCAAACTGTGCATCCTCGATATGTCCGTGTCTTCGTGGATGTGAAGTCTGTCTAGGTGTATTCCCATATCAAATATTACTACATCATCATTTACTTTAACAGCCGTCATGTTTTTTCCGATTTGTTCGTATCCTCCGACTGCTATTACTTCTATAGTCAAATTATATCCTCCTTGCGTATTTTTTTGTGTCTATATTTAGTTCTGTTAATATTTCCCTGGTTTTTCCGGTAATTATCAATCTTTTTTGCTTTAACTCTTCGATGTTGGATGCTCCTACAAGGAACATTGCCGTTTTAAGTTCTCTGGTGAATTGGTTGATTTTTTCTTCTATTAGTTCGGGACTTTCATAGGCATATTTTAAAAATGGTAATGCCATACCCACACAATCGGCTCCTAAACTAATTGCTTTTGCTGCTTCCAATCCATTTCGTATACCACCAGATGATATGACTGGCAGTGAAGTGTTTTCCAGGACTTCTATTGTACTTACAGCGGTAGGTATTCCCCAGTCCCAGAAGAGGTTTCCAAGATTGGGATTTTCTGCTCTGTATGTTTCTACTGCAGCCCAGCTTGTTCCACCCACTCCCTGAATGTCTATTGCATCTACTCCTATTTTTTCAAGAATTCTGGCATCCCTTCCATCTATACCGGCACCGGTTTCTTTTGCTATTATAGGAATGTTTGTTTCAGAACATATTTCTTTGATAGATTCAACATAGCCTTTTGCATTTATATCTCCTTCCGGCTGAATGATTTCCTGTAATGGATTTAAATGTACGGCCAATGCATCACAATCTAACATCTCTATTGCTTTTGGTGCATATTCTACTTGTGGTGCTCCAATGTTTCCAATTATCATGGATTCATGTGCATAATCTCTGACAACTGTAAATGTGTCCGTTAGTTCTTCATGAGTTATACCGGCTCTTTGACTTCCAACACCCATTGCAATACTAGTACTTTCTGTAGCTATTGCAATGTTTTTATTTATTTCCTTACTTGCTTCGTGTCCACCGGTTATTGCTGAAATAATCAATGGTGAATCCAATGTATTTCCCAGCAAATCTATTGACGTGTCTATATCGTCAAAATTTACTTCAGGTAATGTTCGATGAACCAGTTCTATGTCTTCAAAACCCGTTGTTACGTGATGTTCAACATCGTTATTTTTACATATCTCAAGGTGTGCAAGTTTCCTATCCGATATCACTATAGTCTACCTCCTCATCTTTTTATTGTGTTAATTGGTTAAAATGAATAATTATTTGATTAATGTACCTTTAACATCCTTTCCTGAAACTACCAGTTTTATGTTACCTTCTTTTTCAGCATTTATTATTAAGGACTCTATGCCATCTTCTGCCAATTCAAGTAATTCTTTGATTTTACCTGCCATTCCACCGGTAACATCAGCCTGATTTTCATTTTCTGTCAAGGTTAACTGACTGTCTTTTGTTACTATATCTATTAATTGGGCATCAGGATTAGTTTTTGGATTGTCAGTAAATATTCCATCAACATCCGAAGATATGACTACCCGGTCTGCCTTAAGTTTTCTGGCAAAATGAGTAATCAGCTGATCGCCTGATATTATTGCAAACTTGATGTCGTCATTCAAATCAAGAACGGCATCACCATATATGACAGGAACAAAACCCTCCATAATATAACGTTTAACAATTGTACTGTCACAAATGGATATTCTCTTGTTTTCTGTCATTATAAAGGTTGAAGGTTTAATACCTACTGCAGGTATGCCCTTTTCCTGTAACTTGTTTACAACAATATAGTTTAACAGCTGTACTGAAGCCTGCGTTTTACATAGACCCTCGTTTTTGAATTTTTTTTCTTCTTCAGTATTGATCTGGTCTCCTATGGCATATTTCTTTGCATGAATATGTCCATATGATCCGGCTCCATGTACTATCATCATATCATCGTTGTAATATGACAATTCTTCGGCAATCCTATCTAAATTAACTTCATCTATAGTTGGTTCTGATGCATCCTTAATTGTCAATGCACTTCCGCCAAGTTTTAATATCATCATAATAATTGACCTTTATTAGTTTTCAATGATTTGAGCATGTACTCCATCGTCTGATTGTTCACATTTAAATGTAGGGTATTTTTTAGATAATTCTTCATATATATTATCTATATTTTCCGGACAGTAAGCTATAATACAGCCCCCACCACCACTACCTGTTAATTTAGAACCTTTTGCTCCATATTTTCTTGACATATAAACCATATCAGATAATTCAAGAGTATTTACACCAATTGAATCCAGCAATCCCTGATTTAAATTCATTAGATCTCCTATTAAATCAGAATCACCATTTTCCAGAGCATCTTTTGCATTCTTTGCAATTTCCTGCATTGCGTTAAAAATATTTCCTACAATGTTGGGATATTTTACATACTTTTGTCTAACAGATTCCACAAGTATGCCCGTGTTTCCACTTATTTGACAATTTGAAACTATCAATGGGAGATTCATATCAAATTTTATCCTGTTTAATTCGAAGTTTTCATCGATATAAATTATGCCACCGTATGTACTCATGCTGGTATCAATAGGACTTGCCGCTCCCTGAATCTTGATTTCTATATTGCGAGCTTCTTTGGCAATACTTTTCTTGTCCATGTCAACTCCTGCCAAGAGTGATAACGCCTTAATGCAGCTTACCGTGACAGCTGCTGATGAACCCAAACCGGCACCAAGGTACATTCTTATATCAACCTTAAGATTGAAACCCTTTTCAAATTCAAATAAGTCTATTGCCTCATATATATAATCAGTAATCATCTTATTTTGACTGTCCAATTCAAAATTAAGCCTTTTATCTGTTAATTCTGATTCTTGAGAATAACCTATCAGCGGAACTTCTATTTTGACAATATTATCTTCACGAGTCGTTAATTCTACATCGACTCCCCTGTTTATTGCCACAGCTATGGCTGGTTTTTTATGTACAACAGAATGTTCTCCAAATAATATTACTTTTCCTGGTGCAAAAGCCTTTATTTTCATGTTATAATTATTCTCCGAAAGTCAATAGGAAAGTATAAAAAATTAGTTAATAAGAATAAGTTATAAAATATTTTTATGACTTAGTTGTTATATCTTTAAATTAAGTTTAGATAAAAAAAATTGTAATATTATCAAAAGATATACTACCATATGCTTAATATCTAAATTATTTAATCTAATTCCAATACATTACCCATGCAAAACGCACAAGTACCCCTTAATGATTCTCAAGTATAAAAAATCCTTTTTATACCGTCACATTCGCAACAATAAATGATTACTTTTAATCAATTATCTTATGAGAATCTGTTAATAATATATATTGAAATTATATATTATATACTTAACTAAAAAAACTAAGGAAAATTAAGTAATTATCAAATTATTTGATTAATGATTTTCTTAAGATACACATAAAAAAAATATGGGAGTTATATATTTTAAAGATGCAAATATTAAATAGTGATTAAAATGATTAGAAAAGCATGTGTTAGCGGAATGTTTTACGAGTCCAATCCGGATTTTCTAAAGGAAGATATCGAAGATATGTTTGGAGAAATTCCTGATAATACCATGGATGGAAATATTATAGCCGGTATTGTTCCACATGCAGGATATGTTTATTCTGGTAAAACAGCATGTTATACTTTTAACGAGATTAAAAAAGGTGAAATTCCCGATACGTTCATCATAATCGGACCTAACCATACAGGCAGGGGAACAAAAATTGACGTATGTGACTTTGACAAATGGGAAACTCCACTTGGTTTGGTGGATGTTGACGATGAATTTATACGTGAACTGTTAAATGAGGATTCCAATGTCTACATTGATAATTCTGCACATGTCAATGAACATAGCATTGAAGTTGAAATTCCATTGATTCAGTACATCTGTGAGAGTCATGATTTTAAGATAGTGCCGATAGTCATTTCCCAACAGATTCCACAGCTTTGTGAACAACTTGCCCGAAGCCTGGACAATGTGATTAAAAAGTTAAATAGAAATTGTATTATCATTGCAAGTACTGATTTGAATCATTATGAAAATCAGGACACAACACTTTATCTGGATGAAAAAATCATAAAATCCGTTGAGTCCATGGACATGAAACAGATGGTAAAAGATATTATTGACTATGATATCACGATGTGTGGATATGGTCCTGTTATAACTGCCACTTGTTACTCCAGGTTACATGATGCTGAAAGCTCCATTGTATTAAAACACTCTACCAGTGGTGACGTGTCAGGAGATTATGATTCCGTTGTCGGTTATATGTCCGCAATAATTACGAAATAATTATTTTTTTATCATAAACAACAAAAAAGCGTATATATTAAAGGTGAAATCACATCAAAAAATGGGGATAATATGATATACTAAAAAAAATAGAACTAAAAATTTTTTCCAATTTTTTAAAAAAATTGATGAGAAAAATTAAAATATATCTATTTCAAACATCCTATAGGTAAAACTTTCACTCCATCATCCCTGGTATAAGCATATTTAGTTCCGGTTATTACTGCTAAAAATTTAGGTTCTTTCATTCTCAAGTTTTTTTCTTTTATATTTTTTTTAATTAACTTATCTAATTTTAATAAATTTTCGGCACCATAATCAATTTTATCTCTACCTAACTTAAATTCAATTAACGCATAATCACCATTTTTTAAGTGAATTACACAATCAGCTTCAAGACCATATTTATCATGATAATATGAAACAGTACCTCCTGCTTCATAAGTATAAATACTTAAATCCCTGATACATAATGTTTCAAATATAAAACCAAATGTGTTTAAATCATATAATAATCCTTCTGGTTCTAAATTAAGAGCTGCAACTGCAATTGAAGGATCAATAAATTCTCTTTTTGAACTAGAACGCATAGCAGAAGCTGAACGAATATTTGGATTCCAGGCATTTACTTCCTCTATTACAAATAATCTAGTTAAAATATTAAGATATACGTTAAAAGTATTTGAAGTAAATTCTGGAAAATTTTCTTTAATATCCTTAATAATAGTCTTATTACTGGCAAGTGTAGATATATTCCTTGCATATGATTTTAAAAATTGTTTTATTTTTCTTGAATCTCTTTGAACACCGTCCAAAGCTGAAACATCAACTTCACAAATGTTCTCCAAATAATTTTCAACTATAAATAATTGAGCTTTAGTAGTTTTCTTGTTTAAAGATTCTGGCCATCCTCCACGACATGCAGCAAAAATTAAATCATTTAAAGATAAATTAGACTCAATCCCATCAATATTCATATCAGGATTGCTAAATAAATCAATTAATTTAATTTTACCATTAGATTCTTTACTTTCATATAAACTCATAGGTTTCATCAGTAACCTATTAAATCTCCCAGTTCCTGAATGCAATATTTTTGATTCATCAATTACTGTTGAACCGGTTAATATATATAATCCATCACCATCTGAATTATCCACGCTTGTTCTAACAGCATCCCAAATAACAGGAATATCTTGCCATTCATCAATTAATCGTGGTTTTTCACCTTCTAAAAGTAATGAAGGTTTAAATGATGATAATTCTTTATATGAATCAAATGTATCCGGATTTTGCAAATCTAAAATACTATTGGCATGTTGTTTTGCAGTAGTTGTTTTTCCACACCATTTTGGTCCAACTATTACTATAGCTCCAATCATATCTAGTCTTTCTTGAATAATTTTATCAAGATATCTTTTTAAATATATTATTGACATTTTTCCCCCATTAAGTTAATTGATGAGCATTAAGATTATTTTTCTTTTGTCATTAACAACTTTTTCTCACTTTCATTAATATATTTTTCCCACTTCCATTAATATATTTTTCCCACTTCCATTAACAACTTTTTCTTATTTTATAAAAATTTATCTATCAAAAATCTAAGTTGATTAAAAAAAAATAATGTATCCATTACGGGAAAGTTATGTGAAATGGGAATAAAACTCAAAAAATAGTATTGGAATAAAGTAATAGAAAAAAATAGTAAAAATATAATAGAAGAATAATCTTCTATTTTCCTTGTTTTAAAAATTATATTTTTAATTCGAAATCAGTAGGATCTAAATCGAATTCTTCATCGCTGGATAAGATTCCTCTGTTTCTTAATACTTGTCTAGCAAGTAACCAGTATACTAAAGCGATAGCTTTTCTTCCTTTGTTGTTTACAGGTATTGCTACGTCAACATTTGATAAAAGGTTTTCTGTATCACATAATGCTACTACAGGAATTCCGTTTTGTCTTGCTTCAATAACTGCTTGTGAATCGCTTCTAGGGTCGGTTACAACTAATAATTTTGGTTCTATAAATTTGGAATATCTAGGGTTTGTAAGAGTTCCAGGGATGAATCTTCCAGGGATGGTTCTGCAGCCTGTTACTTCACCGAATTTTTTAACAGGTGCTTGACCGTATTGTCTTGTACTTACTACAAGAACATCATCAGGGTCGTATTTTGATAATAATTTTGCAGCTATGATTATTTTATCGTTACTGCTTTTAACATCTAATACGTGAAGACCATCTGCTCTTACTCTGTAGATGTATTTTTCCATATCTTTGGTTTTTTGTTGAGTACCTATGTGTAAACCTGCTGCAAGGTACTTATCTAATGGTATTAATAATTCAGACATTTTGTTACCTCTTTATAATGATTTAATTTTAAATATTTCCGTATTGTATTAATATGAAAGACTGATTGCATTGTAACTGCATACATCCTGACATGCCAGACAACCAACACAGGCATCTTCACGGCAAACTTCCACCCGTTTGTCTTTTATTTCAAATACCTGCATAGGACATAAATCCAGACATTCCAGACAGTTCAAGCCGTTACATTTTCCATAGTCTATATTAATCTCCATATTAAACTCCACTTATAAATCAGCCATTTTTGGATTTGGTAATTCTTCTTCAATTCTGACTAATTCGTTGAGTTTTGCTATTCTTTCTCCACCAGCTGCTCCAGTTTTAATGATTGGTGCATTGAATGCTACTGCAATGTGTGCAATTGTTTCATCTGTTGTTTCACCAGATCTGTGTGATACTACCGGAACGTATTTGTTAGCTTTTGCTAATTGAATAGAGTTGTATGTATCAGTTAATGTACCTATTTGGTTTGGTTTGATGATTAAGGAATTTGCAGCATTTGCTTCAATACCTTTTGCTAATATTTCAGGATTGGTTACAAATAGGTCGTCTCCACAAATTAAACAATCTTTACCTGATTTAGCTGTTAATTCTGCGAATGCTTCAAAGTCATTTTCTTGAATTGGATCTTCTACATAGAAGAATTTGTAGGTATCCACTAAATCAGCGATGTAATCAATTTGTTCTTCCACAGTTCTTGAAGTACCTTCACGTTCATAGATGTATTTCTGTTCGTTTTCATTCCAGAATTCACTTGATGCTACATCTAATCCAGGTCTTACTTCTACTCCTGTTTCATCGGTTATTTCTTCACAGGATGATGTTTGGATTTCTAAAGCTTGTTCGTTTGTAAGGTTAGGAGCCCATCCTCCTTCGTCACCTTTACCTCCAGTAAAAGTACTGTCTGTTGCTTGAATTTTTTCCTTGATTCTTCTGTGAACGTTAATGTTTGTTTCCATTGCTTCCATAATGTTGGATGCACCTACAGGAATTACTAAAAATTCTTGAATATCAGGTGCGTTGGTACCTGCGTGTGCTCCACCATTGATCATGTTTCCTAATGGGAAAGGAATTGATACCGGCATGATTCCGCCCAGGAATTTGTATAAAGGTAAGTTATAACTTGAAGCTGCTGCTTTAGCTGTTGCCATTGATACTGCTACTGCTGTATTTCCACCAATTGTTGAGAAGTTGTCTGTTCCATCGATTTCTTTAAGTACTGTATCGATTTCTCTTAAATCTTCAGCTTCCATTCCTATAATTTCAGATGATATAAGATCTTCTACTTCAGCTATTACTTGGTCTACTCCACCTTCAGGGAATGAAGCAACTTCATTTACTCCTGTACTTGCTCCACTAGGTGCTGCAGCTCTACCGAATCCGTTCCATGTTAAAATATCTGCTTCAACAGTTGGATTTCCTCTACTATCTATAATTTTTCTTAATCTTACGTCTTCAATTACACTATCCATAAAAAACACCTCTTTTTAAATGTAGAAATAGTTGTTTAATTAAAGGGCTATTTTTTTATTTCCTTCTAAGTGTATAAATAAGAAGTTATTTTATACTCAGGTATTAAAAATAAATAAAAAATATCATTTAAATTCATCTTTAACTACTGCATCTAATGGAAGTACTCCTTCCTCATATTCGCGTATTGCTATTTTAATTGTGTCTTCATCAGGTTCAAATTCAACTAAAGGTTTTGCTCCCATTGAAATCTGTAATGCACGTGACCCAATTAATCTAGCTCTTTCAAATCTTGTATCTTTTCTAGATTGCATATACTTAAATGCTCCTTTCTGGTATATATCCTATTCAACAACTTAACTAAAAATATCCTTTTTTACGGTTGAAAGTAAAAAGGAGAGGAGTCCTCATTTAATCGAGTAAATACTCTATTATTAGCTCCTTATTTAGTTTAATAATATCCATTACCATACATCAACGTGTGATATGAACATTCTTCTACAACAATATTTTTTGATTCCAAGATCATCTAGAACATCATTAGGATTTTCTCCATTAGCTGTTCTTTCCTTAAATTCATCAAAACTTGCTGAAATAACTTTTCCACACGAAAAACATCTTACGAGTAACATAAGAATTTACCTGTAACTTTTTTGTTTTCTAGCTCTTGCACCTGGTCCACCGAATTTTTTGGATTCGGAACGACGTGGATCCCCTACTAACATTGTTCTGTCGTATTGAACATATCTGTCTTTGAGGTTCATGTCACCATAATATTCAACTAAACCTTTTGCTATAACCATTCTTGCAGCTTCAGCTTGACCCATTACTCCTCCACCAATTACACGTACATTGATGTCTACGGAATCAACTAAGTCACCTGCTAATTCTAATGGTTCGAACATTTTTAATCTTGCTAATTCAGGACTGTATAATTCCACTGGTTTACGGTTAACTCTAACTTTTCCAGTTCCTTCTCTTACTGTACCTCTAGCAATAGCGGTTTTTCTTTTACCACTAGTGTGTACTACTTTACTCATATTTACACTACCTTCAATTTATTTAAAATTTAGCACCTAATAATTTAGAAATTGTACCTAATTCCATACTTTTTTGAATATTTCTAGGTTGTGCTTCTTTAATTTCCACTACTTCTTGTCCTTCAAACTCTTTTGGAACGCCTACGTTAACTTTTAAGTTTTTGTATGCTGCTCTTCCGTGAGCTTTTCTATAAGGAATCATTCCTCTAACAGTTCTTCTGAAAATATCATCTGGTCTTCTTGGATATTTAGGACCTAAGTCTCTAGGGTTGGAGATACTTGCTCTGTCTACTCTTTGTTTGTATCTAGCATAGAGAAAATCTTTGTTACCAGAGATGATTATTTTTTCAGCATTAATAATAGTGATTTCTTCACCGTTTAATAGTCTTTTACTGACTGTACTTGCAAGTCTTCCAAGTACTAATCCTTCTCCATCAATAATAGTTACCATTCAATCCACCTACTTTATGATTTTAACATTGGATCCTTTTGGATTTTCAGCCATTAATTCATCAATTGCTAGGCATTTTCCTCCAGCAGCAATAATTTTCTTTTCTGCTTCTTGTGAGAATTTAAATGCAGCTACAGTTACTTTTTTGGTTATGTTACCTTCACCTAAAACTTTTGTTGGTACAAGTACTGTATCATCGTCATCAGAATATTTGTCTATATGGTAAACATTTACTTCTTTGTTTTTTCTATTAGCCCTTGAAAGCTCTTTAGCAACAGCCTTCCATATAGGAGCATCTTCTGCAGATGATTGTTTGGTGAGGGATTTGATTAAATCAATTGTGTTTGGGTTAGTTTTTGATAATTTCATTTTAATTATTCCTCCTCATTAACAAAGTTTATAATATTATCTGCTTTCTCTGATAGTATATCACAAGCTATTGTAAGAACTTCTAATGGTTCTAGTGATCCATCGGTTTCGATTTTAAATATGTATTTCCCTTCTTCGAAATCAACGGTTATTGCATTATCATCTTTTTCTGATAATCTTTGACAAGTTCTGCATGTGGAACAGTTTTCTATATTGTCATATGTTAATGTATCATCTTCAATTTTCAATACATTTCTTGGACATTCTTCCACGTATTCTTCCAAATCAGTGACTTTATCGTTGTCAATGATTAATTTTGGATAGTATTTGTATCCACATGTTGTGGTTGCTTGCCATTTAGCATGTTCTGATCCTAGACCAAGTTCTGCTATAGCTTCTAATTCAACTTCTTCGCCTTCCCGAAGTTCTACTATTGGTATTGTATCATAAACTGGTTTTATAGCTGGGTCGTCTGATTTAAGATCTTTTGAATATACTGTTTTAGGACCTTTTTCTTTTAAAAGGAATGAAACACTACAGTTAGAACAATGATCTTCGCAATCACATTCTGATTTAAATACGTATGAATTTAAATCTGTTTTAATAGGAATTAAACCTAAACGATGAGCTAAAACTTCATCAAACATTTTTGCATCGTTTTTGTAAATATTCACATCTTCGATTGCTAGAGTAGGAATTTCTACAAGACATATTCTTCTAATTGTGTTTATAAATGTATCATCTACACCTTCAACTACAAATACAGCTTTTTCTTCATCCTTTTCTCTAATTTCTATATTCATGTTATGACCCTTTAGAAATATGCTTATACTCTTCTACCTCTTTTTCCACCAGGTCTACCAGTACCGTCGTGTGGTATAGGAGTTACATCTTCAATTTTACCAATTTTAATACCAGCTCTTGCTAATGCTCTGATTGTTGCTTGAGCACCAGGTCCAGGTGTTCTAGGACCGTTTCCTCCAGAAGCTCGTACTTTAATATGGAGTCCAGCAATTCCTTTTTCTTTAATATCATCAGCTACTCTGTTTGCTGCTTCCATAGCCGCAAATGGTGATGATTCTTGTCTGTCAGAACGTACAACTTTTCCACCAGACCATTGTGTAATAGTTTCAGCACCAGTTATATCAGTTACTGTTATAATAGTGTTGTTAAATGATGAGTAAACGTGAGCTACACCCCATTTATCATTTTCTGCCATTTTATCACCTATAAATTATTTGTTACGTAATTTAAACATCTTGTGTCTATTCATCGTCTTCTGGTTCTTCTTCTGCAGCTACTACTTCTTCTTCAGTATTTTCTGGAGCTTCAATTTTATGTGCAACTGGTGAACCTGGGTAGAAGTCAATGTTATCTTCATCAGCTACTTGAACTAAGTGTCCTGGTGCATTGATTTTTTTACCGTTTAATGTAATGTGACCATGTACAACGAATAATCTTGCTTCTTTAGCTGTTTGACTTAAACCTTTTTTGTGTACTAAACTTTGTAATCTTCTTCTTAAAACGTCTTCAACGTTTAAATCTAATACTTCTTCAAGTCTAGCGTTAGGTGATATGAAACCTAATCTTACAAGATGATTTAATAATTCTTTTTCTTCTTTTTGTCTTTCGTCAACGTCCATACCTAAGATAATACGAGCATCTCTTCGGTATCTTTTAACTTTTGAGTCTGCTTTCCAGATTTCTTTTTTGTTTTTTAATCCGTATTTTGCAGCTAATCTGTTTTCTTCTTTAATACGTTCTGCATTCCATGGATGTGATGGAGTGTCATATTGTTTTCGTGGTTTTCTTGGATGTCCCATAATCAAATCTCCTTAATGTTTGTTCTAAAAAATTATCGTACGTCTATCCTCTTGATCTGCTTACACCAACAGATGAACCATGTCTAAATGTAGATTTTGTTCTTTGACCACGTACTGGAAGACCAACTTCGTGTCTTTTACCTTTGTAACTTCTGATCATTTTCATTCTGTTAAGGTCGTCACGTAAAGTCATGTTTAAGTCAGATTCGATCAAGTGAGAAGTTTCACCGGTTTCATAATCGTTTCTTCTGTTTAAGAACCATTCAGGAATTCCAAATTCTTGAGGGTTTTCGAGTACTTGTTCGATTTTTTCTACAGATTCATCATCAATATAACCGATTTGTTGTTCTTGATCTAAATCTGCAACTTTACATATAGCTATAGCAAAAGCTTTACCAATACCTTTGATTTCTGTTAAAGCTGATGCAATTGTTTTGTTTCCGTCTACGTCTTTACGAGTAATACGGACCATATGTCTAAATTCTTCTTCAGCCATTTGAATTCTCCTTTTTATTAATATCATAAATGAAAAACTAGATTAATCTAATGTGTGTGTGAAAAGTAATTTCTTTATAAGAAAAAATAAGCTTTGATTTTTTATAATTATTGTAAATATTCATGAAAACTGTTATTTATCTAATTAATCAATTCGGAATTAATCTAGTCAAAACAGTTACTGTTTTATTGTGATTAAAAATAATAAATAAATCGTTAAAAAAGTAGTAATTTTTTTTAATGAAATTTTCAAGATATTATTTAAAATAATTATAAACGCCGAGACTGGGATTTGAACCCAGGAGGGCATCTGCCCACAAGATTTCCAGTCTTGCGCCTTACCAAGCTAGACTATCTCGGCATATCCATTTGTTTATAATTATTTTACAGATATAATCCGTTAAACAATAATATCTATTTTCTCGAATACAAATCTTCTCAAATAGTAGTTTTATTACCGTAGAAAAGATTAGATATCCATACAGAGAGTATGCTCCCATGTAAATTCATTGCAATTTTTACATAGCCAAAGCTAAATCTATGTAAAACTAAACAGAATATTATTATAACAAATAATAATACTTTAAATATCGACCTCGCCCATAATACGCATATTACAGGTTCTACAGTTAATAAAAAAATGTTAAATGCTATTTGAAGAATAATCATATCGAAAAAAATATGTTTTATTATTTTTTTCCTATGCTATTACTTCCACATCTTAGGATATGTATTTGGTAGTATAAATACTTTTTGTATTTTCACCACAATTTTAGTATCCATTCTTATTATGTCATCTGCATTATATAAACTTTGGCCCAGTGCCAACAGTTCATCCTTAAGTGTCATTACTGCAACAGTATTGTTTTGATGAATCTGTGTGTTCAATTTTACAATACCACTACTGGCCAGACTTGCACCATGACAAATAGCATCAACAGCAGAATCCTTAACATATATCTTCTTGACGTATTTTGTAGTGTATTCCATAGGCTGGATTATTTGTCTTAGATATTTTTCATCACCATCTTCTTTATAGAAGTAGTAGGCATCAGTCACATCCTGAAGAGTCGTTAGGGTTTCGTCCTCTTCAAATGATCCCGCCATTGTACGTCTGAGTTCTGCCATGTGTGCACCGCATCCTAGTACTTCACCGATATCATGACAATACTTTCTAATATACGTTCCTGATTCACATTTTATTCTAAACAGGACATCCTGCTGATCCCGTATTTCAAGAAGCTTAATCTGATAAATGTTTCTTACTCGCAATTCCCGTTTAACTGCAGATTTAACGGGAGGTATCTGGTAAATTTTACCGGTAAATTCATCAAGCACTTCAATTATCCTTTCATCATCTACTGGTTTATGTAATCTCATAAGACATACATATTCCTTTGGAGATAATAGTAAAAACTGTAAGCTTTTTGTTGCTGTGTTCATCGCAACCGGTAAAACACCTGTGACCTTTGGATCAAGGGTACCTCCATGACCGGTTTTGGATACGTTCATGATATTCTTTACCCAGTTATCAATTTCATGGCTTGTTGGACCGGCAGGTTTGTCTATATTAAAAATTCCCTTGTTTATATGTTCTTCAATACTTCTTTCAGACGGTCTGCAACCATAGTCATAGTCTGTATCGGCTTCTTGTTTATAATCATAATCAGTCATTTAAAATCAGATTCCCCTTTATTAATAAATAATGTTTTATAAAAAATTCTTATTATTTCTTTTGATATGAATGTTAAATTCTAAATGGGGTTCAATAGAAATTATAATGTTTGTTAAATTTTATTGAAAAAATAAGTTATTCTGGAAAAAATAATGTCTATTAAAAAAAAAAGTTTATTATATGTTATAAAAATAACATATATAATTTATTTGATTTATTGTAATGCTAATTGAACATCTTCAGCTGTAACAGTTTTTCTACCTGCGTGTTTTGCGAGTTTAACTGCTTGTACAGCAACAGCTTCTCCGTGTTCTTCTAAATAACTAGCAAGTTCTACTGCTGCATCATCACTTACTCTAGCTGCACCACTAGCTTTGATGATTCTTTTTACTGGTGCAATTGGTAATTCTGCCATAAATATCATTGTCTCCTATATGTTAATGATATTATTTTGTGATTACAGTATATATAAACTTTGTTAGAATTAATGTGTAAAAATTAGAAAATAATAGAAAAAATTAAAGATATTCTATTAATGAGATAACATTTCATTAAACTTAACTTGATAAACCTGAAAAATGAAGAGAGAAAAAATGGATAAAATACAGGATAAGAAAAAAATAATATTGGAAAAATAATTATAAATTATCAAGAATTTTCTTACTTTTTAGAACATTGTCAAAGTTGTTTAATTCTATAATACCCTGATTAATCCTTTTAAGTATATTGAGGTCTAATGTTCCGTCACCGAGAGTAATGTGTTGATCACGTGTTCCATCATTGTCATTTAAATGACAGTAACTGATGTTTGGTAAATCCAAAAGTTGTTCCAGATTATCCGTAGTGTTTGCATGTCCTGTATCAATCGTTAATTTACATCCAGTGGCGTTTTGAATCATTTCCATTTCTTCAATTGAATTTGCTAAAAATGATTTTCTGCTGGGCATGTTTTCTATGGAAATTTCAACATGTGCTTCATCGATTATTTTATTTATGCTTTCAATGGCCAAATCAAGGGCATGTTTCCTTAATCTGGGATCGTTTCGCCCTATTTTTCCCGGATGGACTGTTATTGTTTTTGCTCCTATTTCTTCGGCATATTTGGCACATTGAATCATTTGTCTAATACTTTCAGATCTAATTCCTCTATTAAAACTTGCAATATTAATATCCACTGTTGCAGCATGTATTTTAATGTCTAATCCACAGTTTTTAAACTCATAATTGTCTTTTTGATAGAATATGTCTTCGGCAAGAATTTCTATCATGTCAAAGCTGTGTTTTTTGGCTGTTTGGATAATTTCATTATTTGATTTCATGAAAAGTGCCAATGTTGAAAATCCAAGTTTCATTTTTTTCACTACTTGTGTAATCATTATAGTTATCTTGTCAATA
>OCTX012129192.1_pt1 | contig 18748 bp, 27 predicted proteins | sample 1539691 | NCBI WGS metagenome assembly OCTX01 (sample SAMN02144231, study PRJEB22623) | gut metagenome | biome: sheep rumen | host: Ovis aries | place: New Zealand | reverse complement strand
GCTCGCGGCGCGACATCGACGACGATCTGCGGCGCGAGATCCTGGACGGCTGCGACAAGCTCAAGGCCCCGCTCGACAGGATCGTTGAGCTCGCCGTGAACGACAAGACGATCGCCATGCGCACCAAGGGCGTCGGCGTGCTGACGCGTGAGGACGCGGTCCGGCTTGGCGCGCTCGGCCCCCATGCAAGAGCCTCGGGCGTGAAGATCGACGTCCGCAAGGACTCGCCCTATTCCTGCTATGAGGATTTCGATTTCGACGTTCCCGTCGTGGACAGCGGCGACGTGTATGCCCGCGTGGTCGTGCGCGCGCTGGAGTGCTATGAGAGCATCAAGATCATCCGCCAGGCGCTGGAAAACCTGCCGGAGGGCCCGATCAATCTCGGCACGAAGCTGCCCAAGATCAAGGAGGGCATGGCCGTCACCCGCCACGAGGCGCCCCGCGGCCAGCTGACGTATATGGTCATCGGCGGCGGCGGCTTCAACAACTATCGCGTCAGCGCCCACGTTCCGTCCTACAAGAACACGCCGACCGTGCCGCACATGCTGCGGGGCAACACGGTGGCCGACGCGGGACTGATCATCGCCAGCATCGACCCGTGCTTCAGCTGCCTCGACAGGTAAGATGCACGAGCTGGCGCTTACCGAAGCGATCATCCGGATCATAAACTCCCAACGTGAAAAAGAGGGCTTCTCCCGCGTGGAGGAGATCCGTCTGCGCATCGGCGAGTATTCCGGCATCGTCCCGGAATATCTTTTAAACTGCTTTCCCATCGCGGCCAAAGGCACGGTCGCGGAAGGGGCCGCCCTCGTCCTCGAGACGGTGAAGGCCTCGTTCCGCTGCTCCGACTGCGGCTACGAGGGGCCGGTCGAGCGCAAGAGCGCCTGTTGCCCGCGCTGCGGCAGCCTTGAGCTGCGCATGACCGCCGGGCGGGAGTTTTATGTGGAAAGTCTGAAAGTGGAATAAACATCCGGCAAGGGTCAGGACCCTTGCCGCAGGAAGGAGAGGATTTCTCTTGCAAAAAACAAGATTCCCCGCAGTACTGAGCACCTTTGTCCTCTGCTTTGCCTTCTGGATCCTCCTGACGTGGAGCTTTGAGATCCAGGAACTGGCGGCGGGCGCGGTGGTCAGCCTGGCGGCGGCCCTGTTCGCGGCACGCTTCTTCATTCATGAGAAGTCGTTCCGCCTCGTCCACCCGCGCCGCTTCTTCAGTTTGCTTGCCTATGTGTTTGTCTTCCTGGGCGAACTGATCAAGGCCAACCTTGATATGGCGCGGCGCTGCTTCGGCGGCTGCCGTGACATCAACCCCGGCATCGTCAAGGTCCCCGTCGACCTGCCTGACGGATACGCCCAGGCGATGCTCGCCAACTCCATTACGCTCACGCCCGGCACCATCACGCTGGACATCGCCGAGGAGGACGGCAAGAGCTATTATTACATCCATTGGATCGACGTCTCCGAGACCGACCGGGAGAAGGCCGGCGACGCGATCAAGGGCAGAATGGAAAAATGGATCGGGAGGATATGGAAATGACGGATATTCTTATTTTCTCGGTCGCTTTCGCCTGCCTGGCCGTGATCAACCTCTACCGGCTGATCAAAGGCCCCACCGGCGCCGACCGCATGGTGGCCGGCGACGCGGCGGATGCGCTGCTTTGCTGCGCGATGATCCTGTTCTCGATCTTTTCGGGAAGAGGCGTGTATCTTGACATCGCGATCATCAGCGCGCTGCTCGGCATCATCGACACGATGCTGGTCGGCCGCTACCTGCAGGGAAGGAGGAGATGACGATGGCGCTTAGAATTGTTATCGACGTTCTCATTGCGATCGGCGCGATCTTCGCGCTGGCGGGCACGATCGGCCTTCTGAAGATGCCCGACACCTTCAGCCGCATGCAGGCGTCCACCTGTATCTCCACCATGGGCGTGATCGGCGTTGCCCTCGGCGCGCTGCTGTACGCGATCTTCATCATGAACAGCGCCTCGACCGCTATCAAGATCGCGGTGATCGCGCTTCTCATCATCACGGTCAACCCCATCGGCGCGCACACGATCGCCAAGGGCGCCTACCGCGCCGGCATCCGCCCCGAAAAGCGGATGGAGACCGATGACTACGGGAGGGATCTGGAAGATGAATAATGCTATGATCATTCTGGATATTCTGGTCGTCACCGGGCTTTGCGTGTCCGCGATCCTCGCCTGTCATCTGGAAAAGCTGCTCTCTGCGGTCATCGCGCTGAGCGTGACGGGCCTGTTTGCGGCAGCCGCCTTTCTGGTACTGCACGCGCCTGACGTCGCAATCTCCGAGGCGGCCGTGGGCGCGGCGCTCAGCCCGCTGATCTTCATCTTCGCGCTGAAAAAGATCAAAGGAGGCGGAGACGATCAATGAAAAAGTTTTTAACGTATGTCTGCCTCGGCGTGCTGCTGGTGGCCATGTTTGTCGGCGCTCTGGGAATGGCGCGCATGCCGCGCAGCTATGACGGCCGCAACGCCACGGTCAGCGTCTACGAGCTCCAGCAGGATCCGCAGAGCTATGACGACTCTACCGCCGACGGCGCCGCTGCCGCCATCGTCCAGCAGAACCTGGCGAACACCCACTCGGTCAACGACGTGACCTCGATCGTCTTTGACTTCCGTGGCTATGATACCATGGGCGAGGCCTTTATCCTGATCACGGCCGTCGCCGGCGCCACGGTGATCCTCTTTACCAGAAAGGAAAAGGAGGAGAAAAAAGATGGAGAATAAACGCACGTTCAAAAACACGATCCAGCGCTGCGGCTCGGACCGGATCCTGCCGCTGGCCATCGTGTATATGTTCTACATCATCCTGCACGGGCACCTCAGCCCCGGCGGCGGCTTCCAGGGCGGCGTTCTGATGGTCGCAGTCGTCGTGCTGATCTACTTCGGCCACGGCTATGAGACGACCGTTCGGGCGATCCATCCCGGCTTCCTGCACGGAGCGGAGGGCCTCATGTCCGTCCTCTACGTGGCGGCGGCCATGCTTGGAATCGCGTACTTAGGCAACTTCTGCCAGAATGTGTTCTACAACATCGGCAACATCGGCGAGCTCTTCAGCTCCGGCACGATCTTTATCATGGACAGCATCGTTGGCCTCAAGGTTCTCACCGGTGTGGGAGCGCTGGCGATCACGATGCTCGGCGTGCTGATGGCTGAATATGCCGGCGAGAAAAAGTGAGGTGGAAGACATGATTACCTATAACTACATTGCGGCTTTCTTCCTCATCGTCCTCGGCTTTTACACGATCGTCACGAAGTACAACCTGATCAAGACCGTCATCGGCCTTTCGATCGCGGACTACGGCGTGAACCTGCTGATCATCTCCATCGGCTACAACCCCGGCGGCACCGCCCCGATCTTCACGGCCGGCGAGCTGACGCAGGCGAGCTACTTTGTCGATCCGATCCCCCAGGCGCTGACGCTGACGAGCATCGTCATCGGTGCCTGCGTCACGGCCATGAGCCTCTCGCTTGTGGTCAAGCTGCATGAGGACTACGGCACGATCGACACCAGAGAGATAAGGAGGCTGAGAGGATGAGCTTTTTGAGCTATCAACACTTCCCGATCTACTCGGTGATGGCGCTGTTCCTCGGCGCGTTCCTGGTCGTGCTCTTTGGCCGGAACAAATTCCTGCGGGGCCTGATCGCGTTCTGCGCCACGGCGATCGCGCTTGGCTGCATGATCATGCTCATCCGCCCCGTCATGCTCGATCATGAGATCATCTGCTACTGGATGGGCAACCGCGCCATGGCCGGCGGCTACGCCATCGGCATCGCGATGGAGGTCGACCAGGTCAGCCTGTTCTTCGGCCTGCTGATCGCCACGGCCGTGTTTGTCGCCTGCGTGTACTCGCTGCAGTACATGGACCATGACGACAACATCCCCGAATACTACACGTTGTTCCTGATGCTCGCCGGCGGCGTTATGGGCCTTGTGCTCTCGGGCGACCTCTTCAACATGTTCATCATGGTCGAGATCCTGACCTTTGCCGCTGTCGCGCTCACCGCGTTCCGCAACAAGGCCTTCGGCGCGCTGGAGGCGGCGTTCAAGTACCTGGTCGTCGGCTGCATGGGCTCCACGGCGATCCTCACGGGCACGATCATGCTCTACGCCCAGGCCCACACGCTGAACTTCGCCCAGCTCTCCGATGTGATCAGCGGCAACATGAACACCACGACGATCGTGGCTTTCGCGCTGCTGTACATAGGCTTCTCGACCAAGGCCTTCATCGTCCCGTTCCACCCCCTGGCGGCCGACGCGCACGGCGCGGCTCCGGCCTCCATCTCGGTGCTGATCTCCGGCGTTCTGACGAAGAGCGGCGTTTACGCCATCCTCCGTCTGACCTACTTCCTGTTCCAGACCATGCAGCTCGGCGCGATCCAGTTCATGCTGGTGTTCATCGGCTCGGTGAGCATGTTCGTGTGCGTCACCATGGCCCTTGCCCAGCACGACTTCAAGCGCCTGCTGGCCTTCCACTCGATCTCCCAGATCGGCTATGTGATGACGGCAATCGGTCTCGGCACGGGGCTGGGCCTGAGCGCCGGACTGTACCACGCGATGAACCACACCATGTTCAAGGGCCTGCTGTTCCTGGCGGCCGGTGCCGTTCACTACCGTACCGGCGTGACGGATCTGCGCAAGCTCGGCGGCCTGGGCAAAAAGATGCCCTGGACCTGCGCGCTGTTCCTGATCGGCGCGGCCTCCATCAGCGGCATCCCGCCCTTCAACGGCTTTGCCTCGAAGTGGCTGATCTACCAGGCGACCTATCAGAAGGCTGTCGAGAGCGGCAACATCGGCTTCCTGGCCGCGACGATCGTGGCGCTGATCACCTCGGTGCTGACGCTGGCCTCCTTCGTCAAGGTCACCCAGTCCGTCTTCTTCGGCCAGCTCCGCGAGGAGCATAAGGACGTCAAGGAAGTCCCGGCCGGCATGATCATCGCCATGTGCCTGTTTGCGGCGATCTGTGTCGTCACCGGCCTCTTCCCGCATCTCGTTACCGATTTCCTCACGGGCCCGGCGGCCAACGCCGCGCTCAACCCGCAGAACTACATCAGCTCCATGCTCACCGGCCAGGGCGTCTTCAAGCCCTATGAGGTCTTTGCCTCTGTCGGCGTGTGGTCGCCTGTCAACTGGCTGCTGCTGCTCATGATCGCGCTGCTGGGCGTTACGATCGTGGCGGTCCTCGGCAAGTACGACCAGGTCAGCGAGTCGAAGGAAGGCGAGCTTGCCGACAGCAAATTCGCGCTCTTCTTCGGCGGCGAGCGGACCGAGTACTCCCAGGTCGGCGGCGAGGATCTGTTCTGGGGCCTGAAACACAATTGGAGACACTATTTCTCGTTCATGCACGAGCTGCACAGCGGCGTGGTCAACGACTACGCGCTCTGGGCTGTCGTCGCGCTTGCGCTTGCGATCGTGTTCCTCCAGATCGCGCTTTGAGTGGAGGTGGGAAAGATGTTTCAATGGCTTACTGTTGTAGAGACTCTCGGCTATATCCTCATTTTCCCGGGCTTCCTGTTCTGCTTCCTGGTGGGACTGTTCCTTGCGGGCGTTGACCGCAAGATCGTCGCCAAGATGCAGAAGCGCGTCGGCCCCCCGGTGCTGCAGCCGTTCTATGATTTCTTCAAGCTCTGCGGCAAGGAGACCATCGTCCCCGCTGCGGCCAACAAGGGCATGTTCCTGGCGGCGCCCCTGGTGGGTCTGGCGGCGCTGATCGTGCTGCAGATGTTCATCCCCGTGTTCTCCTTCTCCGCCTTTTCCACGATGGCTGACGTGATCGTCATCCTCTACCTGCTGCTGATCCCGGCGCTGTCGATGATCCTCGGCGGCGCGGCCTCCGGCTCGCCCTACGCGGGCGTGGGCTTAAGCCGCGAGATGGTCACGGTCATCGCCTGCGAGCTGCCGCTGGTGCTGGTGCTGCTCGCCATCGCCAAGGCGGTGGGCAACGCCACAGGCTCCGGCCTGGTCTTCTCCATGAGTGAGATCATCCGCTATCAGCTCGCAAGCGGCAGCCTGATCGGCAAGGTCAGCATGATCCCGGCGGCCATCGCCTTCCTGCTGATCATCCCCGGCGAGACCGGCAGCCACCCCTTCGACACGGCCGAGGCCGAGACGGAGATCTGCGAAGGCCTGCTCGCCGAGTACAGCGGCGCGCCGCTGGCGGTCTACAAGCTCAGCCACTCGATCAAGGTGCTCACGCTCGAGAGCCTGTTTGTCGCCCTCTTCCTGGGCGGCATCGGCGGCGGCATCCGCGCGCTGGTGGGCTCCTTTGGTCTCAGCGCCGCGGTGACGGGCATGATCAGCGGCCTGCTTGGCGCGATCGTGCTGGTACTGATTTGCATCGTGATCACGATCCTGTTCATTTCTCTTGTCCACGCCATCACCGCGCGGCTGAAGATCGAGCAGGTATTCAAGTACTACTGGACCGTCGTCACGGGTCTGGCTCTTCTGAGCCTGGTGCTCGCGTGGTACGGCTTTTAAGGAGGAACGGCTATGTTTAAGAAACTGATTAAAGAGAGCACCGAGAAATCTCCGTGGCTGTTCCACATCAACGCCGGTTCCTGCAACGGATGCGACATCGAGCTGGTCTCCGTCCTCACGCCGCGCTTTGACGCCGAGCGTCTCGGCTTCAAGCTCGTCGGCAGCCCGCGCCACGCCGACATCGTCGTCGTCACCGGCCCGGTCACCAAGCAGTCGCTGCCGCGCGTGCTGCGTGCGATCTCCCAGGTGCCCGAACCGCGCTGCATCGTCACGATGGGCTCCTGCCCGCAGTCCGGCAACGTGTTCAAGGAGAGCTACTCCATCGCCGGCCCCTTAAGCAAATACGTCCATGTTGACGTGGACGTGGCCGGCTGTGCGCCGCGGCCCCAGGCCGTCATCGACGGCCTGGCGCTGGCGACCCAGATCCTCAAAGAGAAAAGGGGGCAGAAATAAATGGATCTTCCGTTCCTGAAAGAAGCTGTTTCCGGCCTGTTTTCCAAGACAAGCTGCGAGATGTACCCCTTTGTACCCAGCGAGGCCGCGCCCCGCTACCGCGGGCGGATCGTTTTCCACCCCGAAAAGTGCATCAACTGCAGCATGTGCGAGCGCGTCTGCGCCGGCGGCGCGATCAAGTCCGTCGCCGTCCCCGTTGAGGGCGGTCAGCAGATCACCCGCAGCTTCAACCTCGGCTCCTGCACCTTCTGCAGCCACTGCGCCGACTTCTGCAACCACGGCGCCATCGAGCTGTCTGCCGACTATCATATGGTCGCGACGAAGGAAGAGGACCTGATCGTCTCCGGCACCTTCTTCAAGGCCGCGCCGAAGAAGCCCGCACCCAAGCCCGCCGCACCCGCCGCTTCCGCGCTCATCAAGCCGCGCGACGACGGCAAGCCCGTGCAGGTTCCTTCCAAGTGCGTCTACTGCACGCTCTGCGCCAAGAAGTGTCCCGCCGGAGCGCTGACGGTCGACCGCGCGGCCAAGACCTGGACCCTCGACGAGGAGTCCTGCGTGGCCTGCGGCACCTGCGCCACGGTCTGCCCGAAGAAGGCCATCCTCATGCCCGGCGACGAGCCGGTGGCCGTGGAAGCGCCGAAGGCCGAAGCGCCCAAGGCGGAAGCCGAGCCAAAGGCTGAAGAGCCCAAGGCGGAGACAGCCGCTGCCGCTCCCGTGCAGCCGCGCGACGACGGCAAGCCCGTGCAGGACCCGTCGAAGTGCATCTACTGCACGCTCTGTGCCAAGAAGTGCCCCGCCGGGGCGCTGACGGTGGACCGTCAGAACAAGACCTGGACCCTCGATGAGGACTCCTGCGTGGCCTGCGGCACCTGTGCCGGCGTCTGCCCGAAGGATGCCATCGTCATGTAAAGGGTAACAGCATCCCCAAAGAACGCTTCCGACAGGAAGCGTTCTTTTTTGGTAATCCGTGCCATGGCAAAAGCATATATCCTGTGCTATGATGGAAAAAATACAGGGAGGGCAGGAACATGAATACAGAGTGGCTCAACGGCCTGGAGCACCCGGAAGAGATCGAAGCGCTGTTCCGGGAATATACCGACTTTTTGGTGGCGGGAGATCCCGTTTTCGCCTCTTATCTCAGGCTGCAGCGCTTTGACGAGGAACTGCGGCATCTGGACGAAAAATACGGCCCGCCGGAGGGCTGCCTTCTTCTGCTGCGCGTCGACGGCAGGATTGCGGGCTGCGGCGGCATGAAGAAGCTGGACGAGGGCCGGTGCGAGCTCAAACGCATGTATATCCGGCCCGCCTTCCGCGGCCTGGGCCTGGGCCGCAACATGGCCGGACGCATCATTGCCGCCGCCCGGGCCGCCGGCTACGGGCAGATGCTGCTGGACACCCTGCCCTTCCTGCAGGCGGCGCAGGGGCTGTACCGCTCCCTCGGCTTCCGGGAGATCGGGCGCTACAACGACAGCCCGATGGAGGGCGCGACTTACATGTGTCTGGATCTTCTGGCGGAAAAAACGGATCAAAAAGGCACGGAATATTGACGGCCTGCCTGTATTATGCTATAATCACTGTTAATTTGTTCAACAAGGAGATGGATATCCACATTATGGATGATGGCAGTCGATTGCCATGGATCATTGCAATCGTTTTGTTGTTCTGCGCCATGTATTTTGCCGTCACGGAGACGGCCATGGCGTCTGTTTCGCGCGTCAGGATCAAGACGGCGGCGGACCGCGGCGATACGCGGGCGAAAAACGCGCTGTACCTGCTTGACAACTTTGACCGTGCGATCACGACGATCCTGATCGGTACGAACATCGTACATATCTCCGTCGCCGCTATTGTGACCGTCGCGGTCACCCGGCGCTGGGGATTGAACGCGGTTTCGCTCAGCACGATCATCACGACCGTCGTTGTGTTTTTCGCCGGTGAAATGCTGCCGAAAAGCCTGGGGAAAAAGTACAACGAGAAGCTTCTGCTGGGCTGCGCGGGATCGATGCGCGTGCTGATGAAGCTCTTTGCGCCGCTCTCCGCGCTGCTTACGGCGATCGGGCAGGGCGCGGCAAAGCTTACCAGGGGCGACGGTGAGATCTCCGTCACCGAGGATGAGCTGTATGATATCATCGAGGACATGACGGAAGAGGGGACGCTGGACTCCGAACAGGGGGATCTGATCTCCTCCGCGCTGCAGTTCGGCGAGGTCACGGTGGAGAGCATCCTCACCCCGCGTGTGGACCTGGCGGCCATCGACCTGGGTGACGATCTGGAGAAGATCCTCGCCGACGTGCGGGGGCAGAACCACAGCCGTCTGCCCGTCTATGAAGGCACGATCGACAATATCGTCGGCGTACTGCAGATCCGCAAGTTTATCAAGGCCTATCTGCATATGGGCAAGAATACCGACCTTCGCCCGCTGCTGGACGAGCCCTTCTTTGTCCACCAGAGCACGAACATCGACGAGCTGCTGCCCATGATGGCGAAGGGCAAGAAAAATATCGCCATTGTCACGGACAACTACGGCGGCACCGTCGGCATCGTCACGATCGAGGATATCCTCGAGGAGCTGGTGGGCGAGATCTGGGATGAGGACGACGTGGTCGAAGAGCCCATTGTCGAGCTGGAGGACGGCGTCCTGCGCGTGGACGCGGAGGAGACCGTCAGCGACGTGTTCGAGCATCTCGGCTTCGAGGATCCCGAGGAGAACGAGGAGCTGGTCAACACACAGATGGGCGAGTGGGCCTATGAACAGTTCACGGCGATCCCCCAGGTGGGAGAGAGCTTTTCTTACCACAACCTCACCGTCACGGTAGACGAGATGGAGCATAACCGCATCCTGAAGCTGAAGGTCGCGCTCTCTCCCGCGCAAGAGGAAGGGGGCGAGAAGGAATGACAACAGCCTTTGTCATTCTCGGCATTCTTGTGTGCCTCTGCCTCTCGGCCTTCTGCTCGTCGGCGGAGATGTCCTATTCCTCCTGCAACGCCGTGCGTCTGGAGAATATGCGTGACGACGGCTCAAAACGCGCCGCCGTCGCGGTGAAGATCACCGAGAAATTTGACGACGCGCTCAGCGCGATCCTCATCGGCAACAACCTTGCCAATATTGCGGCGTCTTCCCTGGCCTCGGTGCTGGTCATCCTCCTGCTGGGGAGTGACAAATATGCCTGGGCCGCCACCGCCGTTCTGACGCTTCTGGTCATCATTTTCGGCGAGACCATCCCGAAGATCACCGCCAAAAAGGCGGCGAACACATTGGCGCTGCGCTATGCCTATGCCGTGCGCAGCATGACGGTCCTGCTCAAGCCTGTCGTCTGGCTCGTCGTGTCTCTGACGCATCTGATCACCGGCGGCAAGGCGCCCGAGGAAGAGCCCGACGGGGAAGAGGCGGTCGAAGAGCTGCAGTCCATCATCGAGACCGCCGAGGACGAGGAGGTCCTGGACGAGGACCAGTCCGAGCTTCTCCAGGCCGCGATCGACTTCTCCGAGATCTCCGCCATGGAGGTCATGACCGCCCGCGTGGACGTCTACGCCATCGACATCGAGGACGACTGGGACGAGATCGTCACAGCCGTCGAGCAATCGCCCTTCTCCCGTCTGCCGGTCTATGAGGGCAGCGTGGACAATGTCATCGGCGTTCTGTATCTCAACCACTTCCTCAAGGCGCTGACAGAGGAGGGCGAGCGGACCGATATCCGCAAGCTGCTGATGCAGCCCTGCTATGTCTATAAGACGATGAAGCTGCCCGCTGTTCTGAGCCTGCTGCGCAAGGCCAAGCAGCATCTCGCCGTCGTCACCGACGAGTACGGCGGGACGCTGGGCGTCGTGTCGATGGAGGATGTGCTTGAGCAGATCGTCGGCGACATCTGGGACGACACCGACGTCATCGAACAGGAGGTCGTCGAGCGCGCCGAGGGCGAGTATGAGCTGGACGGCGACATGAACATCTACGATTTCCTCGAGCTGGTCGGCATCCCGGAGGAAAGCTTCGAGGCCGAGAGCGCCACGCTTGGCGGCTGGACGGTCGAGCAGTTCGGCGGCTTCCCCAAACCGGGCGACAGCTTCCGCTATGAAAACTTTACGGTCACGGTGCTGGCCATGGACGCGCGGCGCGTGGAAAAGCTGCTTGTCAAGGTCGATCCGGCGCCGGAAGAAGAGAAGTAGCCCGGGCCAGAAACCAGAAAGAGCATGCAAATTGTCCGCTTCCATTTTCGGAAGCGGACAAATTTTCAAATATGCCATGAATTGACAGAAAAAACTCTTGACTATAGCTGAGGGATGTGCTATTATACCTAAGCTGAATTGAATATCGCGGGGTAGAGCAGCTGGTAGCTCGTCGGGCTCATAACCCGGAGGTCGTTGGTTCGAATCCTTCCCCCGCAACCACTAAAAAGACCGTTTTCGATAAGAAAATGGTCTTTTTCATAACTTTTTGAGCAAATGTGTTTTTGCGCTTGCCGGGATAATTCAACAATAATTCAACTTGCCCCCAAAAATCAACAAAGCGGAGCCGGAAATCCGGCTCCGCGTTTTATGCTTTGCTGCTTGCATTTGTGAGACTGTACAGAATTTTCACGGCCTCCAGCCGGTCGGCATCTGCGGCGTTCTCATCGTCACGGATTGACCGACAGACGGCGATAGCCCGGTCACTATCTCGCAAACGCTCAGCGAATTCCTGCTTGCGGCGCTCTCGGCGTTCTCTTGCCGTCTGCGCGCCTTTTTGAGCGGGTGTCATATACTCACCTCCTATTATCTTATCAAGTAGTAGTAAACAAATTCCAGCACCTTCAGCGGAGCTTTAGGCAGCTCCTTCATAATTGCTTCGATTAGCTTTTCTTTATCAGTCATGCCTTGCCCTCCCCAGTCTGCTCCATCAGCAATAAGAATTCATACAGCTGCTTCTTTTCTTCCTCATTGAGCGCAGATATTAGCGCCCGCGCCTGTTCTTCGTTCATTCCGTCGCCTCCTTGTACGATCCTTTTTTATGCTTCCTTTATTTTATCGTTTTGGAGGTCGTTTTCAATATTTCAAAGAAATGATTGGAATTATGGCTTTGATAGAGTTTGTATTTTTGATAGAAGAAAGTCAGGGAAACAAGGGTGAAAACAGGAAATTTTGCAATTATAATTCGCGGTAACATTTTCCATTTGTGAAAAGTCAGCACAAATTACAAGTAAAATAATATTCTGATATATTTAATTGCAAAAAATGCTATATGTGTGATATACTACATTGTTTATTTTCCATCCATAAGGCGGCCCCGGCAAAAGCCGGGGCCTGTTCTTTCGGGCGCTTTACTCGTCGAGCGTGGGCCGGTTCACAACGCGGTCAACGAAAGCCCTGTCCGCCTCGGTCGGGTTCCTCCAGGCGGCGCGGATTGCGGCGTTTGCGGCTTCATTTCCGGCAATCCGTCTGCGCTCCTGCTTTTCAATGTCGGCGGCAAGCTCTCGCTGGCGCTGTGCAAGAGTTTTTCGCGGGTCAAGATCGCCGTGTGCGTACTCTCTCGCCGCCTGCTCCATTGCCTTTGACGTTATCGCGTCCCGCTGCTCGTCGGTCAGCTCCAGAGTGCGGGCGCGTTCTCTGATCCTCTCTGTCTCTGCCCTGCGCTCGGCTTCACGTTCGCGCTTGATCTTGTCGGCCTGCGCTTTGACAAGTCCGCTCCTGATCTTGGGGTCATTCAGCGCGGCCTCGGTCTGTCCCAGGGCGACAAGATACTCCGCCTCGGTTTTATAATCTGATCTACGAACAATGTCATTTGCGGAAATGCCTGCGGCTCCGATGACAAATGCAAGGTTCTCAGCTGCTTGTGATTTCATTTTTACATTCTCCTTTGTTTGTACGGTTTTTCTCTTGGTCGTTTTTTCGCTTTTGCAAAGCACGCAAATAAACCAGCTTTTTCAGCGTACTCCAGTTGTCGGGGAATCCAGGAATATACATGGTGTTCACGCTCTACGGTTCCGAAGTCCTGTGCTCGGGTGGTAGTTCATCCAGTCCACGGAAAACAGGGTTGTGCCCTGTACATCTGCGGCGCTTCGCAAATCCTTTTCAATTTCCTCTGCCTGCATGGTTACATCAAGCAGCTTGCGGAAAGCCTTTTCCGGGATTACAGCTCCGCAATGCGGGCAGTTTTCCGGGGGCTGCTCCGGCTTCATGTGTTCGGGGTAAATATCGAATTTGCCCCGGCAGTCAAAGCAGAATACGGTCGCTTTTACCATTCGTTCATTCTCCTTTCTGCGAATCAGGCTCCGCCGCCTGTGCGTTTCCAGATAACGCGGGTAAGACTATAAGCGGCGCTGTCTATCGCGTGATTGTTTTTGTCTGGTAGGTCTGCTATATAATTGCCGTCTCGGTCGCGTTCATACTCATACTGTGAAAACTCACGGTAGGTGTTCGGCGTCCGTTTCGGGTCAATTACAATTTTGCGGTGCTGCATCCACTTGACGCGGTATGCGACACAGCCAGGGGCTTTGTATGCCTGCTTTGCATCAAGTCCGGCATCCCGAAGGTCAACTATTGATTTCGGCTCGGCGCTGTCGCAATAGGTGGGCACAGTGTTATAGCCTCGCCGCAAGATTTCGGCGGCTGCGTCTCGGTTCCGGTAGTGCGTCCGGTATATCTCATCGACAAAGGTGATCGTCTCGGTCCTCTGATCGTAAGCAAGCCGGACAAAGCAAAACGGGTCGACAGCAAAGCCGAAGTCTACACCCTGGAAGAAATAGCCCATGTTCTCGATCTCTTTATTGGTGATCTCCCTGGCGGTGATATTCTGGAATACCTCGCCGCCGGTGCCTATCGCCTCGCCCAAATACTCATGCTGATATGCTGTGGGGTTTACCTCGCGCAATCTCTCGGCCTCGTATATGAAAGCCTCTCCCAGCCATGACGGGGGCAGCATGGTGTAATCCGTGTGAAGCGTGATCGCCCTGGCGTCCGGTTCCTGTATGTACAAGTTTGCCCAGTTCGACCGGCTGATTGGAGGGTTAAAGGATCGGAACACGGTGGACACGTCGCCGCCGCGCTGCACCGATTGCATGACGTTTCTGACAAAGTTCGGGCCGGGCAGCTCGGAAAATTCCTCCAGCCAAATAAACCGGAAAAATCCTCGCGTCGGCTTGATGCTCTTTAGCTTGCTTGGATCGTCAAGCCCTCGGAAAATGATCTCCGCGCCGGTGGGGATGAATACAAAGCCCATCGGGGAAAGGCGGCTCCGCCATAGCTCAGAGACGCCCAGGGCATCAATGGCCCATGTGATTTGTGAGAATACGCTTTCCCGCATGGTATTTGCATATCGCCGGAACACAATAGCGTTGCTCTGCCCGGTGAGGTCGCGCATTATGGCATTGACGATCTCCAAGGCAACAAAGCTGCTTTTGCCGCTGCCGCGTCCGCCTGGAAGGTTGTAAACGGTGTGCGCTGCGGCCTCTATGTCCCGGTGTAGGGCAGCATATACAGGAGCTATGTGCTGGTATATATCAATCTGTTGTATAAGCTCCTGCGCGGCTCTCTGCTTCTTCCTGGCCGCTGTGGCGCGTCTCACGCGGCTTCTCAGTGCGTCATAGTACATCCGGCCCGCTGTCCTCCAGCTCTTTCAGAATGTCCGTAAGCTCTGTATATCGCAAGGCAAATTCAAGAATACTGCGCCCTGCGCTGACATGTGCCTTGCTGTCTGCTTCATCGTCGGCCACGATAGCGCCCAGGCGGTCAATGGCTGCTGTGAGCTGCCCTTGTAATTGCCGGGTGGCGCTGTCCAGGATCGCGGTGGTTTCTTCCTTGTATCTGGCGATAAACTCAGGGTCTTTGAAATAGGCGCGCAAACAGCTTTCGGAAATGCCCGCGGCTTCGGCTGCCGCTTTTCTGGTCGGACACATAAGCACGGCCCGCAATGCTCTTTCTTTCCTCGGCGTCATTTTCTGCGGTTCTCCTTTCTGCCTCGCTGGTGTGGCTGCAAGTGCCGGTGCAGCGGGGACAGTTTCGCCCGCATCCGGTCATGTTGCGGCCTCCGCTGCGGGGGCGGTTCTGGCGGTTTCTGCGCTTTTCTGGCGATTCTGCCGCTGTATAATTGAAAATATCATGCTCGCCTCCATATTAACGGAAGATGTAAAACGCTCATTTTGGCTATGTCATTTTGACCGAGTGTTACCCTCGTTTCTTAGGTCAAATTGACCCAGTGTGTGAGTTTTTCATCTATTGTACTGTGTCAATCTGACCTAACCAGTGAAAAATAAACAGTAATTGCACTATGTCAAACTGACCGAGATTTACATATATACCATGTCTATTGTTTTATTTACGGAGGTCGATTCTGCTTCCATTGAAGGGAAAAACTATAAATGTTCGGCTCTCGCGTTATCTTCCCGCTGTTGACGTTTATAAACCCAGCCGTTTCCAGTTCGCGCACATAACGCCGGAACGATTTATCGGCAATACCGTATTTCCGCGCTGTGGCGTTTGGAAATTGAAACTCACGCTTTCCGGCGCTTTGTACTGTCATGCAGATATACGTCATTTGTGCGCCTGGTGTAAGCTGCTGGAATGCCTCAGAGAGAAGGAGCGAATTTCCGACAAGAGTAAAGATTGCTTCTCGGCAATCGCCGTTTGCACTCAACCAGGGCCGGACGTTGCAGTTTTTCGCCGTCTTGCGTCTCGGCATCGTTCACGCCTCCGGTTCTTCCTTTACCATGATGCAAGTGAAACCCTGATCCAGAGACAAGCTGAAAAGCTGCATTGCCTGATCCCATGTCAAAGAATCATAGCGCAGTATGTCGTTGTCGATTTCAAGCAGTTCGTCAAGGTCATCACTCTTTGAAATCCAAACAGTGAAGGTTTTCATGCCTCGCGCCCTCCCTTCAAGATAGATTCCAGGGCGCGTGCTGTCCTGTGGATTTCTGCAGCTCGACGGTGAAGCGCAAACGTACAGCGCCGGAGTTCGTCAGCATCCGCTGCGAGCCAAAAGCCCGCTCCGGGGTCGCTCAGAATTGGAGCGCCTGCCCGTCGTTCAAAACACACCCGTTTTGTGATCTCGCGGGGCGGCTGGCCGGTGATCTTGGTAAGCTCGCGGGTAGTGATCGCCCCCGCTCGGCCTCGCGGCAAAAGAAAGGCAATGCTCCCTTGCGCAGGCTCGAAACCTCTGATATAATCGGTGTCGGGCAGTTCGTCGAAACCGTCAAGCCGCGTCTGCTCTCCGCCGTCCTGGTGCTGCAACACCTGGGCGGCGTTTCTCTTTTCCCTCACACCAGCCGCCGCCCTTCTGCGCTTGCTGCCGACAACTGATTGAGAAATGCCCGCTTGTCAATGCGGTAATTCCTGCCGACGTAAAAGCCGGGAAGCTCGCCCTTTTTAAGCATCAGCCGCAAAGAGTGTTCACCGACAGGCCCCTCACGCGCCATTTCGCGGATAGACGGATACTCCGTGTTCTGTTTCATTCTTTTCACCTCGCAAGAACATTTTTTGTTTCGAGGGCTTGCATTTTGTTTCCCCTCGTAGTATAGTATAATCGAAAAGATTAATTTGTACATGTCTCAAATAATCCAAAAGAATAGATTAAGGAGTGGCATTAATGGCAAAAAAGAAGGGTGAAATTAATCCGCTTTCTGGCCCGCACTTGCGGGAACTTATCAAGGAAAAGGGAGAAAGCAACATTAGCATTGCAAAAAAGTTCGGCTATACCCCCGAACACATATCGCAAATATTGCGTGGACATAAAAGGCTCACAGAACCATTTGCAGAAGCGTTATCCAAGGCATACCCAGATTATCCGATCGAGTACCTCTTAGGAATAGCCAGATACAAATCAGAGAGCCTCCGTGTTTCTGAGTGGATAAGAACAGAAGCTAAAGAATCGAAATACCTTTTCACGGGTTTGTCTGCATTTGCTACTCTAAACGGATATATTATCTCTCCGCCTCAGTTAGAGGCCGATTGTAGCGACATAGCAAATGCAGTAATGACAGAAAAACGGGGATATGAGATAAAAAAAGACAGCCAATCGGTAGAACTCAGCATTAAGGAATTTCGACAGTTTGAAAAAGAAGTTTGTGATTTTGTCGAGTTAAAACTAAAGCATTTGCTGCAGGAAAAGGAGATGTCGAATAATGGCTAATATTCAAGAACGCCGCGACAAGTCCGGCAAGCTGATTTCATACAGCATCCGCGTTTTTCGGGGCCGTGGAGCTGACGGAAAGCAGCTCAAACCGTGGACAGCAACCTTTGACGTAGCTCCCACCTGGACGGAAAAGAGCGCCCGAAAAAAAGCAGAGACATTCGCCGCGCAATTCGAGCGGGATTGCAAGGCCGGTGTTGCGACAGATACGCGCCTCCGCTTCGATGAATACACCCGGTATGTGTTCGATCTCAAAGAGAAAAACAAGCAGCTCAAACCGTCAACGCTTGTCAGATATGAAGAACTGAGCGAGCGGGCTTTCGCGGAGCTGGGGCATGTCAAATTGAAGGACATTCGCACGGACATGTTGAACGCATTTTATTTGAAGCTAGGCAAAAAGGGTGTAAAGAAAACGGTAAACAAGGCCGTTGTTGTGGCTGATCTTCCCGCCGCCCTGAAGGATAGAAAAATCAGCCGCATGAAAATTGCGACTGAGACGGGCCTTGCGCCCTCCACCGTCAACGCCGCTGTGCGCGGTGATTCTGTCAGTGAAGAATCTGCAAGAAAAGTATGTGATTATCTCGGCTTGAAGCTCGAAAAGACTTTCCTTGTGTCCAGCGAAAACGCCGCCCTCTCTGCAAAGACGATTCTTGAATATCACAGAATGATTTCGAGCGTTCTTGAACAAGCTGTGAAAGAACAGTTGATCCCGTTCAATCCGGCATCAAAAGCAACCTTGCCGAAGGTCGAAAAGAAAACACCTAACTACTTCCAGCCGCAACAGGTTGACGACATACTGACGGCGCTTGAATCTGAGCCGTTGAAATGGCGGGCGCTGACACATCTTCTCATTGCGTCCGGCTGCCGCCGCGGTGAAGCTCTCGGCCTGAAATGGGATAGCGTCGATTTCGGTAACAACCGGGTACACATCGAAAACAATGTGGTCTATGATCCTGAGCATGGAATCTATGAGGGAAGCACGAAAACGGAAACCGCTGTTCGTTGGCTTAACCTTCCGGCGTTCACAATGGACATTCTGCGCGAGTGGAGAAAAGAACAGTTGAAGCACATCACAGCCGTGGGGGACTATTACAACAATCAGAATTTCGTGTTTGCAAGAGACGACGGCGGAGCCATGCACCCCGATTCTGTGACAGACTGGATGAACAAATTCAGCAAGCGCCACGGCCTGCCCCATATCAATCCCCACGCGTTCAGACACACGCAAGCGAGCATACTTGCATCTGCGAACGTGAGCGACGTAACGCTCGCGGGCCGCCTGGGTCATTCCAATGCAGCGTTTACAAAAAAGCAGTATGCACACATGTTTGAGGATGCCGACAAGACAAGCGCCGACATTATAGCAAACGCATTTCAAAAGAGGGCCTGACACGGCCCTCTTTTTCTGCTGTTTTGAGTTCAACAAAAATTCAACTACATTGCGAAAAGTTGAATTTTGATACTCTACGATAAGACACGACGGAACGGGAAAGGCGCGTATTTTCAATACTTTTCGCCACGTCGGGAAATGACGAAAAACGCCTCTTTGAGAACTCATAACCCGGAGGTCGTTGGTTCAAATCCTTCCCCCGCAACCACATTGGTACACAGGCTATGATACAATTAGCCTGTGTACTTTTTTGCGTATCTACTCTGAAAAACCCTTGATACAAGGGCAAAGCGAGACAGGTGGGTGCAACC
>OCTX012234935.1_pt1 | contig 18749 bp, 17 predicted proteins | sample 1539691 | NCBI WGS metagenome assembly OCTX01 (sample SAMN02144231, study PRJEB22623) | gut metagenome | biome: sheep rumen | host: Ovis aries | place: New Zealand | reverse complement strand
TATATTATTTATACTGAATTACAATTATGATTACAACACAAGGTGACAGAGAAATGCACTCAAACATTTCTATTAATTTAAGTAAAAAAAGCAATTCTAAAAGGAATTATCCGACTGAAACTAGAACTTATAATTCTAGAAACACATCTAGTCAAAGTCTTTATGCTCAGGCTGTAAACGGACAATTAAAAAATTCTACTCCTGCTAGAAGAACTACTCATTCAACAACTACAACTTCTACGAATTGAGCTACTCATACTAGAACTTTAAATTCAACAAGAACAGCAAGTACAACAACGAACGCAAGAACTACAAATTCAAGGACAAATTACACACAATGAGCAGACAAAACTTTATCTTCAGCAAATTTCTTAAAACACAGAAATCAAGCTCCTACTCAGTCAATAGCAGATCTGAAAAAGTTGGTTAAAAAAGATGAAATTCCAGTCAGAGTTTTTGGACTATGAGGATTAGAAGAAATCTGAATCAACATGACAGTTATCGAATACAAAGATGATATTATCATTGTAGATGCTGGACTAGAATTCGCGAGTTTCGATATGCATGGAGTAGATTATATCATTCCTGATATTTCTTATTTGATTTCAAAGAAAAAAAATATTAAGGGAATCCTTATCACTCACGGGCATCTTGACCATATCGGAGCAATTAAACATATTCTTTCAGAATTGGATTATCCAATCGTTTATACTACTCCATTAGCATTATGACTAATCAAAAGAAGTCAGAATGAACAAGACCAGAAAAAGATGAAATATAAAATTATCGATCCAGATATCGATATAATCAAACTTTGAGAATTTTTGGTTGAACCATTCCGTGTAAATCACTCAATCCCTGAATCAATGTGATACGCAATTCACACTCCAAAAGGAAATATTGTGCATTCATGAGACTTCAAAATCGACTTTGTACCTGCAATTGATAAACCTGCAGATTTAGGAAAAATCTCAAGAATAGGACAGGAATGAGTAAAATTATATCTTGGAGAATCTACAAACGCTAGAACTCCATGACATACTCCAAGTGAAAAATTGATTGGAGAAAATCTTGATCGTGTAATCAGAAGTCACCCAACTCAAAGAATCGTTATTTCAACATTTGCATCAAATATCTGAAGACTTATTCAGATTATTGAAAGCGCCGTTAGACATAACAGAGTAATTTTCCTTGCTGGAAGATCTATGGTTGGAAATGTTCAGCTTTGTCAGGAACTCGGATATATCAATGTACCAAAAGATATGATTAGACTCGTTTCTGGAGAAATTGATCAAATGCCTGATGAAAGAGTGATGATAGTTTGTACTGGTTCCCAGTGAGAAGAATTTAGTGCCCTCGTTAGAATGGCTACAAACACTTACAAAGATTTCATGATTAGACCTGGAGACTGTATATTATTATCATCTCATACTATTCCAGGAAATGAAAAAGCTGTATGATCACTATTGAACACTTTAATTGATATGTGAATTGATTTGGTAGATGAGCCAACTTTGGCACTTCACACTTCTGGACATGCTTGTCAGGAAGATATGAAAGAAATGATGGCTTTACTGAAACCTGAATATTTCTGCCCTATTCACTGAGAAGCATTAATGAGACATGCACACAAAAAAATCGCTCTCGATATGAGAATCCCAGAAGAAAAAATCTTACTTCCAAAGAATGGTCAGATTGTTGAACTTTATGATGAATGTGTATTATTGTCGGAGAAAAAATTAAAACTCGATACGGTTACAATTGACGGTAAATGACAATGACATCTAAGCTGAGAATACGTAACAAAAGCTCGTGGAATCATGTGACAAGATGGAGTCGTCGCCTTGATATTCAAGATAGATACAAAAACTAAAGAATTAGTTTGAAATTTACAAATCGAATCTAGATGATTTGTTTATTCAAGTGAAGTTAAATCAATTCATACTCAAATAGTTGAATTGGCCAGAGCAGAATATAATAAAAATCTGAAAAAGAAAATGGATATAAAAGAGAATCTCAGAACTATCAAAGATTTGCTAGAATGAGAAATTGAAAAGATTATTTGAAGAGTGCCTATGATTATTCCAATGTATGTTTATATCAATAGAGAAGCTCTCACTACTCCAGTACAACAAAATGACGAAGAAGAAATCATTGGAATGACTCTTGAAGAACAAGGTAGAGATGAATAAACAAACCATAAAACTCATTTAATTAAAACTAAGAGCCGGTTGAAATCAATCGGCTCTTTTCTTCTGCTTGTATTTTTAGCATAGAATACTAAAATTGTGTGTTTATCTATTATACCAAAAAAATTATGATTCTAGCTATCATTGTATTATTATTATGATTATTCTTATTGTGATTTTCTGCAGACAAACTAATCAACTCCAGTGTAAGAGTTGCAAAAATATTTAAATTATCCCCGTTATTCATAGGATTAACCATTCTAGCAATAGGAACATCTGCACCTGAATTGTTTCTTTCGGCAATGTCTGCTATAAATTGAAGCGGATCATTGTCTGTATGAAATATTGTATGATCAAACATATTTAACTTATGATTCATTCTATGATTAAGCGCAATATTTGTGCCAATAGTTATCCAAAAAAAACTCGTGTATAGAGATGGTATATTTTTATTCTTAATTTCTTGTTTGTTATTCGTATTTCTTTGGGATCAGCAACTTTTATGACGAGAATGAGCAATATGCCTAGGTTTACTTGTTTGCTATAATTGATACTTATGGATTAAAAAAGATCCAATGGAGGAAGTCTGAAATGCTAATGGAATAGAACTCCCTGAAATCAAAAATTTCATGTATCTGTTTGTATGCATTTTCATTTTATCTATAACAAATATAAACACAGAAAACTGATTTAATATAAAATTTTGATTATCAGCATATTCTACTATATTTATGTGCGTACTCCTATTTTTATTTTTTTTATCTTTGTTCAACAAAAAGAAACAAAGGAGAAAGGAGCACGAAAACTGAATATTGTTAAATATAACTAAAATAATTGCGAGCATATGACTCCTAGTGATGTCATCTGATATAATTGTAGCATCCGCCATATATGTTGCCACTGCACTTTGAATATCTGAATGGGCTATTTGAGCTACAATTATTGCAGCAGGTACAAGTCTACCAGAAATGGCAGCCACACTAGCCGCAATTATAAAGAAAAAATACGATATGTGAGTAGGAAATGTAATTTGATCCGATATATTTAATATCCTATGAATCGTATGAATCTCATCAGTAATTACACCTTTACACCTAACTCCTAAATGTTTAATTTGAAATTGTGAAACTTTTTTAGGAAGTTTCATGTATGACAACATATTTTCCATGTTCATTTTAATATTTACACTTGTAATTACTCTGATATTTATGAGAACATGATGGAAATTATCTAAGGCCGAATGAATATTCCTATTTCTATTTGCGTCTTTAAGAATGATTTTTGAATTTGCTCCTAATTTGTTTATTTGATATTTATCTTAAGATATAGATTGACTTTTTCAATAAAAAATATATAATTATATACGATTGTTTATCGTATTAAATTAAATCTATGAGAAAAGAGATTCATAAGGAAAATTCATTAAAGCCTACAAATCGACTTAAAAACACTAAATTAAAGCTAAAAACAACAAAACAAATTGTCGATGCTATACACACTCAACCAGAAAAAGATGAAAAAAATTCTAATCTTTTTAATTTATGAATAAATAGCATTATTGATAGAGCATATCCTTTAGATTCGGATACTCATACAAAAAAAGAGTTATCAGAAATTGATTGTTACTATATACCGGACACTAATGATAAAATCATACAATGATTATTACAAAATGATGATAAAATATATGAAATACTGAACGGAATACTATGTAGATCTCAATTTTTTTGAAGAAATAGAAAAACCGGAGAACGAACAATTACTAAAGAATGATTAGATAGACTAAATTACATATTAAATATGGCAGCAAAGCATACTTTAAGACACATAGAAGAATCAAGCTTAATGCATACCATTCCAAAATGAAATGAAAAAGCTCCTGGTTTTCGAAATCCTAAATCAAATCCAAATTTACGTAAAGATAATGAAAAAAAATTGAAACCATGATATAATTATTTTAGATATAAATTAAAAGATTTTACAACATCTCAACGAAGTGATAAAGACAAAAAAAATAAAATTTACTTTAACATAAAGACTAAAGAAGAATTTTGTCAATTAGTTAGAGCATTAATCGTAGATTATGTACCTGTAATTTCAGGTTGATCACAAATTTACCCCACAGTGTATGAAACAACAGATTGAAACCATATCAAATGGGAGACAAAATTAAAACCACTTTCAACGAGAATAAAAGACTGACTATTTCTTAAAAATATTTCATGTTTTGCAGATATGGAAAGAAGTGATGCATACACCTGAAAAAGGACACACTTCCCTCAGATTATAAGAGAAATCTATGAACCATTATTACAAATTCATAAACCTCAAGATACAAGTAAAGATAGTTCAAAAAAACCTAAATGACAAAAATCAGTTGAACGAGATAAGAAAGAACTTTGCAATCACGAAATAGAATATTCTAAAAATTTTAATATTAATGATGAAGAAGATAAAATTGCATGAAAATTTGTATTGTGTACAAAATCTCAAAATGCAATGTTAGACAAAACTAGAAGAGATGTAAATTATTCAGCACTTAAAGATTTAAAAGATATGATTAGAGGATCTTTTATAATGAAAGATCACCATGATGTAGTTTTTATGTTACATTATTTCATAAAGTACTTTATTCAAAATCCAGAGCATAATTTTGATCACAATTCTTCTGATAATACTTGATTTGATCCTCAAAGGTGAATTTTATGGTGATTGCAGCTAAAAGACAAATGAATATTGAATACAGGAATTGCACAACGGATAAAGAATTTAAACTGACTTCCAAAATGAAAAAAACCTAAAGATGGAAAAAATCCTTCCAATTTTACTGATGATGAATTAAATTGGGCAGCGACAAATTTTATAATAAATTCGATAAACAAATCATCAGTTAAAAAATCTTCAAATTCTACAAAATACATCGACACAAAACTTATCATTCCTACTCTGATGAGACCGAATCCTCTACCAATGGAAATTAAGTTTTTAACAAGAGAAAACTATGAAAATAACGAACGTGGACTAGCACACCATGACATCATGAGATTAAAACAAAATATTCAATTGCGATGTAGAGATGAAAAATTTATACTTGCGGACAAAATAAAACGAGAAATAGAATTATTATTGCGAAGGAATCCAGAACTAAAAACACAAGTAGAAGCACAATTAATTGATAACAATCGCTGAAGAGACAATATAGACGCTAGCGAAGAAATTTATAAAGATATTATAAATAATCTTTCCGTTTTGAAGTATTGAGAATGAGAGAATTGACTTGAACCAACTATATTCTGTGATAAAGAAATTTGGACACATTTGAAAAATGAGTGATTCAATTATTCTCCTGATGACATAAAATCTAAAGAAAATTAATTATCTAAATTTCTTTGAGTAATCCGGTGATTATTCCATTATAGCAGTCCATTCATTCATCAGTAAGTACGAATCCATTTCCACGTAATTTCAGAAAACTATTTTCTTCGTATAATTTTATTTTTTCTGAATAATTTTTAACAAGAACTGATTCAAATTTTGATATATCATCAATTCATCTATCAGTACGTAAAGAAAGGAAAAAACACTCAATTAAACAATCTGACTCTGACATAGATTGAATAACTGATTCTATTAGTTTTTCATTTCAAATATATTTTGGAAAATATGGAGTATTAGTTCGACGTATTCCATTTAGTCATTCTGAACAAAGTAAAGAATCTACTTTTTTCAAGTATTCAACCACAACTCAAAAATATGGACTTTTACCATTTATAAACGATGAAGCAGATAATCATAATCATAGATAATCTTCCATTTCTCGATAAACTCTATTATGAATACTAGACTTCCCTACTGCCGCAAAATTTGATATTTCGTAACGTTTGTATCATCATTCTTGAATAATATTCTTTAAGACATCAAACTCTTCATATATCTCATCTTCATTTCAAAATATTCAATTTGTCCCTGAATGAACGGAATTTCAATTAGAATTTTTCTTCCATTTTTGATGATCAAATAATTCTAACATATATAATGAAAAACTATCTGCAAATCATGAATTTACAAAGTCATGAAAAAATTCTAAAGCTGATGGAGTCCAAAGTTGCAAATCTCATTTTTTTGTTTGATTAAAAACTCCGAACGCCATAAAATCAAAGTTATATACACTATTTTCTAGTTTTAAATCACGTAATCCACGTAAGAAGTCTACCATTCATGGAAATGTATATGGACGTCATGCATTTTCTAAGACTCAATTATCCAAACTTTGAATTCCAAACGAGAAACGTACTCTTGGATATTTTTTAAATGATTTTTGAAGTTCTGAAACAAATTCATAAACCTGATTTTGCGGAAAAGGATTACATTCAAAACTCAGTTCACCTACATTTTCACAATTAAAAATATCTTCACAATGGTAAATCAACTTTTTTATTTCTTCTACTCATATCAAATTTGGGGTCCCTCATCCAAAATAAATCGTTCTAATCTCTACCTTTCAAAATACGTTTCACCACTCATCTATTTCATTATGTAATCTTTCTAAATAAGTCTGCATCATTTCGTCGCTTGGATTTTGAACGACAGAAAAACTACAATATGGACAGTTTTTTACACAAAATGGAATATGAATATAAAGTGAAAGCATAATTTGAAATCCAATATAAACCAAATTCAATATACAGTTTTATCTATATTTTTCAAATATTTGAATATCTTAAAAAAACGAACTCAAAATTTGCATTTTTTATATTTTGGGGTATAATCAGATATCTTTTTTATTTATATTAATAAAGACAAAAAATGGGACGATTTGCTTCAAAAGTCGATAAACTAAGAAAAAACTATCACGCATTTAGAGAAGATCCTGATTCATATTTTACAGCAAGAATCTTTATCAGTGACATGCAAGATGGAGAAAGAATGATTGCTTTTCTCAATCCTAATCAGGCAATGGCCTATGGTATTACTGTACACAATAAAGTAAGTATTATAAGAGTTAATTGAGAAGAAATTGTTGCTGATGTGTCATTTTCAAACAGAGTAACAATTTGAACTATAGGTGTTTCAGATGAATTAGCAAAAAAATACAAAATTAAAAATTTGGAAATGGTTGGGATTTGCCTTACTGAATGAGCATCTATAACGACAAATGCTATTAGAAAAAAAATGAGGTGAGAACCTATTACTTATGAGGAAATTTACTCAATAATTAAAGACATCTCTGAAAATAAAGTCGATGATACAATGATGACATATTATGTCGCTTCCAGTTATTTTTACCCAACATCTGATGAAGAAACATATCTTACAGCAAAAGCAATGGCTGAATGTGGGGCTATGTTTAAATATCCAAAATGAGAAATCATTGCAGATAAACACTGTATTTGATGAGTACCCGGGAACGAAACAACAATGGTATTAATCCCTTTAATTGCAAGTTTATGAATCAAAATTCCAAAAAACTTTTCTAAATCTATCACATCACCTGCTGCCACATGAGAATGTGTAAATGTTCTTATGAATATTAATTTTGATAAAGAAGGCATTGAAGAATTAGTACAAAAAACAAATTGTTGTTTAGTTTGGTGATGAGGATTGGATTTAGCACCAGCGGATGATAAATTAATCAAAGTTCAATATCCTCTTTCTATGCAATCAAAAGCTAAAGTTGTGAGCTCAATTATGGCTAAGAAATATGCAATGTGAGTTACTCACTCTCTTATAGATATTCCTGTGTGACCAACAGCTAAAGTAACTAGCATGGAAGAGGCAAAAGACTGGAAAAAAAGATTTGAAATCGTTGGAAAAAAACTCTGAATGAAAATGTCAGTTCAAATTACACAAGCAAATGAAGTTATTTGAAATGGGGTTTGAGCCGTGCTACAGGTTCGTGAAGTTTTAAGAGTGTTACAACAACACCCAGATAGACCAAAAGATCTAGAAGATAAAATAGTTTTTCTTTGAGGTAAACTTATTGAAAATATTTGATTGGTAACTGGTAAAAGTGCAATGAATTTAGCAAGACATCAATTACAAACTGGAGCTGCTCGAAATAAAATGAAAGAAATTATAGCTGCTCAATGAGGGGATCCAGATGTTAACTCAGAATCTCTTAAATTGGGTAAACATACTTATGATGTACTTGCTGAAAAAGAATGAAAGATTTCATGAATGGATTTACACGATGTAAATTCTGTTTGTAGAAGACTAGGTTGCCCTATCATTGATCAGGCATGAATGTATATTTATAAAAAGACCTGAAGTTCTGTTAAAAAAGGTGACGTAATTGCAACTTTATATGCTCAAGATGATATTAATTTAAAAGCAGGAATTAAAGCTTTAAAAGAGAAAAATCCCTTTCAAATATCCTCTTTTGCTCCATTCGTAAAATGAGCTAATGAAGGATGAAAAATTTTAAACTCTTTATCAAAAGTAACCAATAAAATAAAAGATAAGTCAAAAAAAACTACACACCACACAAAGAAACAAAAATGAAAAGACAATTAGAAATCTGACTTATTATTTTATGCAATTTAAACATAATTAGCATGATTAACTAAACTTGATATTCCGAATGATTTGAAAATGAAGCTTTATATTTTAAATAAAAAATGATATACCATGAAAAAAGCAAAAATTATTGCAACAATTAGAGACACCTACAAAGAACAAGATCTTATAAACATTTATAATGCTTGAGCAAATATAGTCAGATTTAATTTCCCGCATGCTCAATATGATACCACAGCTCCTGTAATCAAGCTTATCCATGAATTAAATAAAAAATGATTGACGAATCTCTGAATTTTAGTAGACACAAAATGACCTTGAGTAAGGACATGAGCTAGAGAAGAACCATATCAATATAAAAAATGAGAAGAATTTAGAATATTTGTAGATGAATCTTTAATGAATGAAGATTCAGATATGTTCTGTGACTATCCTTACTTACTAGAAGATATTAAAATTTGAGATAAAATTGAAATCGAATCATGACTAATGGAAGTAGAAGTAACGGAAGTAAATTCAGATTTTATTAAAGTAATTTCTAAGCATAATCTCGAAGTCTGATCTAGAAGACATATGAATTTTCCTTGAATGAGTTTAAAATTTCCATGATTAACAGAACAAGATAAAAAAGATTTACTCTTTAGTTTAGAATGCTGAATAGAATTTGTAGCAATCTCTTTCGTTAGAACTAAAAAAAATATTGAAGAAGTTAGAGAATTCCTTCACAAAAATAATGCAGACCATGTGCAAATTATTGCAAAAATAGAAAATCAAGAATGACTAGAAAATATCGACGAAATTACTCAAGCATCTGATGCCATTATGATTGCTAGATGAGATTTATGAATTGAAGTACCAATTTTCAAATTACCATACTATCAAACGTATATTTTAGATGCATGTAGAAAATGGTGAAAGCCTGCTATTATGGCTACAGAATTATTGAAGACCATGGTAAATTCTCCAATACCAACTAGAGCAGAGATTTCAGATGTTTATAATTCCAGAATTCAATGAGCAGATGTACTTATGCTTAGTGAAGAAACTGCTGTTTGAAAATTCCCAATACAATCTGTAGAAACCATGAGCAAAGCAATTGAAGAAGCAGAAAAAAATCTAGTGTATTCACATAAGGATTTTGAATTAGTGCAAAATGATGAAATATCCTTATGAAAAAAATCTCTCGTTAAATACGCTTTATCACTAGCAGACGAATTAAAAATTAATCATATTTTAGTCTTCACGACAAGCTGACATCTAGCAAAATTTGTATCGGCTCTAAAACCAAATCAACATGTATTTGCCTGTTGCCCTGATAAAAAGATTATAGATTGAATGAATATTCTCGCAGGAATTCAATGAATTAAAATGGAAGAATGGAAAGAACATACAAGTGAAAATCAAGATATAACTCTAAAAATCCTTAAAGAAAAGAATTTGGTTTCTATCTGAGAAAAAATTATAATTATTTGAGATAAAAAAAGATGACAAGAAACAGATCCTTTAATTAGAATTACAGTTGTCGAATAAATTTAAGATAAAAGCTGACCATCACGATCAGCTTTTTATTATTTTATTCTACAATTTCCCTCCTAATTCCTCTATCCAAATGAACTAATATCTCATAAGGAATAGTTCCAGAAGCTTTTGCCCATCATAAAATTGAATTCTCTAATTTCTGATCCTTTCTTAATAACCGAACCTTATCTCAAATAAGCACTTTTTCATTTCACAGATAACATGAGAGATTCATACATATATTTCATATTTGTCTCAAATCACCATCTTCATGATTAATATTAAATTTTTCACGAACTGCACGAGGTAGTCATTCCGCATATCCAAACGGAACTGTAACCGTGATTTTATCTTCCTTTTCTAATTGTTTCCATTGTGAATCATAAGAAACTCATTCATTATATGGTACTGAATTTATAGCAATAATAATTGAAGATAAAGATAGTGCTGGCTGTAATTTTTCTCATAAATCAAAATCTGAATCATCCTCCGATAATGGATTATATCCATAAAGAGCTAATCATGGACGATATGCATTGAAAAAATCATCTTGTAGCTTTAATAATCATGCACTCGCTCAAATATGACGATATGTTGGTACATGTCCATAATCTATAATCAGTTGATACATCATTTTAAATGCATCGACTTGCTTTTCTACATCCAATTTGTTAGTCGAAAACAAATGAGACATAACTCACTCAATAATAATTTTTGGATATTTTTTCAAGAACTCCAAAGCATTTGGTAACAAATCTGCATCTATTCATTCACGATTCATTCCTGTATTCAGAAATAGATGAATTTTCAACTTTTTATTAAGTTTTGCCAAAGCTTGCAAAGTTTCAAGATTATAAACACAAAATGCCGTCCTCTTAAAATTAAATTTACTATAATTCACAGGTAATGTCTCTCACAAAAGCAGCACATTAAATTTACTATGACGACGTACGATATTATATTCTGGAAATGAATCTACAACAACATACTTTATTGGTAATCATTTATAAATCTGTAACATCTGGTCTATTCCATGTCCATACGCATTAGATTTAATCACGGGAAATAAATCTGCATGAGGTTTCAATGACTGTAAATATTTATAATTATATAATATATTGGATTTACTAACGTAAATATGATTCATAGGTTCAATATTCGGTTTAAACCAATCTCTAATACTCATCATACTATAATTATAAAATAAAATTTACTTTTTAAATCAGCTTTCCTTAATTCTTTTAGCTATTTCTCATCATCAAGTTTCTACAATCTTTCCATGTTCTAAAACCATCGTTTCATCTATATTTAAATAATCCAGTATCGTAAAAATATGCGTAATAATTATAAATGAATTCTCTTTGGTTGACATTGATTTCAACAATTCAGCAACTACTTTGAACGCATCAACATCTAATCATGAATCTATTTCGTCGAGAATTATGTATTTTGGATTCAAAAGCTTCATTTGTAATATTTCCAATTTTCTACGCTCTCATCCGCTGAATCCAACATTCAAATCACGCCAAAGAAAATCTTTTGAAAGCTGTAATTCTTCAAGTATTGGTTCTATCAATTTTTTAAATTCCATAAATGTTGTGGTTTTGACTGCGTTATCATAAACTCATTTTAAAAATTCAAATAACTTAACTCATGGAATTTCTGGAATGTTTTGAAAAGCTAAAAAAATTCAAAGTTTAGCTCTTTTATCTGGCGATAATTCCGAAATTTTCTCACCATCCAATACTATTTCTCACTCAGTTATTTCATATCTTGGATTTCACATTAATGCCATTGCTAATGATGACTTTCAGCTTCAATTTTTTCATAATATGCAATAGTTTTTTCAAAGTTCAAAATCATAAGAAATCTGATTTAATATTTCTTTTTCTCATACAGATATTGAAAGATTTTTTATTGAAAGCATAAATTCAATTCAAAATAAAAATTCCTACCATAGGATAGGAATTTTTAAACAAAATAAAATAGAAATATTTTATTCACCAAAATCTAACAAATACTGACCATCACTAGTACGCCTCAAATTTCAATTTTCATCCCTAATTATAGTATCTTTCTTTGAGTTGTCTACATTTTCTCTAGCCTCCCAATTTTCTTCATCTGCTTGAAATATAGGTCAATTAAACCTCGAATCTGTAGGTCCACTCCATCATTCAGGTGCTTTTGGATAATCTGGGTCAACTTCTTTTTCATTATCTTCTAAAATTTCTTCTGATTTTTTTTCTATAAGTTCTTCTTTCTTAGATTTTTTCTTTTGAAGCTTTTTTAATTTATTTTCTTCAGCCTTTTTTTCTCTTTTCTCCTTTCTTTTTCTCTTCTCTTCCTCTTTCTTCATTTTCTCCTCCGCCTTCCTTTTTTTCTCTTCTTGTTTTTTAGCTATTTCATCTCTATTTAGTGCCATGATCTGTAATAAAGACTTAGATGTGTCTGCCAATACCTCACCCGCTTCTGCTTTTTTATAAATCCTTCTCTCTGCTGCAGAATAAGAACTAAAAAGACTATAGAGAAAATCCTCATCACCATGCCATCCATTCTTATTACAGTAATTCTTACATAGTGCGAACCAGTCCCGTTTATCTTCACCCCTTCCCATATCTCTACCATAACGTCTCTTGGCATCAAAGAAACCTATCAACAAATCTGCTATTGCATCAGTATTATATTCCAACAAAAATCTCCTCCATTTTTCTATAAAATTATTCCTTTTTTTAGGATTTTCTCTTTTTTTGAGATTTTCTTTTACTAAATACTCCATCCATTCTCAATAAATCTCCAATAGTGTTACCCCATCTCATCCTTTTACAGGCATAACACTCTTATATTCTGACAATCTCTGTTTTAAATATGCTTCGGTTCTTTCAAGTCTTTCAAGACGTTCTGGATTTTCTATAGACATATTGACGTTGAATATATAAATATATAGTATATAATATATATTTTTAGAAAAAAGTCAAATTAAAATCATTTTACTAAAACACACTATTTGAATTGACTCTATGAAAGTATATAATCAATCTGACATTTTATTCCATTTACATAAAAAAATGCCAAAGCGAATAAAAATCACATTGTACATTATTTTAATTCTAGTCATTGTTGCTGTAGTTTGGCTTATGTTTTGAAACTATAAACCAGCCATCGAAATTACAGATGATAGTCAACAAACTTATATAAAAGAAAATATCGAACAAAATATAGAAGATACAAATATTGAATCAGATACTTTTGAAGAAGATGTGATGAATGATTTAGAATGATTTTTTGGGAATAATAATTGATATGAAGATGTGGAATGAGAATACTGATTTACTAATCCTGAAAATCAATAATGCAAGAAATTTTTTGGAAAGAATTTGAAAAAAATATTTTACGTAAATTTGAAAATGAAGAAGGTGTTTTTCACATTGTCCCCGATAAAAATTCAAATATAAAATTTTGAGCTGTAATTAAAAATAGTCAGATTTCATTCAAATTTGATATTCAAAATGAGAATTCCAATATCGAATGCTATTTCCTAATCCCTGCAATCAATAATCAAAATGTAAAATTAAACATAAATACAGATTTTAAAGTAAACAATACAAAAGTCGGAATCAATGTCATTGCATTAGCCTCAGATAATGCATCAATTACTCTGAATGGGAATCTTCATATCGAAAAAAATATAAAAAATGTTGAAGCAAAATTATATGAAGAAACTTTATTAATCTGAAATGCAAAATATATATCACTAATCCCCTGACTTAGAGTAGATTCTCCTGATGTAAAAGCTTCTCATTGAGCAAAAATTCAACGCATTTCTGCAAAAAGACTATTCTATATGCAAAGTCGTTGATTATCCGAAGAAAAAGCCATAAATATGATTATAAATTCATATTCAGAACAAATTATAGATAAATTAGAATTAAACGAAAAAGAAAAATCTGAATTTTATTCTATGATACAATAATTATGCAAAAATACTTCGATTTATTACTCGAATTACTCTTACCAGAAAACGACGATTTGATTTTGGATGAAAAGAAAAAATTATCAACCAGTGCAAAGAAATTAGAAGAAAGATGAGATAAAAATTTAAAAATTGTTCATAAGGTCTGATTTTTATTTGATGCTTACGATGACTTACTAAACGATAAAATTTCATTAGATAATTTTTTAGCCACATGAGATATAACTAGTACTAAAAAATTGAACACAAACACCAAAACATCGCTTGATATATTAAATTCTATAATAGAATGAGATATGGAAAATGAAAATAATACATTATTCATACTCGATGCCATCAGTTTTTGAAGTCTAGCAAATAATGACAAAAAAATTATTCAAGAATGGGCAAAAAATCATAATTCTGAATTAATATTCTGCTAATATTTTAGTTACTAATTATTCAACAATGTCTGATTGTATCTTCTGTAGAATTGCCAATGGAGAATCTCCATGTTTCAAAATCTGGAAAAATGATGAATTTTTAGCATTTTTGGATATTATGCCAAATGTAAAATGACAAACTCTACTCATTCCAAAAAAACATTTCGATTCAGATTTATTTTTGATTAATGACGAGGGATTTTATTGAAGATTGATGAGTGCTACAAAAGAAGTAACAGACATGCTTAAAAAAAGTCTAAAAGTTGAACGTGTATGAATGATTATGGAATGAATGTGAGTTAATCACCTACATTTAAAATTATATCCAATGTACTGATTAGGAGGTAATCGACAACCTAATGAATGTCCATGACATGTTTTCTTTGACAAATATCCTGGATACTTAACCACTCAAATGTGAGATCAAGCAGACATGGAAGAACTTTGAGCCATTCAGGTTCAAATCACGAATTGATCTGCATTAAATTAAAATTTTTCGACCTTAAACAAGAAACCGATACTAAAATATCGGTTTTTCTATAACCAAAAGTTATCAAAATATCTTCCAAAATAAATTATGTCAATAAAAATTTAACAAGATTTTTAACTTGAATAAAGAAATCGGACAAAATGTATCCGATTTTTTGCTTTTTTTATTTTTCGTGAATATAATTAAATACTGATTTATATTGAATTATTTAATACATGTATCAAACTTTAGACGAATTAGAATACGTACTAACACAACCCAAAAGTAAATTTTACAAATTTTCTAAGATTTTCAAAGAATTAAAAGTTTTAGGACTGATTTTTATCGTCCTTTTTCTATGAACATACATAATTACTAATGCTCAATTGATAATTGATAATATTAATGATCACTTTTCTCCGAATGAGGTTTTCTGATTCTCTGAAAATAATATAAATTCTTCTTTCAATGGACAACATTGATCTACACAAGAAGTGGAAAATCTTATTTCGCAATATGAAAGTGTAGTTTCTATACAACAAGAAGTCGCGACAGATATGGACCACTATTTACAGCAAAATTTAGATAGCTATGATTTTTCTTTTAATCTACTACCTCCAACAAATAGATTAATTATTCCAACAATCAATTTAGATGTACCTTTGGTGGAAAGTAGTGTAGTAACATATAAAGATTTTACAGAAACAAGTTTTGACTCAGATTTAGAAAACTGAGTAGTAAAATATCCTACTACTCCAAACCCATGAGAATGATGAAACGCTTTCTTTTTTTGACATACATCACAAGAATATTGGAAAAAGAACCCATACTGAACAGTGTTTCGCAACATACCTCAATTAAAAGAAAACGATGAAATTCAAGTAGTATGGGAGTGAGTATTGTATAAATACAAAGTTGTAAAAACCGTTATAGTCAGACCCAAAGAAGTAAATGATACTTATGTCGAATTCTGAGAAGAGGGAAAAGAATACATAACCCTAATGTGATGTTACCCTATCGGAAGAACTGATAAAAGAATGATGATTTTTGCAGAAAAAATTCAATAATTTTACTATCTTAATTTTCATCACAATGCACTTTATTACTGAATTTGAATTCAACATTATACTTCGAATCCTAATTACAATCTATTGAACCTTAGGAATTTGAAATTTATTGGCCCGCACTGCCGATCCAAGAATCGACGATGATGCTGAAGTTTTCAAACTTAATAAATGGAACTATGTATTCTGGTTAGTCTCTTCTTTACTATTCTTTTTCTTTTGAATCTCTGAATTTAAAAATGAAATTTTAATATATTTATCCGTTATAGAAATTGTCGTTCTTATTATATCCTATATGTACCTGATTTTTCACGTACAAACACAAAATTCAAAACAAAGAAAAAAAATAAATGAAATAAATGAAAAAAGGGAAGATGCCATAAATAAATAATACTAATAACTTTGTAATCTTGCAATTCTATCATCGATACTAGGATGAGAATCCCATATCGATGTTTTCGTTTTTATACCATTTGCTGCATAACTTTTAGTTCAATATCTAGTCCTAATAATTCTTCAATTTAAAACTTTAGGATCTGCTATAAAAAATGATGAAATTCAAGTATTTGCCTTAGCTACATATGAATCGTTTGAAATTTTTCTTAAGGCTGAAATCATTGATTGATTATCTCTAGTTAACTCTACTGATCCTAAATCTGCCATATACTCCCTTTTACGGGAAATTGCCAACCTAACTAAAGGATAAAACACATATCAAAGAGCTAAAAATGCAAATCACAAAATAAGCATTCATTTACCCTTATTTGCAGAATCATCCGATGAATTTGATCATCAATAATACATAGATCTAACAAGATATTCTCCTACTAAACTCACAACTCCGACAAACACATAAGCCACATACATCAAAAGTGAATCCTTATTTATCAAATGTGTTAATTCATGACCAGCAACTGCCTCTATTTCTTTTTTATCTAAATTTTGTAACAAACCTGAAGTAAAAGCTACTCGTGAGTCATCCTTTTTCCATCATGTTGCAAATGCATTCATTCATGGCTCATTCATTATCGCAATTTTTGGCATCGGAAGTCATTTCGAAATACACAAATTTTCAACTATATTATATATCTCAGGATTTTCTTTCCTGGTAATCGCTTTAGCTCCAGAAAGTCAAAACATTATATCTTTTTGTAAAAAGAATGATACTGCTCATCGAATTATCAAACCTACTATAGCCAAAGGAAAATATTTCATCACAATATTTCGTCATTCTTCCCATGAACCAGTATTTGTAAAAAATAATGTAAATACAATCCAAAAAATTAAAAGCAACAAAACTGGGAAAACAATCAACAATAAAACAGTTTTTCTTTTATTTTCTGCTTTAAAAGCCTGCATTCATTGGTAAGGCATTTTTAACAATTTTTATATAAAACACACAGCCGAAATTTTACTTATATACCATAAAAAAACAATAAAAAAAGCGAGTCATATAACTCGCCTATCAAATTGAAATTGGATTTGATTAATCAAATTTAACCTTTGGTGCTTTTTTAGCTTCTTCCAATCACTCAAAATAATCTTTTGGCTCTTTGTGGAATAATACATTTGCAGGAAATTGTTTAATTAACGTATTATATTCTCTTGTTGCTGCATTGAAATATCTTCTTGCTGAAGCAATTTTATTCTCAATATCTGATAATTCTGACTGCAAATTAAGGAAATTTTCATTAGCTTTTAACTCTGGATATGCTTCAGAGAGAGCGAATAAAGATTTTAATGAGGTAGTCAACATATTATCAGCCTCAGCTTTCGATTTTACATCTGTTGCTGTAGCAAATTTATTTCTTGCCTCAACTACTTCTTTAAATGTATCTTTCTCGTGTTTAGCATATCATTTTACAGTTTCAACTAGATTATCAACCAGATCAAATCTCAATCTAAGTTGAACATCAATATCAGACCATGCATTTCCTACAGTTTCTTCCAATTTCACAATCGTATTATTCAACCTAATATAGTACAAAAATGCTAACACAATAAGCACTACAATAACTAATACAACCGTCATTTCCCATAAAATTACTAAATAAAACTACATAATTATAAGCAAAACAAATCTATTTTGCAAATAATTAAAAACTTTTTACAAATCTAAGATCTCCATTTGTAAAATATCTAATATCTCTGATTCAATACTTCATCGCAGTTATCCTATTGATTCATAATCAGAAAGCAAATCCTGTCCATCACTGTGTTACATCTACTCATGCAGCTTTCAATACATTTTCATGAACCATTCCAGCCCCAAGAATTTCAATCCATTTAGATTTTGTTTTTTCTCAAGTTTTAGGATCTATCATGTCATATCTAGCATCAATTTCAAATCCAGGTTCAGTAAATGGGAAAAAAGCTGGTCTCATTCTGATTTCTACATCTTTTTTCAAAATTGCTGAAAGGAATGTAGTAATAATACTTTTGAAATTAGCGATAGAAATATCCTTGTCAATGTAAAGTCACTCTAATTGATAAAACATTGTATCATGAGTGGCATCCATTTCATCGAAACGATAACATCTTCCTGGAAGTACAACCTTTAGAGGTACTCCATGCTTTTTGATTGCATAATTTTGAGCAGAT
>OCTX011555258.1_pt1 | contig 18759 bp, 15 predicted proteins | sample 1539691 | NCBI WGS metagenome assembly OCTX01 (sample SAMN02144231, study PRJEB22623) | gut metagenome | biome: sheep rumen | host: Ovis aries | place: New Zealand | reverse complement strand
TAATTATTACTATTATCAATATAATATAGAACTATTTTATTAATATTTTTAGTATTAGTAATAAAATATTCATTATTAATGCCTATTTCTTTAGTTATATTTGTATATTTTTCTAATGGTTTATTTTCTACTAAGAAGGAGATGCTTTCTATATCATTGAGTTCTAATAGTGAATATGTAATTCCTGTAATTACTAATTTTTCTTCTTTTAAACTTAAAAATTCTTTAGAGAAATTTAATTTTATGTTTTTATTTTCTATCGTATAATCTAATAATTTGATATTTTCTTTTAGATAACCTTTTAAATTATTTGGTTTCTGATCTTTATTTATGGTTAAATATTCTAAAATCTTCTTTATTTTTTCTTCTTGTGTTTTACTATCTAAAAAAACATCTACTTTTACTAAATAACCATTACTATCTAGTAAATAAACCTTATCTGTATTTAGATTTGTTATGTCTTCAATTTCTAGATTTGTTCTTAAAATATTACTATACTCTTGATTAATATTTAGTAGTGTGTACATCGTTAATAGAAAGAACATTACGAATGCTGTTTTAAAAACTTTTCTTATTATTTGGTTTTTTGTCATTTTTGTCACCTATAAAAATTTATGAAAAAACGTACTATTTTAGTACGTTTAGATGCTTATTTCTTCTAATTTTATTAATTCTACAACAGCACTTGCTCTTCCATTTACTCCTAGTTTTTGCATAACATTAGAAATATGATTTCTTACTGTTTTTTCGCTTATTTCTAATTTTTTAGCAATTGTTTTTGTATTATTGTTATTTATAAGTAAGTCGAATATTTCTTTTTCTCTTGGCGTTAAAATATTGTTCATTAATTATCACCTAAAGTATTCTATGAAATATAAATCCTTTGTTGTATGTCTTTTACCTATTATTTTGTCTGAAATTTTACTGTTATATCTTTTTTATCTTCATAATTCTTTTGGATTAAACGCATAATGTTATTTGCTAAAGTAGCATCATGTTCTTTTGAGACACAAACTGCAGATATGTTATTGTTATCTATTTGTATAAAGCAATCTAATTTGTATTCTTTTTTTAGTTGCTCTTCTATTTTTTCTTCTTTTCCTTGAGCTTCATTTAAGCACTTTAATTCTTCATATACATTGTTTTTTTCTTCACTTGTCAAATTTTCATTTGTTAGCTTTTCTTGTAAAACGTTTATTTCTTCTTGACGTTCTTCTTGTAAATTTACTCTCATTGCTACTAGAGGATTTTCTTCAATTTCCTCAACTACTGCTTTTTCTTTTTTAGGTGTTGTTTTGGCTTTAGTTTCTATCTTTGTTAAAAAATCATTTGGTATGGTTACATAGTATACTCCTAGTACTAAAATTAGACTAAATAGTGTTAAAAACCATAAGTTTTGTTTATTAATCATATGTCTCCTCCATTCATTACATTATATGAAAAAAAAATCAGAATATTCTACTATCCTAATCTTTTTTATTAGTAATTTTTTCTATAGCTTTCATTAAGCCAATCTTTCCATATGGATATGTTAGTGATCCCTGCATATATGCAATAAATGGTTCTCTTATTGGACCATCACATGATAATTCTATAGTAGATCCTTGAGTAAATGAGCCACTAGCCATTATTACTTTATCTGTATATCCTGGCATGTCCCATGCCTCTAGTACAGCATTAGAATCTATTGCAGAACCTTCTTGAATTCCTCTTGTAAATTCAATTAATTTATTTGGTTCTTTGAAAGTAATATTTTGAACGATGTCTGCTCTAATATCATTATAGCGTGGTTCAACATCATATCCTAAACTTTCTAAGACCTTACTTGTTAAAATAGCCGTTTTTAGTGATGCTGCAACAGCACTTGGTGCCATATAAATGCCCTGTAGTAATTGTTTGTTTATTCCTAAAGTTGGGCCAACTTCTCGACCTTCACCTGGTAAAGTTAATCTTTCAGCACACAATTCTATTAAATCATGTCTTCCAGCTATATAGGCACCATTTGGAGCTATCCCTCCTCCTAAGTTTTTTATAAGTGAACCTACCATAATATCTGCTTTATAAGAGGTTGGTTCTCTTGTAGAAACAAATTCACAGTAACAATTATCAATCATAATAATTGCTTCATTATCAATGCTTTTTATTAGATTGATTACTTTTTCTACTTTTTCATTAGAAATACTTTTTCTTGTTGAATATCCTTTACTCCTTTGAATTTCTATTACCTTTATTTTATTATTTTTTATATATTCTATTATTTTTTGATAATCAAAGTCATCTTCTATTAAATCTATTTGTTCGTATTTTATACCGAAACTTTTTAGAGAACTTTTATTATCTTTTATTCCTATTACTTCATCCAAAGTATCATATGGTTTACCTGTAATACTTAGCAGCGTATCATTTGGGCGTAATAAAGCAAAAAGGCATACTGTTAGTGCATGACTTCCTGAGATAAATTGACTCCTAACTAGGGCATCTTCAGCTTCTAAAACATCTTTAAAAATTTTTTCAATAGTATCTCTTCCTAAATCATTGTACCCATATCCTGTTGTTGAATTAAAACAAGACTCTGTTACTTTATTTTTATGAAAGCTTGCTAAAACTTTTGAACTATTATATTCACATATTTTATCTACTTTATTAAATTCTTCTTGGCATTCTTTTTCACATCTTTCTATTAAATCAATTGTTCTTTGACTTATTCCTAGTTCATTATACATTTTTTACTTCCTTTCTTTATCCATTATATCTTCCGCCATCTACTCGAATTATTGTATCATTTATGTAACTTGCTTTGGAACTTGCAAGAAAAATAACAACTTTAGCTATTTCGCCTGCTTCTGCGAATCTCCCTAGCAATATTTTTTTCTTTTCTTCATTTATTTGTTCAAGACTTAAGTCTCTATTCATTTCTGTTTTAACCCATCCAGGACAGATACAATTTACTGTTATAAACGGAGCAAATTCCCTAGCAAGATTGTGAGTTAATGAAATTACACCTGCTTTAGAAGCATCATAATCACAGCTTTCTGGATAATAAGTATCAATAGCGTTGGTTGAAGCAATGTTAATTATCTTTCCTTTCTTCTGTTCTAACATAATCTTTCCTATATATTTACTACATAGATAAGTTCCTATTAAATTTACATCTAAAATTCTTCGAAAATCTTTTACATTTTTATCTAAGAGCAGACTATCTCTTGATATTCCGGCATTATTAACTAGTATGTCAATTCCTCCAAAAGTATCAGTAATAGTATTGGCCATTTCTTCTACTTCTTCACTATTTGAAATATCACATTTAATAGCTAATGCTTTTACTTGATATGTCTCTATTATATACTTTTCAAGTTGTTTTGCCTCTTCTTTATGATGACAATAATTAATTATAACGTTTACACCTAATTTAGCAAATTCTTCTACACATTTAGCTCCAATTCCTCTATTTCCCCCTGTTACTAAAGCAACAATATTTTTCATTTTACTTTATATTCCCTTCTAAATTGTAATTTATAATAAAAGCATTTATTTCTTTATCAGACCTCATATTTGGCAAAGTTGCTACTACATTTTGCTTTTCTATATATATTATAGTTGGTGAAGTAATATCATTATAGCTTATATTCAACTTATTTAATATTAATTCGTAATTTTTATCTTCTTTTTTATTAATTTTTTTATATGATACATTATTGTTTTTTAAGTGTTCTTCATATTTTTTACATTCTTTGCAGTTATTTTCAACTACTAATATTGTCAAGTTTTCCCCATTTTTTATTTCATTAATGATGCTTTCATCTATTATTAACTTATTTTTTAAAAAGTAAAAGAAAGGTATTATAAAAAGTAAGGCTATAAAAACTCCTAGTAAAAATCTATTTCTTAGTTCAATAAATTCTGGATCATTCATATTATCACCTAAATTTCTTCTCTTTAATTTTACACTAAAATTCTAGAAAAAGAAACAATTCTGATAATATTATTATTTACTATTAAATGAAAAAGTAAGTTTTACTTTATAGTATTCTCTTGCTATTTAGTTTTTGATATTTTTTAATAAATTTAGCCAAGGCTTTATACCTTGGCTATCATTATTGCAATCATATAAATTTATTAAATCATTAACTGCCAATATTGAAAATGAAAGTTTTTCATATTTCTTACTTTTCTTTGTACTTAAATCTTTATATTTTATTGTGAAGAATAATTTTCAATTTATACTCTTACTATATTTATATATACTTCTTCACCATTTAAATCATATTTTTCTTTTAAAGATGTATCTTTTATAATATTTTCTCCTAATACTTCTCCCATAATATAATTCTTGTAAAGGTCTAACATTTTTTCAATATTTTCTGTTCCATTATAGTATACATCAATATGGTCAGTAATTATAAAGTCAGCATCTTTTCTCAAAGATTGAATTTTTCTGACAAACTCTCTTGCTAAACCTTCTAAAATTAATTCTTCTGTTAATTCTGTTTCTAACACTACAATTGTTTTATTGTTACTGGTGGAAGCGTATCCTTCTTTTTGCTTTATTGATATTAAAGTATTATCTGATGTTAATTCAAAGCTTTTTCCATCTAATTTTATTTTTAGACCTTTTTCTGTTATTTTGATAATTTCTTTTGAAGTTAGCTTATTAAGAATTTCTTGTAATTCTTTTATTTTTGGACCTAAAACCTTACCTAATACTTGGAAGTTTGGTTTGGCAACGTATTCTAAATATTCAGTCATGTCTTCTTTAAAAATAATCTCTTTTACATTTAATTCTTCCTTTATTACAGGTAATAGATCTCCAATAATTGTTTCATCACTTTTTAGAAGAACTAAGCTTTTTATAGGCTGACGAACTTTAATATTTACCTCTTCTCTTGCAAATCTTCCTAGCGAGCAAATATCTCTTACCAAATCCATTCTCTCTTCAATAACTTCATCTATTAGGTTTATATTTTCAACCGGGAAATCAGCTAAATGAACAGATTTTTCTTTTGTTAACTTTTGATAGATTTCTTCAGTTAAAAATGGAGTTATTGGTGCACATATCTTACATAAAGCAATCAATGCTTCATACATTGTTAAATAAACAGCCTTTTTGCTATCTGTCAATTCTGAATCCCAGAATCTTCTTCTATTACTTCTTATATACCAATTTGATAAATCATCATTTAGAAATGGAATAATTAGTTTGCATACTCTATTTAAATCATATTCAGAGAAGGCTTCTTTTACATTTTTTATTAACTTATTTAGTTTTGAAATTAACCATTTATCTATTAATTCTCTATCTTTTATAGGAATATCATATTCTCTTGGGTCGATATGATCAGCATTGGCATACATTTCAAAGAAAGAATATGCATTCTTAAAGGTTGAAATATATTTTGAATAAATTTCTTTTAATCCTTCTATATCAAATTTTAATGGTGTCCATACTGGTGATGTGTGTAACATATAAAATCTAACTGTATCAGCTCCATATTCTTGCATTATTTCGAATGGGGAGATAGCATTTCCTCTTGACTTGTGCATTTTTTGACCATTTTTGTCTAGTAATAAGTCATTTACTAATACATTTTTATATGGGCTCTTACCTGTTACAAACATTGATACTACTAGTAAAGAGTAGAACCAACCTCTTGTTTGATCAATTCCTTCAGCTATGAAATCTGCAGGAAATTGTTCTTCAAATAATTTTTGATTCTCAAATGGATAGTGATATTGTGCAAAAGGCATTGCACCAGAGTCAAACCAACAATCCATAACATCTTTTACTCTTGTCATTGTTTTTCCACACTTAGGGCATTTTATGTGAACATTATCTACATATGGTCTATGTAATTCAATACTTTCATCTATTTTTTCTATGGCTTTTTCTACAAGTTCTTTTCTTGAACCAAGCATTTCGTCATGACCACATTCACATCTCCATAATGGGATTGGAGTTCCCCAGTATCTATTTCTAGAAATTGCCCAGTCATTCATATTTTCTAGCCAATTACCGAAGCGCTTCTCTCCAACATAGTCTGGATACCAATTAATTTTTTTGTTTTCTTCGATAATTTCTTTCTGCTTAGCAGTTGCTTTAATATATAGTGATGGTTTTGAATAATAAACTAATGGTGTATTACACCTCCAACAATGTGGATAATCATGTTTCATTTTTTGCTTTTTAAATAATTTATCTTGCTCTGCTAGATATTTTACTATTTCAACTTCAAGTTCTGGATCAACTACTAACCTTCCTTTCCATGGCCCCTCAGTGTAGCAGCCATCTTCACCTACTGGATTTAAAATTGCTAAATCATAGGAAAGTCCTACTTCATAGTCATCTTGTCCAAATGCCGGAGCTATATGAACAATACCTGTACCATCTTCCATTGTTACATAATCAGCACATGTTACAATAAATTTGTTTTTGTTTTCTGGCACATCCAATATTGGCATTAACTGCTCATATTTACGATTTTCTAATTCTTTTCCTTTATATTCCTTTACAATTTTATAGTCATCACCTAAAACTTTATTTGCTAAAGCTTTAGCAACAATAAAATTATAGCCTTTTGACAAGCATTTAATATAAGTTTCATTTGGATTTACACACAAAGCAATATTAGACATTAATGTCCATGGAGTTGTTGTCCAAACTAAGTAATAAGTGTTTTCTTCATCAAGTGCTTTAAATGGAACATATACTGTATTAACAGATATTTCTTTATATCCTTGAGCTACTTCGTGAGAAGCCAGTCCTGTTCCACATCTTGGACACCAAGGTACTATCTTTAGTCCATCATAAATATATCCATCATCAAATATTTTTTTTAATATCCACCATTCAGTTTCAATATAATTATTATCATAGGTAACATATGGATGCTCTAAATCAATAAATTGTCCCATTTCTTTGGTAAACTTTGTGAAGTATTTTTCATTTTTCCAAACACTTTCACGGCATTTTTGATTAAACTCTTTAATACCATATTTTTCAATATCTCCTTTACCATTAAAGCCTAGTTCTTTCTCTACCTGAACTTCTACTGGTAACCCATGTGTATCCCAACCTACTTTTCGGATGACTCTATATCCTTCCATGGTTTTATATTTGCATACAGTATCTTTTAATAATTTAGCCATCATATGATGTATTCCTGGCATTCCATTAGCGGTTGCTGGTCCATCATAGAAGACATAATTATTTGCGTTTTTTCTATTATTTATGCTCTTTTCAAAAATTTTTTCTGTTTCCCAATAGTCACTACACTTAGCTTCTATTTCATTTATTTTTCCTTGTTCTAATTCTTTAAATTTCATATTATCACTCCTAACTTTTCAAAATATAACTATAATAAATTATAAATAATAATAAAAATAGAAATCCTTCTCTTTTGCTAATTTTATAATCATTAAACGAAAACATAAATAAGAAAATAGCTGATATAACCATGACCAATAAATCAACATAATTAAAATTGATGGTTCCTATTCCTCCTATGATACTTACAGGTACTCCAATAACTACGCCAATATTAAAAATATTGCTCCCAACTACATTTCCTATTGCAATATCATATTCACCTTTTTTGGTAGCAATTAAACTCGTAACTAATTCTGGTAAACTTGTTCCTAAAGCAATAATTGTTAGGGATATTAGTCGATCACTAACTCCCAATATCTTAGCAATTATAGTTGATGATTCTACAACAAAATGGCTTCCTATGATAACTCCTATTAGTCCCAAAAAAATGTATATAATTGCTTTAGTTAAAGGCATTATGTTGATGCTTTGTTCTTCTGTTATCTTTTTCCTAGACATTGATATTAAATAATATATGAAGATTGAGAAAAACAATAATACTATAATTCCATCTGCTCTAGTAAAAGTGTTTTTTATTCCCCTATCAAATACATTATCAGATAATAACACTGCAAAAAGAGAAGTTATTAATATAGTAATTGGTAATTCCTTTTTCACTGTACTGTTTTTCACTTGTAGAGAATGTATAAGGGCACTAAAACCAATTATTAGTAAAATATTTAGAATATTGCTACCAATTACATTTCCTAATACAAAATCTCCTTTACCCACTAGTAAAGATTTTATACTAACAGCTAATTCTGGGGCACTCGTTCCAAAAGAGACAATTGTTAGACCAATTAGCATCTTTGATACTTTAAACTTTTGGGCTAATCCACATGCTCCATCGACAAACAAATCGGCACCTTTTATTAAAACTATAAATCCTAAAACTAGCAAAATAATGTTTATGAGCATAAATCCCTCCTTTTTAATACTATGTTGAGGAAAAAGAAAAAGAACTTCATCCTAAGGACGAAATTCTCGTGGTACCACCTTATTTTATAAGCTTTGCTTATCTCTTAACTATAACGCGTTACCGTATTTATCTTATCCATAAATCGCAACTTGAAAGTGATCTGAATACTTTTCCTTAACTTGTTTTCACCTTCCACAAGCTCTCTTTATAATTTAAAATATTCCGTCTTTCGCACTTGCTTTTAGCCTCTCAGCAATTACTATATCATAAATTCTTATTGTTGACAAATACTTTTTATTATTTTTATTATTTCGTTAATTTTTATTATTTGGATAAAAATGAGAAAATATTATTTTATATTGTCGCATCCTTTTTCATGCCAATTTTTTAGATTATTACATGTCGTAGCCTCGGTTTCTGCTGGGGTTTTAGAATTTCCTAAATCACGGATAATTTTACTATAATAAGTTGTAACTTGGTTAGCCCTCTTTTTTATTGTTCCAGTAAATCTTGTAGAATTAGCAGCATCTTTTAATTTCTTTAGATCTTGCTTATTTAATTCAAAATAGTAATCAAGGTATTTATCATCATATATATTTTGGCCTATGCTTTGAACCCTTTTTAGATATTCTTTAGGATTGCTTATATATTTTGGATTATTCTTCGTATTGGTTGCATACTCACTCCAATTGAATCCAGGGCTTCTTCCAGCTTCATCTGAGGCAGTTTCTTTCCCAGTTGAGTCTGGGAATAAATTATTTAAGTCAACACTTCTAGTTCTGTAAGGAGCTTGCGGATTACAATTATTTCCACAACATTCACTTGTACAACAAGTATTTGGTTGTTTTACCATTCCAGGGTTTGTGTTTAGAGCATAAAAGCACTGGATATGTATTGACCATTTAAAATAACCAAAACTATTTGTTATAGCATTAATATTCCACTTTTCTATATCATTAGCTGAGACTTTTTCTACTTTTGTAATGGAATTTGATGTTTCATATGGTCCACATTTATTATTATACTCATCACTGGAAATTGATGTGTTTTGTCCTTTGAGAGTGGCTTTCATATACCAATTCCACCATTTTTGATTTACGTTTTTTGCATTTAATGGTACACAATATGCATTATTTATTTTTTCCCAACTATTTTCATTATCAGGCTTATACACGTATGAAATTTCTCCGTTTTTGTTATTAAGCCAACTTCCAGGGAATGACCATTCTGCTTGATAAAGATTATCATATTTTACTTCACCTAGTGGGGCGTAGCAACCACTATTTTCTCTTTCATTCTTTTTGCTTCCTATGATTAAAGTTGAATATTTGCTACCACTGTTATCGATAGTTCTGCTACTTCCAGATGCCAATTTATCTTGCTCCTTAGTTTTTAGTTTGCTATAAGGGAAATTTATTTCAGTATATGAGTTATCACTATAATTTGAATATCCCGCAGAAATTCTAAAATAAGCTACTGATGTTGTACAGGTTGCTTTTGCTTGGCAAGCATTTACAGCTTGTTGGTAAGTTTCTAAGTTCTTATAATTATCATATTCAGCCCAGTCTGGATTTAGATATGGATTATTGCAGGATCCTATTTCCCAATTACAACTATCACTGCAAACGTTACCATTGCCTAAACTTCTACGATATATTCCATCATTATAAGGGCATAAGGTGTAGTGGCTTTTTGGAGCAAAACCTGCCCAATGCGTATTGTACCAACGTCCTTCATATCTTTGATCATTACAATTAAAGCCATTTGGACATTTCCACTTTATTGTGCCATTTTCATTTACAAAATAACAATTTGGATTACGTACTTCTGGCTCTGTATTCTTTAAGCATGTAGAGGCTGGTAATTCTAATTTCTTGATAGTTGCTGTATTTTGTACTTCATTATTTGATTTTTTAATTTTGTTTGTTCCATATACTTTTTTATAACATTTTGTACTACATTTAGATGTATATTTACCACCATCACAAGACTGAATACAAGCATCAAATTCCTCACTTGGTCCACCTTGCATATATACTTTACTCCCATGATGACAAACAGGATATGGTTCACAATATCCAGAATATATGTCTGGTTTAGCTGGTGGCGTTTCCATCCAACAAGATACTCTACTAGTTACTTTTACTTTGTAAGTAAAGCATAAACCTGCTTTGATTGCAACCGGTGCTCCATATTCAACAGTTACAGCTTCTTGACAATTAATTTTACAGCCATTTTTTTCTACTTCAGTTTTATTTTCAGGGCCATTATAATGATATTGGTATTTTACTGGAGCTTCTGTTTTGGTTCCAGTTCCAAATAAATACTGCTTATTTACATAATAAGTGCTAGAGTTTGCTTTACTTCCTACATCGCATTTTAATGACTCATCACTTTTTTTACCACTGGCAGCATTCTTATCAGCGTTTTCACTAAATTTGGGATTATAATCTTTAAAAGTTTTGTCATTACCAAAATTTATGGCTTTAGATTTCGACTTTGCTAAACAGAAATTTTTTTCAAATTCATTACTAGGGTTAGTACAATTAATAGGAGTTGTACTATTTTGAATTCCTATATTATTAGCAATATCTTGACAATTTTTAGCATTTATAACACCTTCATCTGCTGGTTCATATTCATCAAAAACTTGCATGAAAGATGTCGAGCAAACAGCAGCATTTCCGGTAGCATCTAATATTGCTTCTCCTTTTTCATTTAGTAATTCATATTTTAGTTCTCCTTGAGCTTCACATTCATATATTTTATCTGCTTCAGGATAAAAGTAAAATCCTCCACTATGACCTACCATAGCCTTTTGTGCTACTAAGGTTCTTCCTTTATTGATATTTGTGATGTCGTAGCAAGATATAGTTACAGGTACATCTTTAACTTCTTCTATAGGATTTAGAAAAAATTCATATTGATTTTCTTTTCTTTTTACTACTTTTATATTAAAGTTTTCTAATTTCATATATTGTAATTTCGGATATTTAGCATTACAATCTATTTTTTTACCATCAGCTGTTTTAATTTCTGCTGCTTTTACCGAATAGGTAGTTATTGAAATAAAAACAATTACAATTGCTAATAAAATTCTTTTAATTGTCATTTTTCATCACCCTTCATTATCTTTTCGATAGTATTATAAACTTTAGTATTTTTGGTAATTTTTGTTTTATTTACTTTTTCATCTTTTCTTAAAAGTCGACCACTTACTACAAAATTCATGTCTTTATTTTGCATGAATCTCGTACATGTTGCTATTGTTATAATTTTATCATTCTGATCAACTTTTATATCATAATTATATAAACTCTCTTCTTTGTATAAATCAATTTGTTCTTTAATAGCACTCTTAGTATAATTACTATTATTTGAGCTTATAAAAGAATTCATAGTATCATTGTTTATAAATGCTACTGAAAAAATTTTATATAAATAATTTTTTTTATCTACTGTATATTGAATATATTGATTCTTTTTGGCAAAGTTATAATAAACAAAAGCCATTAAAGATTCCAATCTTGTAAAATCTTTACCTTTTATTTTTGGTTTACTAGACAAATTAAATATATTATGACCATTGATTATTATAAAATCTTTATCTTTGATATTTTCGTTTATTAACCAAACATATTTATCTTTATTTACTGGGTAAACAAGTAACCCATTGTTTTCTTTTACAACCTGATAGTCGATATTAGTCCCTTGGATTCTTAGCCATCCTAAAGAAGTATAATTTTCACCAATGGATTCTACTTTTTCAATTTTTTCTATTCGTGATTCTATTTCATAATATCCTTTTTTTAATATTATCATTGTTGCAAATATTAGTAGAGCTATAATTACGCTTATAAAATAAATTATTGTTGTCCTTCTTTGCATAAAATCCCCCTGATTATTTGATTATATATGGATTTATTCTTGTACCTTCTCCACTCATAATTGTTATATCTTTTTTAAAATAACCTACAACTCTTATTCCATAGGCATCTTGTTCATTAATAGGCCCAACATAAGGCACTCCTATATCGGTGATAAAGGCTATATAACCTTTTTCTTTGGAAGAATTTTTTAGCCAATAGGATTTTGTGCTTTCGTTATTATTATCTACTCTAGCACTAAATATTTCATACATATCAGGAGAAGATAAAACTGCCTTATACTTTTTTGTTTCTACTTCTTCGTTATATATTATTTCTTTTTTATAAATAGGTACTTGTATTTCATGATTTACTAATTTTGAGCGATCAACATAACCAATTGCAGAATTATTAATAAAATATGCAATATTTCCTTTCTCTTTTGGATTATAAATATAATTTTCTCCACTGGTATTTGGAAAGAATGTTAATCTATCATTATAATTGTTTTCTTTATATTTAAATAATGTAGTATTATTTATTGCCTTTGTAGTACCATCTGCTTCTATTTTTACTATCCGCCAGCTTGTTCCATAATCTTGAAAATATTCTCCTACATTTCTTTGATTCAGTGGAGTTCCCCCTCTTGCCGTCTTGGTGTCACCAAATGTATAGGGATTGTCTACTGTGCCATCTCCATTTTTAATTAAGGAATCTCCTTTTATAGTAAACATAGGTCTTATCCCATAATTATCATTAATATTATAAGGAAGATAGTCTTTTCCAAGTTCATTTCCAAAAAAAATATTTCTAGTAAGATATGCTTCTTGAGTATCCACTTTTTTATTAGCTGTCCAAGACATTGTGTCAGTCTTCATAAAATTTTGATTGGCATTTGCCGCCTTATTTATTTCAACAATAGAAGGGATATATATTTTTCTATTTTCTGTATATGATGTACATTCTGTCGTTGATAAATTTTCTTCAGAAACATTCATATTACAGTATTTTGATTTTACAATCATCTTCTTTGCTTTTTCATTTAAATTATCATAATAATATTTTAACCAGTCATCTATTTTTGAAAAGTTTACGTTGGCAAGATCACTATCAGCTACAACTATTACATTACTATTATTGTCTAATCCGTAAACTTTAAAATCCATATTAGATAATCTTACATAATTATTGTCAGGATATCCTTGGAAGTTTAACTTTTCTCCTAGGGCTTTTTTTATTGTACTATTTAATTTTTGAACAACATTTATTGTCCTTTTTATATTCGTCTTATTACTAAAACTATCAGTAGCAGTATATGTAACTTCATATGTACCTATTTTTGAGGTATCAACATTTCCTTTTATGGTTACTGTTTCTATTTTTAATTCGCCATCGGTATCATCAATTACACTTTTTACTCCCAATTCCTTATATTCTTCACCTATACCTATAGTCAGTTCACTTTTACCATTTAGATTAATTGTTGGACCTATGTGATCCACTTTAGAGGTTAACTTTCCACAATCTAAATATACATAATATTTATAATCGCCATTGATTTTTTTTACTTTTACCCAACTCTTGGTATTAGAACATGTCTTTTTTGTGTATGGGATAAAAATATCTCCTTCGACAAAAGATTTATGATACAGTTCTTGGAGATAAATAGTTTTTATTCTCTCTCCAGTTGGTAATTGAGAACCATTTAATTCAAAATATCTTCTAGCAGCTTGTTCTACTTTTTTTTCGTTTCTTTCTAGCATCATTTGTGGATAAAGAAGAAAAAAACCTGTCCCTAAAAGTATGCTTGCTCCAATAAAAAGAAATACTATTTTTTTAAGCAGTCTTTTATTCATAAAAACTTTCTCACCTTCTACTTTTTATCCTATTCTTATTTTATTGTACAAAAAAAAAGATTTAACATCAATCTTTTTTGGTTATTATTTTTTAGTTATTATTTTTTCACATGGTTAGGTGCAAGTTCTTCATCAACAGATATTCCAAGAACTCTTTTGCATTCATTAACTAAATCAGTTAAATTACGCAACTCTCTTAAATGCAAATCTACACTCTTTTCATAAGTATTGGCATAATCCATATTATTATCATAACTTCTTCTGCTAGACCCAAATGTAAAACTGGTTCGTTGATTATTATAACTGCTTTTTGCACAGTCATATGCGGATTTAAGGTCACTTATATTCTGTTCCGGCAACACATCGTATCCTGGTAGTTCTTTTTGTAAAAGGTCTTCAAAATTTGGATATTCTTTAATTGTTATTAATTTCATATTATCACTCCTTTGACTATTGTAAATAAAGTTTACTAATTAGTCAATGAAAATATGGCAAACATATTATACTGAGTCATTTATAACACCATTAATCAAATTTAAATCGGAAGGAATAATCCATTTTACATTAGCTTTTTTAAACAAAACTAAAGGAATAATTGCTCCACTTCTAGCTCCAGCCATCCATTTTGGATTTGATGGCATCAAATCATACAATTCATCAATTGAAATATCGTTAAATACTTTTTCCGTTCCTAGAATATAATCTTCTAATGTAAGCATATATTTATGAATATTATCATTGAATAAAGTATTAGGGATTAAATTGAATCCCGTCAATAATTCAAATCTTTCTTCACCACCAGTAAATATAGCACAGTCATAATCATTATCTATATTTAAATCACTTAATTTATCAAAAACAAATTGTTCCATCTCAGCAACTGTATTACCACTATACTTTTCATTAACTTTAGCAAAATTATTTAATAAATCAGCAACACCAATATTAATGTTCTTAGTACCAGTAATTTTATTACCAGTGAAAGTAACAAGTTCAGTTGTTTTACCACCCATATTAATAATCAAAACTTTATTACCGTTATAATCATTTTCCATAGCTTTGGCTAAATAATAATTCTCAATACCATGACTTATGATGTTAAAATGTAGATCAAACTTATCATTAAATAATTTAACCATATCTTGTTGTCTTTCTGAGTTTAGATTTCTAAAAATGCCAGTAACAAATATATAAGTATTATAATACTTAAGTTGGTATTTTTTCTTGATTGTATCAAAATATTCACATAATTCCTTTAAATTATAATCACTTATTCCTTTTTCTGAATCAAAATCATTCTTAAAATATATAGAATGTTCCTCTAATAATTTCAAATCATTTTCATAGCAATAGACTTTTATTGTTGATGATCCTAAGTCAATATAATATTTTTTCATATATAAAAATTCTCCTTTAGTTAGATTATATCAAATTCATATTCTATTGTCATTATTAATATATTTATATTAATCTATTTTATTTTTTAGCTAAAAAAAACACTATTTTATAAGTGTTAATCATTTTCTATTTAGACTATAACTCCAATATTTCTATTTCCTCAGCCATGGCAATCTGTTCTTCAGCTAAAGACTTAAGTTTTCTTTTTAATGTCCGCATATTTCTTTCTATCGAAGCTGAATTTTGTTCTATCTTTTCTGCTTTTAATAACGCTTCATTAACAATTTTGGAAGCGTTACGTTTAGCATCTTCTACAATCATTTTTGACTCTTCTTTGGCCATCATTTGAATGTTATTCTTAGTCTCTTCGGCCTGTTTTATAGCATTTTTCAATACTTCTTCTATGGATTCATAGTGCTTTAATTTTTCTTTTAAGGCTTCTATTTGTGAATTTTGACTTTTAACTCTAGTAATAATTCCTTCGGTTTCTCTTATAACTTCTTTAATAAAATCATTTACTTCTTTACGATTATAGCCATTATCTTCATAACTAAATTTTTCCATAAAATCACCTCAGGAATGATTAGCTATTTCTAAAAGAAATCATCTTCTTCATCTGCTTTTGTTTCTTTTTTGCTTCTACTATTTATTTTATTATTTGAATTATCTTCACTAATTGTTCCTTCAACATTTACATTGTTAGGAGTACACAAAAAGATTCCTCCACCTAGCTTTTGTAAATCACCACCTATGGCATATATTGTTCCGTATAAGAAATCAACAATCCTTTTTGCTTGATCAGGAGTAACTCTTTTTAAGTTTACAACTACAGCACTTCTATTTTTTAAATAATCTGCAATTTGCTGACTTTCTGAATATGCTCTTGGTTCTAATAGCATCATTTTAGAACCAGCAATACCATTTTGAACGTGAAATTCCTCCTTTGAGGTAGTATAGTATGTTTCATCAGCTGTCTTTTCTGAAGCAGTATCATCTCCTCCAAAAAAGCCTTTTAATTTATCTTTCATATTAATGTCCTCCATTTTGTTATTTACTCAATTATCTTACTGTAATTTATTTTAGCATATTTTTTTTAAAAGAAAAAGACTAAATTTATGGAAATTATTATTGTGATTATTTTTTAGGCAAGTTTTTCTTTTTTCAATTGAGAAAAACAAGTAAGAAATCTTACTTGCTTTACTTTATATCGGTACTACTTTGTTTATTTGATAATTTGTTGCAGAGCCTTGTGATATCATATTTTCATTTGGTGTTTGATTTTGAGTTATTGCTTGTTGGTTTTGCTGGTATAAACTTTGCTGATTTTGATTAGAATATTGTACATATTGATTCAAATTATTCTGATTCTGATTTAATTTTACTTCTTCTTTATACCATACATCTTCTAAATTTATATTATTAGATAAAGGTCTTGGATTTGGTAGTTCTATATACATTATAGTTGGTACCTTAAATGCTGAGCCAAAAGCTATACAATTTCCTGGTTTTAAATTTTTTAATTGTAAAACTATTTCACTTGAAATATTTGGTACCATTTCTTTTATATATTGTAAATCTACTGGATGAAGAGTCCTTAATATCAAAAAATTCATACATTGGGAAACACAAGTATCTGATAATTCACTTGGCCTTTGAGTTATTAAAACGAGAAAAACACCATACTTTCTTCCTTCCTTGGAAATTCTTTCAAAGATATTGTATCCTAATAATTCAATATCATTATCATGTTGAACGTATCGATGTGCTTCCTCTATAATTATATGAAAAGCTCTACTTCCTCTTGGCTTTAGAGTACTTGCCTTTAAAAAAAGCATTCGTGATAATATCTTAGTAATTACTTTTGCAATACGATCATCAATATAGTTTATATTGAAGTTTATAATTTGAGCCTTTGTATTGTTTTTTTCGTCCCATAATAATTCATCAATATATTCATCTCTAGTTACATATTTTGGATATGTAAAGTAATTCCTATTATCACCAGTAGCTAAGGTATGAAGTCGTACACTCATAATGTTAGCATTGTCAAAGACTTTGTTGCTTTTTAAAATCCCCTCACTAATTAAAGCAAAATCCATTGCTAGTTCTAAGTCATTTAAATTGTAATACGGATTTAATTCATCTTCTGGTATTTCTAGGGTTTCTTCAACAATATAAGTTCTGACAAATTCTACTACTAATTCCATTTCTTGCATTTTGCCTGTTTTATCTATAAAAAGACATTGTCTGAAAGTTCTAGTGTATCCAGGTTGAACAATTGGTGTTTCAAGATTTAGAGTTGGAGTATTAAATTTAGTAAGAACGCCCATAACTTGGTCTCTTATTTTGGTCGAGTCCATTCCACTTAGCAAAATATCCTGTAAAGCTCTTGCAATAATATCATTTTTTCGGATGATTACCTTTTCACTACTTCCAGTAAGAATGGGTACTAATTTTAAAGTTTTTTCAATAATAGGTAATTGATTTGGTGATGTAGCATCTAGTAACAAAGCTAAATCATCTACATCGAGTAACCATATAGGAATTCGTAATATTTCTGTTTCGGGGTCAATAATATTTGTCGTATATGTTTTATAACTTAATATTTTGTTTTTAGCATGTAAGTTTTCAAAAGCATGTGTATATTCTCCGTAAGCATCAAAAAAGAATAGCGATGAATTAAAAGGAATATTTTCACTACTTGTATATAGTTTTTGAAAAATTGAAGCAACAGCACAACTTTTTCCTGAACCGGTATTTCCTAATATAGAGAAATGGGTATTGAAAAATTCATTTATAGGAACATTTATTTTAAAGCCCTCATAAACGTTACTTTTTCCAAAATTTGTATAACCAAATTCTAGCTGTTGTTTTCCATAAATCAGTTCTAATTCTTCGGCTTTTATCAGTCTTACAGTTGATTTAAATGATGGTTTTACTCCTATACCTGATATAAAAACATCATTATTAATTTCTCCTACTATATTAGCTATCATCAGTTCTTGATTTGTTTCTTCAACTTCACCCACTATTTTTTTACCTCTGGAATCTTCAAAAACAACATGAAGATTTATTAAATTAGGTTGTTCGTTGATATCAATACTTAACCTTATTTTTACTCTGTTATCAACAATTTCTTCTATCTTACCTAGCACTCAATCACCCTCTATTCTTATTTAGTATATCATAGCCCACTTTTTTTTTAAAGATTTTATTTTTTCTATTTTAAGCAAAAAAAAGAATAGTATTCTATTCTAAGCAATCAATCTTTTCTTGTTTGTATTTTTTTAATAGATTTGTAAATAATTCCACATCTTTAACTCTACTTAATCTGTCATCACCTTCATATTCAAAAAA
>OCTX012207552.1_pt1 | contig 18781 bp, 21 predicted proteins | sample 1539691 | NCBI WGS metagenome assembly OCTX01 (sample SAMN02144231, study PRJEB22623) | gut metagenome | biome: sheep rumen | host: Ovis aries | place: New Zealand | reverse complement strand
GAGTAGATATATCAGATGCCAAAGCCTACCACATGGGCAGAATGACAGTGTATGAGTGCTTCAAGTGTCAGCGCAAAGGATCTAACGAGGCAGACAACTTCTGCATGGAAAGGAAACTGAAAATCAGAAAGGAGAAAGGCAAATGACTTGGCTGATAGTAAAGACCAATGAGCAAGAAGCAAACGAAATCTACAGAGGCGATAAGAGATTCATTATCAGAAGTGACAAGGATGTAATAAACAAAGGCGATAATATGTCATTTCAAGTGATGAAGCAGGGCAAGCCTGTATATCATCTGATAAGCAAAAGACTCTATGAAGTCACTGCGATCTATGACTATCTGACCGCACCTATAGAGAAAGGCTATCAGTTTGTAGGGTTCAAGGTGGCAAAATGAACGGAAAGACAGAGCCACGATTATACACGAAGCCCCTCCGCGAGCTGACGGAAGAAACGTCGCTCGGGTTTGCCTGCATTGAGTACGCGGAGACGGTCTTGAAAAAGACGTTATATCCGTTCCAGAGGTGGGCGCTGATTCATGCGCTGGAGATTACCGGCTCGCTTGAATCGTCCTGGAAATTTCGTTTCCGTACCGTTCTGTTTTTGATATCCAGACAGAACGGTAAGACGGTTCTATCTGAGGTGCTGGCCTCGTTCTTCCTGAACGTGCTGATGGTCAACAATGTGTTCGGGACGTCCCTCTCCCTTGAAAAGGCGGAGGAAGTCTGGGAGGCTGTGATCCGCGATCAGGAAGAGTGCCCGGAACTGGCTGCGGATGTTACCAGGATCAGCCGGACGAATGGGAAAAAGTCCCTTGAGCTGACGGCGGGCCGGCGCTACAAGGTCGGCGCACCCACCCGGCGAGCAGGCCGTGGTGACTCGAATGACCTTGTCATGCTGGATGAGCTCCGCGAGCACCGCGACTGGGAGACCTGGTCAGCTGCCGCGGCATCCACCAACGCGAAGCCGAACGGTATCGTGTTGTGCTTTAGCAATGCCGGAGATCCTGACAGCATCGTCCTCCGCCAGCTGAGATCACAGGCATTAGGACAGCCGGCAGACCTGGGCGGCGATGTCGACTCCGCCTCCATTGGGCTGTTTGAGTGGTCCGCACCGGAAGGCGCCGCGACTGACGACATGGAAGCGCTTGCCCAGGCCAACCCGGCCATGGGATACGGTCTGCTGACGGAACGGGCCCTGCTGGGCAACCGTGCGACCTTTCCGGAAGCAAAATTCCGATCAGAGTGCATGTGCCAGATGGTCGAGACCATCCTCCCGCCCCCGTTCCCGGATGGCGCGTGGGATGCTGGCACGGATCCGGAGTCATTCATCCCGCCAGAGGAGCCGGTATTCTACGGCATCGACCTGTCACAGGATCGGCGCTGGACGTCGATCGGCGCGTGCGGCCTCCGCGAGGATGGGAACTGGCATATCGAGCTGGTGGCCAGGCGGATCGGCACGGAATGGGCAATTGACTGGTTCCGGCAGCGTGCTCTCCGGGGCAGGATGAAGCTGGCCTTCCAGTCCCGCGGAGCGCCGGTCGGTGGACTGGCGGAACAGATCTGCACGATCACCGGGGTGGAACGCATGGCCATTGAAGGGGCGGACCTGTCGAACGGATGGGGCCGCTTTTATGATGGCGTTTGCGCCTGCCTTCCGGATCGTGACGGGAAACGGATCTATCATCTGCCGCAGCCGGTGATGGACACGCCAGGGCACACGATGCAGCTGAAGCAGATGGGCGGAGGCGTCCAGCTGCCGGATCGGCTGAAGAGTCCGGACGATATCGCGCCGCTTTTTGCCTGCGTGATGGCGTTCTCCGCTGCGTCGAAAGCGGAGCTGACAAGCGAGAAAAAGATCTATGAATCCGCTTATGAAAACGGATCCAGTTTGGTCTTTATTTAGAAGAGAGGGGGCGGGTGAATGCCCGGAATCCTTGAACGGTGGCGGACACTGCGCCGCCCTGCGGTCTACAACATTAGCTTTGGGCCGGATGCCCCGTCACAGGTGCTTAACCTGACGGCCCGGCAGCTCTACAACAGCCAGGACAACCTGGCGGCTGTGGTCAACTTCCTTGCGAACAGCATCGCACAGCTTCCGCTGAAGGTCTATGTCCGGGACGGCGATGACGACCGGAAGCGTGATCGGGACAGCAAGGCGGCGAAGACACTATGGCGGCCGAACATTGACCAGACGGAATATGAGTTTATTCGTGCCCTACTGGTCGAGTATTACGTGTTTGGGTGCGTCTATGTCTGGGTTCTGCCGGATCCTGACAGCGAGAGCGGGCAGCAGCTCCGGATCATTCCGACGGAGTGGATATCCAGCACGGAAAAAGCTACCAGCTATGCTCCCGAAAAAATAACCGTAATCGGCACCGCCGGCACGATTGAGATTCCGCGGACGGAATTCGTCCGTTTCTCCATGTACGCGCCAGGGAATCCAGGCGGGTATGTGTCGCCGATCTCGGCCCTCCGCCAGACGCTGGAGGAACAGATCCAGGCGGGGCGCTTCCGGCGCGAGCTGTGGAAGTCTTCCGGGCGGCTGAATGCTCAGATCGTCAGGCCGAAGGACGTGCAGCCCTGGTCAGATGAAACACGGAAGCGCTGGATTGAGTCCTTCCGCGAGGCATGGGGCGCTGGTGGCAGTCGTGCAGGATCTATTCCGTTGATGGAAGACGGCATGGAGATCAAGACCTTCAACGCCTCGTTCAAAGAGCAACAGTGGGTCGAGTCCGTGAAGTTGTCCAGGGAAGCGGTAGCAGCTGCCTACCGGATCAACCCATCTCTGGTATGGCATTCTGACACGCAGACCTACGCCAGCAGCAAAGATAATGCTCGCGCACTGTATGCGGAGTGTCTCGGTCCAGATCTGCAGATGATCCAGCAGCGGATCAATTCCTTCCTTCTGCCGATGATTGGCGCTGTTCCTGGCACATATGTCGAGTTTGATCTGACCGAAAAGCTGAAGGGCAGTTTCGAGGAGCGGGCAAGTATCCTGCAAAGCTCCGTCGGCGGCCCGTGGCTCACACGGAACGAGGCAAGGCGTGATAATAACCTGCCTCCTGTCGATGGCGGTGACGAGCTGATTGTGCCGCTCAACGTGGTTGAGGGCGGACAAGCCAGCCCGACAGACACTCACATGGGGCAAAACGTCCGGGAAATGTTCGTGAAAAAAGCGAAAGCAAGCGAGCGAAGCATTCCAGGCGGCCCGACAAAGGAGGAACAGGGCAAGCTCGAAGACCTGTTGACTGCATTCTTTGAACGGCAGCGGAAAAGCGTTTTGCCGCGCCTTGTGGCCGGTTCTGACTGGTGGAATGAGGAACGGTGGAACAACGAGCTTGCGGACGATTTAGAGCCCGTTCTGAACGAAATAGCAGCATTCCACGGTGAAAAGATATCGAAGGCTATCGGGACGGAATTTTCTGGCGAACTTATCCGGGCATATATCCGCAAAACCGCCGAGGGCAGGGCTTTAGCTATCAATAGCCAGACACGGAAAAAGATAGCGGAGGCTCTGGAGTACGAAGAAGACGACGAAGAGATAAACCGAGCCGATATAGCAAATCATGAGTTTGATATTCGGTCTGGTACAGAGGCGGCGCTTCTTGGTATCGCTCTCGCAAAGACCATTGCGGGGTGGGGTGAAAAGGAAGCCGTTCAGCAAGCTTCTGAACAGGGGCATAAGCGCACTGTTTATAAAGAGTGGGTGACAGGGCCAAATGCCAGAGAGTCCCACGCCATGATGGACGGCGAGCGTGTGCTGATTGACGAACTGTTTTCAAACGGGGCGGATTGGCCTGGTGATGATTCGCTCGATCCGGACGAATCCTGCGGATGTAACTGTTCAACCAGAATTATTGTGGAGGAATGAAAGATGTTTACGAAAGATTTTCCCGTTCTGTATAAGGATGCGGGAACCGGCAGTATTGAAGGCTACGCATCTACATGGATCCGGCAGCCGGACAGCTACGGCGATGTGGTTGCCAAGGGCGCCTTCACGAAGACACTTGCGGAGCGCTGGAACGGCGGGAAAGGCATCCCGTTCCTGTGGGCGCATCAGATGGACAATCTGAAGAGCTTCATCGGAACCGCGGAGGCGGATGAGGACGATCGCGGCCTGCATTTTGTGGCCACGTTCGACGATACCGAAGAAGCCCAGAAGGTCCGGCAGCTGTACAAAGACGGACGGCTGCGGAAGTTCTCTTTCGCGTATGACGTGAAAGACGCCGGCACTGTGACGCTGGAAGACGGCACGAAGGCCAACGAGCTCCGCGAGCTGGATCTGTTCGAGATCTCCGCGGTGACCGTTCCGGCGAACGATGACGCCGGTGTGGTGGACGTGAAGAGCGGACGCCGGAACAGCAAGGCGGACGAAGGCAAGATCAGACAGGCGATTGAGCTCCTTCAGGATGTCCTGGGAGAGCTTAACGAGGAAGAACCCATTGATGGGGAGGACGAACCGGAAGCCAACGCGGCGGCGGAGGAGCAGAAGGCGAGCAACCCGGAAAAGGCGGGACTCCTGGAATATATCGAAACCATGAAAGGAGGAGACTGAAATGTCCCTCAAGGAAGAGCTTGCCCAGCTCAAGGGCAACCTGGCCGCGCTGAAAGAGCGCATCGAGGCTGACGATCAGGACGCCATCGCTGAAGGTGTTCAGCTGAAGGCCCAGATCGAAGAGAAGGAAGCCGCCGTCGAAACGGCGGAAAAGAAAGCCGGTCTCCTGAACGTGATCGGCACGAAAGAGAAGGAGGATAATACCGTGGAAGAGAAGAAGACCGCCCTGGAAGAGTTCACCGCGAAAGCCGCGGCGACTGATAAGAACGTGAAGGGATGGAGCGTGAATGCTCACATCAAGGCCGCTACGACCGTTGTGACCGGCTCCACCATGACCGACTACGACCGCACTGTTGCTCCGCAGCCCAAGCGCATCGCTGCCGCTGATTTCTTCGCCAATGCGAACATCTCCGGCAACGCCATCACCTACTTCAGGCAGGGTGCTTATGAAGGCAATCCTGCCGCGACCGCTGAAGGCGGGAAGAAGCCCCAGAACAGCACCAGCTTCACTCCTACGACGCTGCCCCTGTCCAAGATCGCGGCCTACATCAAAGAGACCGACGAGATCCTGTGGGATCAGGACTTCCTGGCCTCTGAGGTGCAGAACAGCCTGATCTATCACCTGGGCACTGTGGAAGATTCCACAATCGTCTCTGCGGTTGCCGGTACCAGCGGCATCGGCGCGGTGACCTACGCCTCCGCCACCGAACAGCTGGCTGACGGTATCATCGCCGGCATCATGAATGTCAAGCAGAACAGCGCCTATGACGCTTCTGTTGTCATCATGAACCCCGCTGACTACCTGGCTGCTCTGAAGGCCAAGGATGCCAACAAGCAGTACATCGGCGGTGGCTACTTCTCCGGCGCTTATGGCAACGGCGGTTACACCATGCCCACCTCTATCTGGGGCGTTCCGGTGTTCTGCTCCAGCAGCATCACCGCCGGCACCGCAATCGTTGCGGCCCGTCAGGCTGTGAAGATCTGGCGCAAGGGCGGCCTCGACGTGAAGCTCTACGAGCAGAACGAAGACGATGCCCTCTACAACCGTGTCACCCTGCTGGCTGAAGAGCGGCTGGCCTGCGCGGTCGTCGACCTCAATGGCGTCTGCAAAGTTGCCGCGGCGACCTAATTAGCAAAACGGGGAGGGTTTAGTGCCCTCCCCCTATCTTTGAAAGGCGGTGAAACCATGCTGAAGATCTACGAATACCGTGGGCAAAAGTACCAGTTCGAGGAAGGTGAACAGCCCGACGGCGCTGTTGAGGTGAGGAAGGTGGCTCCGCCTGAGAAGGTGGCAGAGATGCCAGAAGAAAAGGCGAAAGCGCCTGCGAACAAGGCCCGGAATCCCGCAAACAAAACCAGGAAGGCGGCGACAAAATGAGCCTTGTAACGAACTGGGGATACACCATCACAGATGCGAATTCCCTGGCGGATATGCTGTCTCAGGCAGATTTCAACACGATGACCGCGAACAAGTTCTCCGGTGACGTTCGGATTCCCGCCAGCCTCTCAGCTGCCTCCATGGGCGTACGCAATCATTGTGGCTGGCATGTATTTCCTCCGCAGGCCTGTGAGTTCTCTGAGCGCCTGCTCTACGGGAACGGCAGGATCAAGCGCGTGCACAACGATTTCCTGATCCAGCTGCCGGCGGCGTTCGTGACCGATGTAACGTCTGTCACGATCGACGGGGACGCCTGGACGGGTTTCACGTTTGAGCAGAATGGAATCGTCTATCTGTTCGACGTCGCGCCGGTTTCCAGGAAAACGGAGATAACTGTCGCTTATACGGCAGGCATCCCGGACGCGATGATGGGATCCATTAAGGAGATCATCTCCGGACGGGCCACCAGGGCGCTTGTATCGCCGAACGGTGTGTCCAGCGAAAGCGCCGGCGGCGTTTCCATCTCCTACAGCGCAAGCTGGGCAAACGGTGGAGGAGCTGGCGCGCTGCAGTCAACGGACCTTGAGACCCTCGAACCTTACAAGGTGAGGGGGGTGTTCTGATGCTTCCTTCCTGGGCAAATGACACAGTAACACGGATCCGCGCCGGCACAATCGAAGAGCGCGGAACCATCTACCAGGACTGGACCAATCCGGACGAACTGACCATCGGCGGCTGTTCTATGCAGCCCGCCGGCACATCCCTGTCTCAGGATGGGCGTATACAGGGCATCACTGATGGATACACCTGCTATATGCCGCCCGGGGTGGACGTTCAGACCGGCGACCGGATCGAGTACAACGGAAACGTGTACACGATTAACGGTGACCCCCGGATCTGGAAGTCCCCGACCGGCAGAGTGTCCAACATTGTGTTGAACCTTGAAAGGTGGGAAGGCTGATGGCGAAACGCGTAGAGATCGAGTTCATCTCGGAAGGTTTTGAGCAGATTCTCACCGGATCAGGGGTACAGGGTGTTGTCACTGAACAGACTAATGCGATCTGTGCCAGGGCAAATGCCGCGAATTCGCGCGGTGGCGAAGGATTCCAGTCAAACGTTAAATTGACTCACGCATATCGAAGCAACCGCTATGTCGGATTCGTAGGAACAACCGACAGGGCGAGCATGATAGCGGAGTCAGAGGACAAGGCATTGAGTGGGGCGGTGATGTAGTGGTCATTCAGACTTCGATTGATATCGAGTACGAGATCCAGAAGATCCTGAACGAGTACATGACGACCTACTGCCGTCCGCTTCCTGCCAACTTCACGACACCGTGCATCCTGGTGACGAAGGTCGGAGGATCCGACACGGACACCATCGATACACAGGAAGTGGTGCTTGACAGCCGCGCCCCGCGTGAGTCCCAGGCGATTGACCTGCTTAACAAGGCGGTCGGCATCCTGCGGCAGATCGCGAAGGAAGGCACGACACCTGTCAGGCATGTTCGTGTTACTTCATCCGGCAGCTGGGGGACCGACCCCGTGAGGCCGGATCTGGCGATGTGCTCCGCGCGGTTGAGCGTGACGGCGCATCTGGAAACCAAAACAATTTAAACGGAGGTAAAACACTATGGCAACAAATGACGTCAACATCGGCGTTGGCCGCGTGTCCGGCATGTTCTACTACGCGCCCGCAGACCCGGAACTGACGATGCCCACCTTCCCCAGCGACACGCTGGATGAGTCTTTCGTTGAAGGCGGATACATCTCTGAAGACGGTCCTACCCTGACCCCGTTCGGGAGCGTGGACGTGATCCGCGACTGGAGCCGCACGGCCCGTCGGCAGATCATGACCGAAAAGGGCACCGTGAACGTCTCTCTGATCTCCACCACCAAGGACAGCCTGACTGCTATCTTTGGTGACCGTGTGACCGAGACGGCCGCGACCGCCACTCATGGCAAGCTGCTGACGGTGGACATGAGCCAGGGACCGACCAGCAACCACTACGCTTTCGTCTTCATCGGCAAGGATGGCGACGATGAGTTCATGGTCTCCAGCGCGGACTGCACCGTGACGGAAGTCGGTGACGTGGCCTTCAATCCTACCGGCGCGATCACCTGGAACCCCACCATCGAGGGCGACTGGAAGTTCGTCAAGGATGACGGCCAGAAGACCGGCCAGTAAAGGCACATAAAAAGGAGCGAAAAACATGGCTGACTACATTGTTCGGAAACGGACCGGTTTCACATTCGCACTGGAGGGAGCAGACACGGTCTACACCCTGCCGGCCCTCTCCAGGCTCTCGTTCGCGGAGGCGGAGCTGATGCGGAAGATCAACCAGGCAGAGGACCTGGAGAAGCGCGGCAAATTGGTGAAGGATTTCATCCTGAAACATGCTCCGGAGCTGAAAGACGCCGACATCGGTGACATGGAGTATTTCTCAATATTCAACGAGTACGCCCTGAGTGAAGGGCGGGCAAAGCTGGGGGAATCCTCAGCCTCAGCGGATTCGTAAGTGAACACCGCGAGGCGGTAGAGCATGACCTCCTAACGGCAACCGGGCACAGCCTTGAATCAGTCGGGCGCACTCTTCCGTGGAGTGCGCTCGGCTCTTTTTTGAAGTACATGGATCCATCCTCCGCGACCGTGCGGGAGATCGATCCGGAGGTGTCCGCGTGGGCCACAACCTACAAGACGAATCTAATGCTGGCAGATGTGATCGATTATCTGGCGCAGCTGACGGCAATCATTATAAAGGCGCACGGTGGACGGCCTCGCAAGCCGAAGCCGTACCCGCGTCCAGGCGATACGAAAAAGAAATCAAAGACATTCGGTGGCAAGGCATCCGCCATGCAGCCGGATGAGATGCGGAAATGGATAGAGAAACGGAGGGAGAAACATGGCTGACGGCATTGAGGTCGCACGGGCGATAGTAACCATAGTTCCGTCTATGGAGGGATCGCAGCGTGAGATGACGAATCAGCTGACCTCCGCGGGCGAAGAAGCCGGCGAGAAGGCCGGTAAAGAGTCTGGAAGCAAGTTTACAAGCGGCTTTAGCACTAAAGTAAAAAATGGCGCTAAGGTCATGGCTGCGGCTGTTGGCGCCGCGGTTGCCGGCACGGGTGCCCTTGTCAAAGGGATCTATGACGCCGCGTCCGCTACTGCCGCATACGGCGACAACATCGACAAGATGTCGCAGAAGATGGGGCTTTCATCCGACGCCTATCAGGAGTGGGACTTTATCGCGCAGCACAGCGGCACCAGCATGGAGTCGCTGAAGACGGCCATGACCAAGCTGTCCACCGCTGCGGCGAATGGCTCTGACGCTTTTGAAAAGCTGGGTATCTCTGCGGAAGACGCCCAGGGTATGAGCCGGGAAGAACTTTGGAACGCGACTATCATGGCCTTGACGGGCGTTGAGGATGAAACTGAACGCGCCCGGATCGCTCAGGAGCTGTTCGGCAAGGGCGCGACCGAAATGGGCGCTCTGCTGAACACCTCCGCCGGCGATCTGGAGGCCATGCGCCAGCAGGCACACGACCTCGGAATCGTCATGTCCGAAGAGGACGTGAAGGCCTCCGCGGCGTTCCAGGATTCTCTGCAGAACATGACGCAAAGCTTCGACGGACTGAAGAACCGGATGACCGCGGAGTTCCTGCCCGGAATCACGACGATCATGGACGGTCTGACGCAGCTCTTTGCGGGAGATTCTGCCCAGGGTGTCGCGCTGATCAAAGAAGGCATTGCCAGTATCTCCGACAAAATCACGGAGATTCTGCCGACTCTGGTCGAGACCGGCGGAGAGATTCTCAGCGCAATCCTCAACGCGATATCCGAGAATCTGCCGACGATTGTGCCTCTCGCTACTGATATTCTGACCACGCTGGGAGCAGCTGTTGTTGAGGCCCTTCCTACGGTCCTTACAGCCGGCGCTGATATCATCGTCAGCTTGGTCGGTAGCATCATTGAGCACGCTCCTGAGCTTATCGCAGGCGCGGCCTCTGCTGTTTCTGCCCTGATTGGCGGGATTACCGATCTTCTCCCGACTATCGTGGAAAAGGGCGGGGAGATGATCACCAATCTGGTGTCTGGTATCACCGGCGAAACCGGCGAAGAATCAACACTTTTCACCACGATTGGAACGGCCCTGGAAGGCATTATCAGCAAACTGGATGAGATCATGCCAAATCTCCTGGCAAAGGGCGGGGAGATTGTCGGGCAGCTGGTCAGCGCGATCGGCAACGAAGAGAGCGGCCTTCCGAATATCCTGAAATCCTTCGGAGAATTCGGCAGCAATATTATCGCCGCGCTGGATGAGCACGCGCCCGGAATCGCTGAAGCGATCAAGACGATCATGTCCGGGTTTGAGCCTTTCATCCCGGCCATTGAGAACATTGTAACAACTGTTACCGAAAAGCTTCCGAGCATTATTGATTCCTTCAACGGAATTGTGACGCAAATCGGGCCTATCATTGAAAGCATCACAGGCCTGATCAAACAGATCGGCGACACGGTTGTCAGCATCGTTGATAGTGTCGGCACAAATCTGACGAAGATTGTTGAAGCCTTCAGCAGTTTCAACGAATCGCTTGCCACGCCGATCACGGCAATCGGGGACGCCATTAGCGGTGTTATCACATCGATCTCTGACGGTGTCGTAAAGATTAATGATTCTGTCGCGAACATCCTGGAGAAGCTCTCCGGAGTCTTTGACAGCATCGGAAACGCGGCGGTAAAGGCCGGCGAAGGCTTCAGCACGGTTGCCGACGCGGCTATCCGGCTGGCTAATCAGACAAGTGTTTTTGACCTGGTTGCCACTTTGGGCGGGATCGCCAAAGGAATCGGCGACATCACGAACAAAGCCAATGACATGGCCAACAAAAACATCGGCGAGAAGCTCGAAACGCTCGGACCGGCACTGCAGTCTGTCACAGATGGCACAAATGGCCTTGATACCGCGTCGAGCAATATCAGCTCGTTGGCAGACTCCATTAAGAGCCTCAACACCGAAACCAAGGATCAGAAGATTTCTCAGAACATCGACCGCATCACAACGGCCATCAAAGGAATATCTGATCAGGCGTATGCTACCGGTTTAGAGCTGTCCACCTTCGTTGATGACGCCAAGACGGACTTCACCACTTTCTCGACGAACTCTCAGACGATTCTTGCCGATATGGAAGAGACTTTCAAGGGCAAGAATTACAACTTCAAGTATTATATGCAGGATGCGATTGACAACATCAATTTGTTGACACTGAATCCGCTGGTTACCAATGTCAGCAGCGCGCTCAGTACGATCGCAACCCTGTTTGAAAATGTTTCCTGGAGTATTCCGCACATCGTTACGCCTCACTTCTATTGGTCGGGCGTTTGGGACATGGACGGCTCTGACGGCTCTATGAGCGCTCCGTCTCTGCATGTTGACTGGTATGACAAGGGTGGCGTATTCACACAGCCGACCGTGATCGGCGTTGCGGAAAAGCGGCCCGAGTTCGTTGGCGCCCTGGACGATCTCCGCGATATTGTCCGCGAGGAAGCAGGCCCGCATGACGTAACTATCAACGTATACGGTGCGGAGGGCCAGGACGTCCGGACGCTGGCCGACATCGTGATGGATCGGATCCAGCACTCAATCGATAGACGGGAGGCGGCTTTCGCATGATAACCTGGAACGGCATTACATCGGACAGCATCGGAATCTTTGTCGAAGCCGCGCCGGCATACGAGAAGCCGACCCGGAAGATCGATGTGTATTCGGTACCAGGCCGCAGCGGTGACATTATCCGCCCGCAGAACGCCTGGAACAACGTCAAACAATCTTATGAAATCTTCGCCGGGGATGGATCTGAGCACGCCGTCCCCGGCGCTTTTTCCAGTGTTGCGGCATGGTTGTACGGGCCTTCTGGTTACCAGCGCCTGGAGGATGATTTCGACCCGGAACACTTCCGGATGGCGCACTTCGACGGGCCATTTGATGTGGAGAACCTCATGACCCGCGTCGGGCGGGCAACGATTGAGTTTGATTGTAAGCCGCAGCGTTTCCTGAAGAGCGGTGAAGAGTCGGAAATAATCCTGGAAGCGGACACGATCACAAACCCGACCGTATTCGCTTCCCGGCCACTTCTGCTGGTTACCGGCGGAGGGCTTTCCGGCACGGTAACGGTTAACGGGACGGTTTTTTCCATCAGCAACACCAGTGTGCCGATCTATATCGACTGCGAAACCATGAACTGCTACGACGGCAGCGGGAACAATAAAAACGCCATCGTCTCGAGCAGTACAAGCGAATTTGCCACGCTGGCGCCCGGATCCAACAGCATCGGATTCAGCGGCGCGGTGAGCTCTGTTACGATCACGCCGCGTTGGTGGGAGCTTTAAGGAGGTAGAACGAGATGATCCCAGTATTGCATCCGGCAGAGTCCACAAGCTGGGCGTCTTTCGGCCTGGGTGCGCTCTCCGACGCGATTTCTTGCGATGTCACCGAAGAGCGCAATGGCCTGTATGAACTGGAAATGACATATCCTGTCAGCGGCCAGCATTATGCGGACCTGGCGCTGCGGAGGATCATCCTGGCCAAACCGAATTTCACGGACAACCCGCAGCCGTTCCGAATCTATAACATTTCTAAGCCGCTCAACGGCATTGTGACCGTCAGCGCGCAGCATCTTTGTTATGATCTTAGCGGTTATGTTGTAGGCGCTTTTTCTGCGATTGGCATCCAGTCCGCGCTGGCAGCCCTGACGGCCAACTGTACACCGTCGCCTTGCCCTTTCCGCTTCTCATCGGATATGAGCGCCGGCGGTACGATGGAAGTCGTTAAGCCGACGTCAATTCGGGCGCTGATGGGCGGAACGGAAGGCTCTATCCTTAACTACTGGCACGGCGAATGGTCTTATAACGGGTTCTCTTGTCAGTTCAGCGCCAACCGCGGCGAGGATCGCGGCGTCACTATCCGCTATGGTAAAAACCTGACAAGCATCCGGCAGGAAGAGAACAATGCCAGCGTCTACACCGGCATATATCCGTTTTGGTACAACCAAGACACAAAGGCGATTGTCACGCTGACGGAAAAGACGATCAGCGTCCCCGGAAGCTTTGGATATACAAAGATTTGCCCGGTAGATCTGAGCGACCGCTTTGAGTCAGAGCCGACAGAGGCCCAGCTGCGGACCGCGGCGCAGGCGTATATCAGCAGCCATGATATCGGCGTCCCGGCGGTAAATCTGCAGTTGGGTTTCGTTCAGCTTGAAGAGATCAAAGAGCGCGTTGATCTGTGCGACACAGTACACGTCTATTTTGATACGCTTGGCGTCAATGCCTCCGCGAAATGCGTCCGCACCCGTTGGGATGTACTGGCAGAGAGGTACAGCAGCATTGAACTCGGTTCTATCCGCACATCGATAGCCAGGACGATCACCGGGATCAAAGAAACGGCCGATCAGGCACACGCGGCGACGTCCACCCTGGCGGACACTGCGCGGTCTGTCTCCAAGAAGATCACCGGCCAGATGGGCGGCTACGTCGTCATGAACGACACCGACAACGACGGCCAGCCTGATGAGATCCTGATCATGGATGCGCCGGACAAGGAAACTGCCGTCAATATCATCCGGATGAACAATGGCGGCATCGCCTTCAGCCAGGACGGCTACGACGGCACCTACGGCACTGCCTGGAGCATTGACGGTCAGTTTGTGGCGGACTACATCACATCCGGCGTGCTCCAGGCGAACCTGATCCGGATCCTGGGCACGACAAACTTCTATTGGGATGCCGGGAACATCTACATCATTAACCCGCAGGATCAGGGCCAGCAGATCCGAATCGGCCAGTATGACGGCACGCGCTACGGCATCGGGTTTACCAGGGACGGCGGCGTCACCTGGCAGACGGCCATGGACTTCCAGGGATTAAATGTATCCGCAACCGGCTTTTCAAAGACCTATATCTCACTCACGCCTCCGGATCCGGAGGATTATGGCCTTGATGACTTTAACATCGGTGATGTTTGGGTAGAGTCAGACCGGCGTTATTCATGGGATGAGGTTGGTGAACATAAGTGGACATGGGCAGCGCAGCACACATGGCAGGAGCTTGGCGGCGCTACAGAGCCTTGTATGTACACCTGGAACGGCGGCAGCTGGCAGAAGGTCTATGACGGCGAATCTTTCACAAGCTTTGATTCCAGGCTTACTGTTGCGGAAAACAACATAGCAGCTGCAGTTGCATCTGTCGCGACGAAGGGAACCACATATGTGCAGCTGACCGATCCGCGCAACAATGAAGGGATCACTGTCAATCTTGGTGATCATTGGGTGAAAGCTGATCCCGGACACGATGTGTTGACCTGGAATCGCGCGGACAGTATGACCTGGAACGAGCTGGCATCCAATTATGACTGGGACAGCACCGAGGGCGCGAAAGAATACGCCTGGGATGGTTATGAGTGGGTGCTGGTGTCCGATCACGGCGCGGAAGTCCGGCATGCTACAGCGATCATCGAAACCGATAAGAAGATCACCCTGATGGCTACCGCTCAGACCGAGATGAATGATCAGCTTGTTGAGAACACGGCACAGCTAACCATTCAAGCCAATCAGATCGCGAGCGAGGTCGCGCAGCGCAAGGCAGGAGAGACAGAAATGTCCAGCCTGATCTCCCAGAACGCCGGCAGCATAAGTTCCGAAGTAACCAGGGCGAAAACTGCTGAAGGTACTCTCCAGAGTAAAACCAAATATCTGCAAACGAGTGGCAGGATACAACTGGATGCGTTCACAGAGGGCGCTTCAGGAACGGCCATGGGTGTGCTGACCAAAGCTGGGATTTCGATCGACGGCTCCGGGAAAATAAACATCGCCGCCCTAACTCAAAGCGCACAAAACGCGATCAATAAGGCGGCTGGGATTACGGTGGACGGCGATGGAAAAATTGTTCTGTCAGCCATGACTCAAACCGTTCAGAATACGATCAATAAGGCGGCTGGGATTACTGTAGACGGGAGCGGAAAGATCACCATTTCCGCACTGACGCAGAATGCCCAGAACGCCATCAACAAAGCCGCAGATATCACTGTGGACAGTGACGGAAAGATTCTGCTGTCCGCCCTGGCTAAGAACGTATATGAAGAACGGAGCGGAATTGAAATCACAAGCTCCGGCATATCCTTATCCGCGTCTAAAAATCTGACAGTAAAATCTGGTAGTGAAATCAATATTAAGTCCGGCGGGAAGTTTGTAATCTCATCTGAAAACTTTACTATCACAAAAAACGGCAATGTAAGCATGACCGGCTCCATCACGAGCAATTCTGGCACAATAGCAGGCTGGGAAATCACGTCATCCGGAATCAGACGACTGACTCCTGTATCAGAGGGCACCGCTACAACCCAATACGGAGCTTTTGTCCTGTCTCAAGGCAGCAGTATCTCGTCAGGATCATCTGCTTTTCTGGTTGGGTATAGAGCTTGGGACGGCTCATCGTACGGCGGATGGACATATCCTTTTAAGGTGGACTATGGTGGACATTTATATGCAACCTCTGCCACGATAAAAGGCGCCATCACCGTAGACTCTATACAATTCAGCAACGGCGTAACCTTGAACGGCGGCAATCTGACTGATGGCACGGTATCATACGGTAAACATTCACCCGGCGTCAAAACATCTCTGGATAACGGTGATAACGCCAAAGATACAGTGACTAAGCTCATGGCAGGTCAAATTGCGGCAGGCAAGCTCTACACAAATCAATTGATCGTTGATGGCTCGATGGTTGTTTATCAGCGCAACTATCGCTATACAGCTTCCTGGCAAAGCAAGACTATAGACGGAACAACAATTCATTATTTGGGGAGGTAAAAATGTGGCTCACGATTACAACCGTAACCGGTAAAAAGTTCGCGGCACATCGATGTTATATCAGCGCCGTGGACGGTGTGCTTAATATCGGCCTTGTCGATACATCTATGTATGATGCCGTGTCCATTTTCGGTCAGGATGAGGAAACTGAAACCATCGTCTGCTATAACCCTGAAACGGATGAGGAAACGCAGTACACCGGCTACACGTACTTGTCGCTGGCGACAGTCGATGACTCGGGCGTGTACATTGTGCTGCGCAAGCCTTAAGGAGGAATTATGAAGCAATCTGAGGTTATCAGAGCATACAAGGCCCTTGCTAAGGTAGGGCAGCAGGATCTTCCTATAAGACTGGCATATGACCTGTTCAAGCTCAAAACGGCACTTCAGCCGCAGTACGACTTCCAGGTGACTGAGGAAAAGAAGGCGAGCGCTAACGCTACGGCCAATCCGGACGGAAGCATTACATTCGGAACTCCGGAAGAAGCCGCCGCGTTTCGGCAAAAGCTGATAGAGCTCGGAGACATTGATGTAGACATGAAGGTCAAGCCGGTTCAAATTCCTCTCTCTATCCCAGGGCTAACGCTGTCCATGGAGGACATCGAAGCCCTTGACCGTTTTATCCTATTCACAAATACTAAGAAAGGTGAGTGACTACTATGGCAGCTACAGGAACACCGACCCCGAATATTGGACTCAGAAGACCCCAGGGAACCGACCCGGCCAGTGTGGACGATATCAACTACAATTCCGCCCGTATCGACACCGTTCTCGGTGCCGTCGGAAGCACGTCCGTCAAGTCGCAGATTGATGCGGTGAATAATAATCTGGGGGCCATGGTGCCGTCGAAAATCCTGCAGACCGACAACGCGAGCTTTACGCTGTCAATAGGCAATACTGAGAGACATTTTCTCGTGATCATGGCCGCAAACGCCGCCGCCAGAGCGCTTGTGCTGGGTGTATCTACGGCCTCGGACGGCACGATCACCGTCGCGGAGATCTTCAAAGGTTCGACCGTGACCTATAACTACTCGACCGCTGGCAAGATCACGGTCACGCAGAACACGACCACAAGATCCACCATCGCGGATTTTGCGTTGACCGGCTCTTATATTAGTATCGACTGATCACTCCCAAGTGCTATAAGAAAGGAAGGTGATATCAAGTGCCGCATGCGTTTTTCCTCCACCGGATCCAGAAGGACGGTGAGAACTTCGCCAAGGGGATCGAAGTTCATGCAACACTAAATGACGCCATCCGATCATTCTGGGGCCGGATGAAAACCGGCTACAATAATCCAGATTATCCAGCCCTGAGTTATGTCGCATGCTTTATCAGTGACGATAATGGGGAGATTTATCAGCAGTATAACCAATCATGGCTGAAGACCGGCGAAGAGCCTGTCGAAAACAAGATCTTCCTTCACAGCATCCGCCGGGAAGGAGAGACCTATACAAAAGCCATTGATGTGTATGACACCATGGACGCAGCCAGGATAGCTTATGCGACCGCCATGGAATACGGGTATAAAAACCCGCGCTTCCCGGATGTCAACCTGGTTGCTTGTATGATCACAGACATGACCAGCGATCATATCATAATCTCTGACGATTGGGTTAAATAAACATGATATCAGTCAGTCAGTTGATCACGGCGGCGGAAGAGATCGCCGCGGAGGAACCGCGCTATCAGCTGGGGCATGACGGATCTGACGGATACTGTGACTGCATCGGGCTGATCATCGGCGCGATCCGGCGGGCGGGCGGTCAGTGGCGCGGGATGCATGGATCCAACTATGCGGCGAGGGCTGAGGTCAGGAAGATCCAGCCCATCGTCGCCTCCAGCGTGCTCAAGCGCGGGGAAGCGGTTTTCAAGGCGTATGAGCCGGGCGTCGGCGGATACAATCTGCCGGAACGCTACAGCCCAGGCGGGAACAGCTACACCGGAGACCTCCGCGATTACTACCATGTGGGCATCGTGGAGAGCGTCTACCCGCTGAGGATCCGGCACATGACCAGCCCTCGCGCTAAGATGGACACGTCCCTGGGGAAATGGTCATACCACGGCGAGCTGATCAAGGTGGGCTATGACGCGGACGGCGGAAAGGATGAGAAAATGAGCAAGGTTATTATTTCCGGAGGGAATGCCGACGCGCCGATCCACCTCCGCAAGGCGGCATCTACTGCCTCCCCTATCGTCGCGGAGATCCCTCAGGGGAGCACCGCGGAGCTGATCGAGGGCGGCGGCTCGTGGGATAAGATCACATGGAACGGACGCACCGGTTACGTCATGGCTAAGTTCGTGACGCCTGCCGGGGACGGTTCCGGCGAGGACGCGACCGGCGACACCGTCACTGTATCGAGAAAAGACCTGGAGAAAATCTACGACACGCTGGGCGACTGGCTGGGACTGAGAGGATGATCTGATATGTGGGATTTCGTTTTGAAGTATTGGGTTGAGTTCGCTTTCGGTGCAGTTGCCGCCGGGCTGGTTGCCGCTTATCGGAAAATGGCGGTCAGGATCCAGACAAACCGGGACACCGAGAAGGCTATCGCCGACGGGATGAAGTACTTGTTAATGTTCAAGTTGCGCGAGGAAGGCGAAAAGTACCTGACCGAAGGGCGCTGCAGTACAGAGCACAAAAGCGAGTACGAAAAGGTGTACACAGCTTATCATGCTCTGGGCGGCAATGACACGATCACGGCACTAAAAAACAAAGTTCTTCAGCTACCGATCATTTAAGGAGGGACAGACATGGGATGGAATTGGACGGCATGGCTCAAGGCGGCGCTGATCCGCGCGGTGAAGACCTTCGCTCAGACCATGGTGGGCTCGATTGCGGTGGGAGCCGCGTTTCAGGAGGTGGACTGGCTCCGTGCACTCTCTGTCAGTGGAGTCGCCTTTGTCCTGAGTATCTTGACATCTCTGGCGGGACTGCCGGAGGTCGAGAAGACGGTAGAGAAACCGCCTGAAGAGATCCTCGA
>OCTX012258902.1_pt1 | contig 18787 bp, 16 predicted proteins | sample 1539691 | NCBI WGS metagenome assembly OCTX01 (sample SAMN02144231, study PRJEB22623) | gut metagenome | biome: sheep rumen | host: Ovis aries | place: New Zealand | reverse complement strand
GCCAGAATGTGAACAAGGTGGAATCGGGTGTGCGCCTGCGCTATATGTGGAAGAATCCCAATACGGGCGAGACTGAGGAAATCCTGATTGAGTGTACCGAGACGCGCGACCAGCCGAAAAACAAGGAGCGCGCCCTCTCGCGCCTCTATACCTTTATATATGATAAGGAGCACCAGAAGTACATGGATGATATTGCCTCGCGCCGCAAGAGCCTGGTGTCTACGGGCGACCGAAGTGCCAAAATCCGCACCTACAACTTCCCGCAAGGCCGCGTAACCGACCATCGTATCGGCTATACCACTCACGACCTGCAGGGATTCCTCGGAGGAGACATCCAACCCATGATTGATGCCCTCACCGTGGCCGAGAATGCAGAGCGCATGAAGGAGTCGGAACTTTAGACATATAAATATATTATGGGATTCTGGAAAGAAGTAAAGAAAGAATGGACGTGGAAGAGTATTGTCAGCCAATGGCCTGACTACGTGTCTGTATTTATTGCTGGCTGTGTGGCCTACCAATACTACAGACCCTTCTGGAAGTTTCTGCTTGTTTGGCTCATTGCCTTTTGTCTCTCAAGATTTATCATTATTTCAATTACCAAGCTTATCAAGAAATCATGAATCGTCAACAACTAATACAACAAATCCGCGAGAAGCAGTCGTTTCTCTGCGTAGGTCTGGATACTGACCTGGACAAGATACCCCAGTGCATCATCGATGAAGCAAAGGCAAAGGACGGAGATGATTACGTCTTCCGTGCGCTCTGCGAATTCAACGCCCTCATCATCGACGCTACCGCCCCCTATTGCGTGGCTTATAAGCCCAATCTGGCTTTCTACGAGGCTTACGGAGTGGACGGTATTTTGGCATTCGAAGCCACCATCGACTACCTGAAGGAGGAATATCCCAACCACTTCATTATTGCCGATGCCAAACGCGGCGATATCGGCAACACGTCGAAGATGTATGCCAAGACGTTCTTCGAGCAGTATGATGTCGACGCACTGACCGTTGCCCCCTATATGGGCGAGGACTCGGTGACTCCCTTCCTTGGCTACAAGGACAAGTGGGTCATCCTGCTGGCGCTGACCTCCAACAAAGGCTCGCACGATTTCCAACTTTTGCCAGTTGACAGTTCCAACCCCTCTCAACTGTCAACTAAAGAACGCCTGTTTGAGAAGGTGCTGAAGAAATCGCAGGAATGGGGAAATGACGAAAATATGATGTATGTGGTAGGTGCTACACAGGGACAGATGTTTGAGGACATCCGCCGTGTGGCTCCCCGCCATTTCCTGCTTGTTCCTGGCGTTGGTGCCCAGGGCGGAAGCCTCGAGGAGGTGTGCAAATACGGCATGATTCCTGGCGAGATAGGACTGCTGGTCAACTCCTCGCGTGGCATCATCTATGCCTCACAGGGCGAGGACTTTGCCGAGGTGGCAGCACAGAAAGCAAAGGAACTGCAAGAGCAAATGGCAAAAATAATTCAGGGCTGATGCTCCATAGTTCATAATTATTTATTACCTTTGCACAGAAAATAGAATTCTATTAGTTAAAAGACATGTTACTTGATAAGATTGACGAACTTCTAAAAGAAGTACAGAACCTGAGCGCAAAGAACGCCGAAGAGGTAGAACAACTGCGCCTGAAATACCTGAGCAAGAAGGGCGAAATAACCGCCCTGATGAACGATTTCCGCAACGTGGCAGCCGACGAGAAGAAGACCGTCGGCATGAAAATCAACGAATTGAAGACGTTGGCTACCGAGCGTATTAACCAATTGCGTGAGGATTGTTCCATGCAGGATACTGGTAGCGAAGCTATTGACCTGACGCGCACGCCCTACCCTATTCAGCTGGGTACGCGCCATCCGTTGACCATCGTCACCAACGAGATTATCGACATCTTCTCGCGCATGGGCTTCGTATTGGCTGACGGACCTGAGGTGGAGGATGACCTGCACGTGTTCACCAAGATGAACTTTGCTGCCGACCATCCTGCCCGCGATATGCAGGACACCTTCTTTGTCAGTCAGCATCCCAATGATGTGACGAAGAACATCTTACTGCGCTCTCATACCTCAAGTGTTCAGGCCCGCGTGATGGAACAGATGCATACTGAGGACGGCAAGCTGACAGCTCCCATTCGAGTAATTTGTCCTGGCCGCGTCTATCGTAATGAAGCCATCACCGCCCGCGCCCACTGCTTCTTCCATCAGGTGGAAGGACTCTATATCGACAAGAACGTCTCGTTCACCGACCTGAAGCAGGTGCTGCTCTCGTTTGCCCGCGAGATGTTCGGAGCCGACACGCAGATTCGTTTGCGTCCATCTTACTTCCCCTTCACCGAACCATCAGCAGAGATGGATATCTCGTGCTTCATCTGCGGCGGTGAGGGATGCGGATTCTGCAAGCATACCGGTTGGGTAGAGATTCTGGGTTGCGGAATGGTTGACCCCAATGTGCTGGAGCAGTGCGGCATTGACTCGAAGATATATAGCGGCTATGCCTTCGGTATGGGCGTGGAGCGCATTACCAACCTGAAGTATCGTGTCTCTGACCTCCGTATGTTCTCAGAGAATGATGTACGTTTCCTGAAAGAGTTCGAAGCAGCAAATTAGTATGAAACTCGCAGTAATGACACAGCCCACGTTTTTCGTGGAAGAGGACAAGATTCTCGCTTCCCTTTTTGACGAAGGGCTGGACAATCTGCATCTATATAAGCCTGGCTCGTCGCCCATGTATTCAGAACGGCTGCTGACCTTGCTGCCTGAGGACTACTATAGCAAGATAACAGTGCACGATAACTTCTACCTGAAAGAAGAGTACAAGCTTCATGGCATTCATATTGACGATGTCTCGCAGTTAGTACCTAAAGGTTATAAGGGACATGTAAGCCGTACCTGTACACGTTTGGAAGACCTGAAGGAAGCCAAACGGAATGCAGAATACGTATTTTTGAAGTACATCTTTGACAGCCAGACAGAATTAGCGCAAAAGGCTTCGTTTACCGAAGCAGAACTCAGGGAAGCCTCACGCCGGGGACTTATTGACCGTCACGTATATGCCCTTGGAGGCATGAATCTCGACACTGTCCGATTGGCCAGAGACCTGGGATTCGGCGGTGTCGTTATCAGCGGTGATTTATGGAACCGCTTTGACATTCATAACGAGTTGGGCTACCAGGAGCTGATAAACCATTTCATTAAACTTCGTAAAGCAATAGGATAAAGAATATGTCTAACAAGAATTACATGGTGTTTTCGGGTACTGCCACGAAGTACCTCGCAGAGAAAATCTGCCAAAGCTTAGGATGTCCGCTCGGCGAACTTCTGATTACAAAGTTCTCCGACGGCGAGTTTGCAGTATCATATGAAGAGAGTATTCGAGGACGAGACATCTTCCTGGTACAGAGCACCTTCCCTAACAGTGACAACCTAATGGAGTTGTTGCTGATGATTGATGCAGCCAAGCGTGCTTCTGCCCGTACCATTAATGCCGTCATTCCCTATTTCGGTTGGGCTCGGCAGGACCGTAAGGACAAACCCCGTGTATCGATAGGGGCTAAGCTGGTAGCCGACCTGCTGAGTGCAGCGGGTGTGAATCGTGTCATTACGATGGACTTACACGCAGACCAGATTCAGGGTTTCTTCAATGTTCCTGTTGACCATCTCTATGCCTCAAATGTTATTCTGCCTTATCTACAGAGTCTGCATCTTGAGGACCTTGTCATAGCATCTCCCGATGTAGGTGGTTCGAAGCGCGCTAATACCTATGCAAAGTTCTTGGGGTGTCCATTAGTGTTGTGCAACAAGACACGTGCACGCGCCAATGTGGTGGCCACGATGCAGATTATCGGTGATGTAGAAGGGAAAAACGTTGTTATTATCGATGATATGGTAGACACCGCCGGCACAATAACCAAAGCTGCCGACATCATGAAGGCAGCAGGAGCCAAGACGGTACGTGCCTGTGCCTCTCACTGTGTGATGAGTGGACCTGCCAGCGACCGTGTACAAGAATCGGCCCTTGAAGAAATAGTCTTTACCGATTCTATTCCCTATACCCAGCGCTGTGCTAAGGTTAAGCAACTCAGCGTAGCCGAACTATTTGCAGAAACTATACGTAGAGTAATTAACAATGAAAGTATCTCTGACCAGTATATTATATAATAAGGCGAAAGGCCTGATGCCCTTTACCTTTGGCTTGGTGTTGCTGGCTTCATGTCAAGGCAACAGCTATAGAATTAGCGGTGACACAGTAGGACTTGAAGACGGGGATACATTGTTTTTGACCCATGACTTCGAGATGGGGACGCCAAGCGACACACTTATCGTCAGTGATGGTAAGTTCCAACTCAGTGGTGAGACCGATTCTACGGCGTTATGCATGATATACAGCATGAAACGCAACGAGATTAATGCACCTTTTTTCTTGGAGCCAGGACACATTACTATCCACCTGACAGAGGAGCCAGGAGCATCAAGAGTTGGAGGTACTCACTGCAACGATCAGTGGCAGGTACTGAATGACTCGGTGATATCCATCGGCAAGGAGATAAACCGCATTGCCGAACATGTCTATGGTAATAACCTGCCAGAGGCTGAACAAAAGAAGGGCATGGAGCAGATAGACCAGCTGAACAAGCGCTTCTCTGCCATGGTTATTCGTTGTGCAGAAAAGAACATCAACAATGAATTTGGATATTTCCTGCTAACTTACTACCCAGAAGAGCTGATAGACAACAAAACACGCCTACGTCTTATCAATGACTTATCTGCCGAGATGCAGAATCGTCCCGCTATTAAGAATATGAAGCAGATGATACAAAGTGCATCTAACACGGCAGAAGGAGCTACTATCACAGATTTTACTCAGAAGGCTCTTGACGGCTCGAACGTCAGTCTTTTAGAGGAAATCAAGAAGAATAAGCTTACCATTATAGACTTCTGGGCTTCATGGTGTGGACCGTGTCGTCAGGAGATGCCCTTCATGCTTGAGCTCTATGACAGCTATCGGCCACAGGGGCTTGGCATTATTGGCATCTCACTCGATGAAGAACATGATGCCTGGCAGCATGCTAGTGATGCTTTGGGCGTGAAATGGCCACAGATGAGTGACTTGAAAGGTTGGGAAAACGAGATTGCCCAACATTTTCAGGTGAACAGTATTCCTCATACCATTGTTGTTGACCAAACGGGCAAAATACTTCGTCGCGGCCTTCGTGGCGAGGCTCTCAAGGATTTCATTGCAGAACAACTGAAATAGGAAGTAACAAATATACTCATTATCCTTTTCCTGTCAATAAATAAAGAGGGTGTGTCAAGATGACACACCCTTCTTAATTGTATTTCCCGATATAGGGCTATGCACTTATACCTGTTGCGGCAGCTCAAGCCACTTCACATAACAGAAGTCCTGACGGTGAGGAAGGTTACTGTTCTTTGGGTACATACGTACTGCCGATTTATACTGGCCGAAACGCTGCGGCGATAAGGTGGCTTCAAATGTGTAATTGTTACCATCCTTTTTCACCATCTTCAGCGGTTCGATGTTGTAGACACGCTCTTCGCCATCCTTATTAATGAAGATGTTTACCTTCTCCAGACCGATAGCATCGTCCAATCCCTGTTCGTTGATGACGTACTTTAAGGTGTACTTCTTGCCAGCTTCCAGACCTGTAGCGGGGAAATCCCACTCTGCACTGACAACATTAATAGCATCCCAACGTTCTGCTACGCTCTCCTTCCACAGGGCAATCTCTTTGGCCAGCTTGTTGTTGTCTTTTGAGATTTCCTTAAAGCGCTTAGCCTCCTTGTTATAGAACTTCTCATAATAGTCATCCAACTGACGCTTCATTGTGTAGTGAGGAGCTATCTGGGCTATAGAATTCTTAATGACCTTAATCCATCCCTTCGAGATGCCCTTCTTGTCCTTTGCATAGTACAAGGGTACTATCTCATTCTCAAGCAAGCCATAGATGGTAGCAGCATCAAGCTGGTCCTGATAGCCCTGATTCTGGTAGGTACGCTTTTCCGTAAGTGCCCATCCTGCTCCCTCACGATAGCCTTCCAACCACCAGCCGTCCTTGACGGAGAGGTTAACGACACCATTCATCTCGGCTTTCTCTCCTGACGTACCAGAAGCCTCAAGAGGTCGTGTCGGTGTATTCATCCATATGTCAACACCACTTACAAGTCGGCGTGCCAACAGGAAGTCGTAGTCCTCGAGGAAGATAATCTTGCCTAAGAACTCGGGCTGCTGAGAAATCTCGTATATTTTCTTGATGAGTCCTTGTCCAGCGCCATCAGCGGGGTGAGCCTTACCAGCGAAAAGGAACATGACTGGATGTTCGGGATCGTTTACAATCTTAGACAGACGCTCTAGGTCGGTGAACAGTAGGTGTGCACGCTTGTAGGTAGCAAAACGGCGGCAGAAGCCAATGACCAAGGCATTGGGGTTCATCTGGTCCAAAAGACGGACAACACGCGAGGGGTCACCTTGGTTGCGCAGCCATGATTCGCGGAACTGCTCCTTGATATAGTCGAAAAGCTTCTTCTTCAGGGTCATGCGAGTTTCCCAAATCTCCTCGTCAGGACAGTCGTAGATGCCGTGCCATATCTCTTCATTTGATTGGTCACACATATGCTTCTCATCGAAGTACTTTGCATATACCTTACGCCACTCGGCAGCACACCATGTGGGGAAATGTACACCATTGGTAACGTAGCCCACGTGGTTCTCTTCGGGATAATATCCGTTCCAAATGGGAGCAAACATCTTCTGCGACACCCATCCGTGCAACATGCTGACACCATTCACCTCCTGACAGGTGTTGCAAGCAAAGGTTGACATACAGAACTTCTCGCCGTGGTCATCAGGGTTGGTACGTCCCATGCCAATGAATTCGTCCCATGAGATACCGAGTTTCTGGGGATAGCCACCCATATATTTACCAAAGAGTCCCTCATCGAAGTAGTCATGACCTGCGGGCACAGGTGTATGAACGGTATAGAGTGATGATGCGCGCACGAGTTCCATAGCCTGATTGAAAGTTAGTCCTTCCTCTATATAGTCACAAAGACGCTGTAGGTTGCAGAGTGCAGCATGCCCCTCGTTGCAGTGGTAGATATCCTTCTTGATACCTAATTTCTTCAGCAATAGCATACCACCGATACCCAGCAAAATCTCCTGCTTCAGACGGTTCTCCCAATCGCCACCATAGAGAGCGTGAGTAATGGGTTTGTCAAAGTCGGAGTTCATCTCGTTGTCAGTATCCAGCAAATACAGCTTCACTCGACCTACATTAACGCGCCATACATAGGCGTGTACTTGGTAATTGTTGTAGGGCACGTCTACAACCAGCGGATTGCCGTCCTTGTCCAGCTGTCGCTCAATGGGCAGCGAGGGGAAGTTTTGTGTCTCGTAGTTGGCTATCTGCTGTCCATCCATTGATAGACTTTGTGTGAAATATCCAAAACGATAAAGGAAGCCTACAGCGCACATGTCTACGTTTGAGTCTGATGCTTCTTTTACGTAATCACCAGCCAGCATACCTAGACCGCCGGAATAAATCTTAAGAGCAGAGTGAATACCATACTCCATGCAGAAATAAGCTACTGAGGGGCGCTTTGAGTCTGGCTTAACATCAATATACTTACGGAACTGGTTGTATACCGAATTGATGCGTTTCATTAATGCCTTATCCTTGACTATGGCCTCTTTGCGGTCAAAGGACAGACGCTCCAGTAACATCACAGGGTTGTGCTTCACGTCATGGTAAAGCTCAGGGTCAAGGTCACGGAACAGGTCACGGGCCTCATAATTCCATACCCACCACATGTTGTGGGCAATCTCGTCCAAACACTTCAGCTCTTCTGGAAGACTCGACTTTACGGTCAAGTCTTTCCACTGTGGTGCATTTGAATAATCTGCTTTTAGTTTCATAATCGCTTGTATTATATATAGTTACATCCTTAAATTATTTCTTATTTCTCTTTTCTACTTTTTGTAGGGCGATGTCGTAGGCTTGGTGATAGTACTCAATGAACTCACTCCACAACGCTTTCTTCGATAGTTCATCGGCCTTTTTGCGGCATGCATCGACCTGCTTCTGTGTCATGGCCGAGAACTGGGCCACTGTGTCTTTTATCAGGTCGGCAACCTCAGAATAATTATAGTCTGTGCGATGTATTACCTTTACACCGTCCTCCAACTGCCCCTCATGACCAAACTCCTTATTGGCCCACAGGCCAAAACCAGCCAGGTCAGTGGTTATGCAAGGAACGCGAAAAGCTACAGCCTCCAATGGCGTATAGCCCCATGGTTCATAATATGATGGATATATACATAAGTCGTTACCAAGCACCAAGTCGTAATAGGTCATGTCTACGATGCCGTCCTTTCCGTCTAGATAACACGGCAGGAAGATAACCTTCACCTGATCTTCCTTACGGTTATGCATGTCATAGTACTTCATCATTCCCAGCACATTGTCATGGCTCATGTTATGTAGCCAGTGAGTCAACTGGGGTACATCGAGTGGTGTGTCATACTTCTTACCACCAGCAAGACGCTCTTGCAAGTCCTTGCGGGGCTCGCCCACCCAACCTGGCACCTCGATGAATGCCACCACCTTCTTCTTCAGCTCGCGGTCGCGCAGCAGACGGTTCATGGCTTCTACAAAAACGTCAATGCCTTTGTTGCGGAATTCATAGCGGCCTGAGGTAGAGATGATGAGTGTGTCGTCGTCCAAATCTTCCCCCAGTAGGGCATTGGCAACATCAAGAAGACGCTTGCGTGCCTTCTTGCGCTTGCTGGTAAACTGTGTTCCTTTGGGTACGAAGCTATTGTCGAAACCGTTAGGCAGAACCACGTCAACGGGCTTATCCAATAGTTCCTTACACTCGTTGGCAGTAATGTCGCTCACCGTTGTGAAACAGTCTACGTTCCATGCAGTCTGTTTTTCGATAGAGTGCTTCGACTGCATGTTCAGCTCCTGGGCCATCTGGTCGCCGTTATAAGCGAACAAGTAGTCATACAATGGCTTTTGATTGCCAGCTATAGAACGTCCTATGCTCGTGGCATGAGTTGTGAAGACAGTACCGATCTGCGGCAACTTGTTGTTAATGTATAGAGCCCCCAGTCCACACATCCACTCGTTAGCATGGTAGATGTACTTCTGATCTGGCTTTTCTGCCGAAATCTCATTATAAAGACTCTCCACTACCAAAGCGGCGGCATACGAAAACATAGATGCTTCGTCGTAGTCACCATAAGCGTGAAGCGAGTCTACCTGATAGTGCTCCCACAGCCAACCATAAATTTCGTTTTTCTTTTCAAAGTAAGGCATGAAGTCCACTAAAACAGCTATAGGTTCGCCTGGCACTATCCAACGTCCCACACGAACCTTTAACCCCTGCTCCTTGGCCTGCCACTGCCATTGGGCCAATACCGAGGCGTCCTCCTTAAAATAGGGACTATCATTTTCCTTCCAACAATCAGGACCGATAAAGATAATGCGATCCTGCATCTCTGCCTGCAACGTCTTGGCACGAGAAGAAAGTACGGTGTATATACCACCCACTTTGTTACATACCTCCCAACTCGATTCAAAAATGTAGTCAGGTCTTAAATAGTTCTTTGACCTTGAGTCAAAGTCTGGCTTTGCAGTCTTTCCCATTGTTAATACATGTATTACGGGTGCAAAGGTACTTAAAAAAAACTTAATTCTTGCAGATTTTCACATATATTTTCAACGTAAACGATTGTTTCTTGATTTAGATTTATTACTTTTGCCGATGAAAGGTAACAAAAATATAACAATACAAATGATAAAGAAACTATTGTTAACGCTGCTATTGTCAGCGTCCCTTCCTGCAGCTGCACAAAACGATGTAAAAGAAAGGGAGGATTTCCGAGCTTACTTATTTAATAATGAATATCAAGTGTATTTGCGCATCAATCTATATGACCAAGACGTCCAGGTTCCCGGACAGGACCTATACGGTCCCTTACCTGGCTATCTTGGCAAACAGCACAATTCCTTCTGCTGGGTCATCACTTCCTGTCAGGTCGACAATGAGCAACGCAAAGCAACTCTTCAACTCATCAACGACTTCGGGTCAGAAGACCTTGTTGCAACTCTTCAGTGCCAAAACGACACCCTTTACCTTCTGCATCAGGGTGCTGGCTCCACCATCAAAGTTCCACACCAAGGCAAATGGCGCAAGTTACCAAAGACGCTTTATTTCATACGCAAACGATGACGTTAGGATTGAAGCTATACCCTGACCTCCCCCGTTGTTTCAATCAGTGAGATACAAATTACTATGATTGTTGACTGGAAATAAACGAAATATTTTCTCGATAGCCAAGAAAAAACAAATTAAATAGAGTGTTGTTCACAAATATTTCGTAAATTTGCAGTCGCAATGAAAAAAGGACTTGTACTTGAAGGCGGTGCGATGCGCGGATTATGGACGGCGGGCGTGACTGATGTCATGATGGAGAACGACGTCTGGCCCGACGGCTTGATTGGCGTTTCGGCTGGTGCTGCCTTCGGGTGCAACTATAAATCGCGCCAGGCAGGAAGGGCCATCCGCTACAACACAACCTTTGCCAAAGACCCTCGTTACAGCGGACTACGCTCGCTAATTACCTCGGGCGACTATTTCAATGCCAAATTCGGCTATCATATAATACCTAAGAAGTACGACATTTTTGACGAAGACACATTCCGACAGAATCCGATGGAGTTTATTGTCGTATGTACTGACGTTGAAACGGGCAAGGCAGTCTACAAGTCTTTGCGTGCCCCCTCTTACGAGACTTACGAGTGGATACGTGCATCGGCCTCGATGCCTTTAGCGTCAAAAGTTGTCAACTTGGAGGGATACAAGCTACTTGACGGCGGTGTGGCAGACTCCATTCCTCTAGAATATGCCGAGCGCATTGGCTATGAACGCAATGTGGTTATTTTGACCCAGCCTAAAGGGTTTATAAAGACCCCTACCAAGCTGATGCCACTAATGCGAATAGCTTTACGAAAATACCCTCAAATGGTAAAAGCATTAGAGGAACGTCACGTCATGTACAACCAGGAATTAAATTATGTAGTACAAGCAGAAGAGAAAGGAAGATGTCTGGTAATAAGACCTGACGGAAAAATCCCTATCGGACACATCTCGCACAATACTGACGAAATGCGTCGTGTCTACGAACTGGGACGTCAGGTGGGTGAAAGATATATAAAGCAAATTATTAATTTTTACGCATGCGAATAGACATTATTACCGTACTACCCGAGATGTTGGAGGGTTTCGTACACGAATCAATAATGGCACGAGCCGAGAAAAAAGGACTAGCAGAGATACATCTGCATAATCTGCGTGATTATACATTGGACAAGTGGCGCCGTGTGGATGACTACCCATACGGTGGATCTGCAGGCATGGTAATGCAGTGTGAGCCCATTGACCGTTGCATAACAGCCCTGAAGGAAGAACGTGACTACGACGAAATCATCTTTACTTCGCCTGACGGCGAACGATTCGACCAACACATGGCCAACGAGTTGTCGCTAAAAAGAAACCTAATCATCCTGTCAGGGCATTACAAAGGAGTTGACCAAAGAGTCCGTGACCACCTGATTACCAAGGAGATATCAATAGGCGACTTTGTACTGACTGGTGGCGAGCTGGTGGCTGCGATGATAGCTGATGCAGTAGTACGTGTGGTGCCCGGTGTTATAGGTGACGAACAGAGCGCACTGAGCGACTGCTTCCAAGATGACTTGCTGGCTGCGCCAATCTACACACGACCAGCCGATTACAAAGGATGGAAAGTGCCCGACATCCTGCTTTCTGGCAACGAGGCTAAAATACGTAATTGGGAACTGGAACAGGCCATGGAACGTACACGCCGGCTTCGGCCTGACCTGCTTAGCGAAGAGTGAAAAATAAAATATGAAATCTTAAAACGTTAAAAAAAGAAAAGGTGGAAGCAAATTCTTCACTCTTAACCCCAAACTCTTGACTTATTTTTAGTATCTTTGCAAACGCTTTCATAAAGAACCAAACAAGAATAGACAAAATGGAAAGAGACAATCAAATTTTCGAGTTGATTGAGCAGGAGCACCAGCGCCAGCTCAAAGGTATTGAACTCATTGCCAGTGAGAACTTTGTAAGCGACCAGGTAATGGAAGCCATGGGATCCTATCTGACAAACAAATATGCCGAGGGCTATCCTGGTCACCGCTACTATGGTGGCTGTCAGGTAGTGGATAAGGTGGAACAGTTGGCTATTGATCGAGTTTGTAAGCTGTTCGGCGCTGAGTATGCCAACGTACAGCCCCACTCCGGTGCACAAGCTAATGCTGCAGTACTGCTGGCTGTATTGAAGCCCGGCGACACCTTTATGGGTCTTAACCTCGATCATGGTGGTCATCTCTCGCATGGTTCACTGGTTAACACATCGGGTATTTTGTATAAACCTGTAGGTTACAATTTGAATAAAGAGACCGGACGCGTAGATTATGACGAAATGGAGCGTTTGGCTTTAGAGCATAACCCCAAGTTGATTATTGGTGGCGGTTCTGCATATAGTCGTGAGTGGGATTACAAGCGCATGCGTGCTATTGCTGACAAGGTGGGTGCATTGCTGATGATTGATATGGCTCATCCCGCCGGTCTGATTGCTGCAGGATTGTTAGAAAATCCTGTGAAGTATGCTCACATCGTCACCTCTACAACTCATAAAACGTTGCGTGGTCCGCGCGGTGGTATCATTCTGATGGGTAAAGACTTCGAGAATCCTTGGGGTCTGAAGACACCAAAAGGTGTTACGAAGATGATGTCCCAACTGCTCAACTCCGCCGTATTCCCTGGTCAGCAGGGCGGTCCGCTGGAGCATGTAATAGCAGCTAAAGCTGTTGCCTTCGGTGAGGCACTGAAGCCAGAGTTTAAGGAATGGGCCAAACAAGTACAGAAGAATGCCAAGGTACTGGCAGACGAGCTGATGAAGCGCGGCTTCCAGATTGTCAGTGGCGGCACGGACAACCACTCGATGCTGGTAGACCTACGTTCAAAGTATCCTGAACTGACGGGTAAAGTGGCAGAGAACGCCTTGGTTTCTGCCGACATCACGGTAAACAAGAACATGGTACCTTTTGATACTCGTTCAGCTTTCCAGACCAGTGGTATCCGTCTCGGGACACCAGCCATTACCACCCGTGGTGCCAAAGAAGATTTGATGGTGCTCATCGCAGAGCTCATTGAGGAGGTTCTTAACGACCCCGAGAACGAACAGGTGATTACTTCTGTACGCCAACGCGTCAACGACAAGATGAAGGAATATCCGCTGTTCGCATATTAAACAGACGAGATGCATACCAATTACTTAAAAACAAAACTACTATCTTTGCTTGTACTGCTGGTGCTTTCAGGTGGTCATAATCTGAGAGCCCAGCAGTTGCAGGCTTCACTTGCCCACTACTCCGTGGACAACGGACTGCCTAGTGATGCCGTAGCACGTCTGGACAAGGATGATTATGGATTTCTCTGGCTGGCCACATGGAACGGTATATCACGCTTCGATGGCTATAATTTCTACAACTACAAAACAGGCAAGGCCAGTGGTATTCGTGGACTGCACAACCGTGTGGACTATATGACCATTGACCTGGCGCAAAACGTATGGTTGAAGATGTATGACGGACACGTCTTCGTCATCAATCGAAAGACCGACCGTTTGGAAGACCCGTTGGAAGGCGTTGGTGAACACGGCGACCTACAGGTAGATTACTTCTTCGCCCCCTATGTCACAAAACGCGGCGAGGTGCTGATTTCATATGGTAAGGCAGGACTCTACAAACTACGCCTGGACCGTACAGGCTATAAGCAAGACCTTATCATTACAGGTAACCTGACGGTAAATTGCGTTGTAGAAGGCTATCGCTCGGACGTCTGGGTCGGAACCGATAACGGTCTGCACCGCATTAACGTACAAAACCTCACAATAGACCGTAACGGGTACTTAGAGAACGAAAATATAAAATATCTGGCTACCAACGGATACAATATATTCCTAGGCACCAAATCGGGCAAAATCTATCAGTTCTCTTATGGGCAGGAACCCGTCCTACTGAAAGACTGGGGGAAAGAAATAACAGGACTCTTTGTTGACAGCCACGGAGTGATATGGTTCTCAGACCTTGGTGACGGTGCTTATCGTTTGCGCATTGAGACAGGCGATGTAAAGTTCTTCAAACAACGTGTTTTAGTGCCAGAGTTTACCAGTCGAGGTGCAGAGTTCACCGAGGCATTAGGACATGTTTGGGTACGCATGAACCACGGCGGATATGGATATTATAATCGTGAGACTGACGAGGTAGAATATTTCCATAATGACCCCAGCAACCCATGGAACCTTTCAAATTCGGTTAATGCCCGCTTAGAGATGAACGACGGTGTGGTATGGGAATCAACCAATCGTCGAGGACTGGAGAAACTTGAAGTACTGAAACGTACCATTACCCGTACACTGGTATTGCCCGAATCCGACTCTCCGATGGACAATGAGATACGAGCCATGTGTTACGATAAACAGCGTCACCATACCCTGATAGCCAATAAGCATGGCAGCATATTTGTTTATGACGATTTAGACAATCTGGTTGGACGTATCACACATGACGAGAACGGCAAGCCTATAGGGCGACCTTATGGTATGTCTGTTGACTCTAAGGGTAACTATTGGGTGTGTGATAAAGACAATGGCGTGTATAAGATTTCGACCGAAGGTCCAGGCAAGTATAAGGTACAAAACTTTTGCCACAACGACAAAGACAAGTGGTCATTAAGCAATAACGCTGCCTATCAGGCCGTAGAAGACCAAGAAGGCAACATTTGGGTGGCGACTTATGGTGGTGGTGTCAACATCTTGCAGAAGAAGGATGGCAGATACATCGCACTACACCCTGAGAACATCATCAAGAGCTATCCTGCCGGTACTTATAGAAAGGTAAGAACTATCACGGTAGACAAGCAGAACAATGTCTGGGTTGGTACTACTGACGGTATTCTGATTATGACGATGAAGAATAACAGAGTCTACATAGAACCGCTGCAGGAACCCGAAGAACTGGAAGACGGTCTCCAAAGTACTGATATCGTTTATATGACATGCGATAAGAACGGCACTGTATGGGTAGGTACCAATAGTGGAGGCTTAAGTCATACTACGAAACAGGAGGCTGACGGCACATGGCACTTCAAGACTTACAGTACCGCTGATGGTCTTCCCTCAGAGGAAATTCGCAGCATAACCTTCGATGAGAAAGGCAATGCTTGGTTTGCCACTGACCATGTGCTGTGCTCTTTTGACGTGAAACGAAAGATTCTCACTACTTTCTCGCAACTTGACGGTGTCGATGACACCATGTGCTCGGAAGGCTCAGCTATCATGGCCGGTAACGGAAAGATACTCTTCGGCACCATGAATGGCTTCTACACCATCGACCGTAGGAAGCTTACCACGTCCACAGGCTCGCTGCTGAAGCTGCGCATAACCGATTTCTATCTGGATGACGTATTACAGAGTCCGCGACTGACCAGCAACTATGACTACTATGTGCCGGAGAGTAAAAGTGTCACCATAGCCAAGGAGGCTAATTCGTTTGCTTTCCGTTTTGCAGCCCTCAACTATTCACTACAGCACAGACTGGTGTATCAGCACATGCTGGAAGGATATGACGATGACTGGCAGAACACAAACAAAACTCGTACCGCGCGCTATGAAAACGTACCTGCAGGCAAGTATGTCTTCAAGGTGAAGACCTTCCTCCAAGAATCGCCCGAAGCCTACGATATGCGAACGATAGAGGTGGTGGTTGAATCGCGTTTCTGGACAACCACGCTACCGTGGATACTGGCAGTCCTGCTTGTGCTTGGCACTATTGGTGGTGCCTTATGGTGGTACTTCAAGATAAGACCTCAATACCAGACCAGGAAAGAAGACGGTCCTGCCGAAAAGGAAAACATTGCACCCAAGGAAGCAACCGAAGAGAAAACGGATGAATACGAAATAATAGAGAGTTGAAGCATCAACTCTCTATTATTAGTAAGCCCTTATCTCCAAATAAGACTTCTTACGCTTTAAAGCACAAATAAATCTTAATTTATTTTGTTCTTTGCTTACTAATTCGTATCTTTGCAGACAGAATAAGGGGTCGTGCCGATTTGATCGGGATACTCATCAAATTACATTGAAAACAGAGGCAGCTACTCTTGCCAATGGCGGGCCACAATCTTGGCAACAAGAAGCCGCAAGGCCGGTGGATTACAACGACGGAGAGCACTCGAATCTTTTAACAAAGGAGTTTTCATCACATCATCGGGCGACCCCTTTCTTCTTCTGTAAACAGTTTATATTTAATATTATGTTTTCCGGAATTATAGAGGAGTTTGCTACCATTGTAGCTATCCATCAAGACAGAGACAATATCGACTTCACACTACGTTGCTCCTTTGTCGATGAGTTAGGCATAGACCAGAGTGTTGCCCATAATGGAGTGTGTCTCACCGTAGTGCGTATAGAGAATGGAACGTATACGGTTACGGCCATGAAGGAGACACTGGAACGTTCGAACTTAGGCCTACTGAAGGTAGGTGACAAGGTGAACGTAGAACGTTCGATGCTGATGAATGGCAGGTTAGATGGACACATAGTGCAGGGCCATGTTGACGAGACAGCATGCTGCACGGCCGTAGAGGATGCCAATGGAAGTACTTACTTCACCTTCGAGTATAAAGAGGATAAGGAAATGGCCCGCAACGGCTACTTTACTGTCGACAAAGGCTCTGTGACAGTGAACGGTGTAAGCCTGACGGTATGTAACCCGACGCAGAACACCTTTCAGGTAGCAATCATTCCGTATACTTTCGAACACACCAACTTCTGCGACATACATGTGGGCTCTGTTGTGAACCTCGAATTCGATATTATCGGCAAATACATTGCCCGTCTACAGCAACTGGCATGACCCGTAAAGAACGTTATGGCCACGTGCTCGGATACTTCCGGAAGGAGATGCCCCAAGTACAGACGGAGCTAGAGTTCGGCAGTGTCTTCCAACTTCTTGTAGCTGTTATTCTGAGTGCGCAGTGTACAGACAAGCGCATTAATCAGGTTACTCCTGAACTGTTTCGTAGATTCCCTGATGCCACAAGCATGGCCCTTGCGGAAGCTGACGAAGTGCTTGAATACATCAAGAGTGTATCGTATCCTAACTCAAAGGCAGCGCACTTGGTAAAGATGGCCCGAAAGCTGGTTGAGAATTTCGATGGCGAAGTCCCGTCGGACATGAATGCCCTGCTGGACTTGCCTGGTGTTGGAAGGAAGACGGCAAACGTTATACAGAGTGTGGCCTTTGGCAAGTCGGCCATGGCTGTTGATACCCATGTGTTCCGGGTTAGCCATCGGTTAGGACTGGTTCCTGAGAATGCGAACACACCATATAAGGTTGAGCTGGTGTTGTCAAAAAACATACCCGCGGATGACATTCCACGGGCACATCATTGGTTGTTGCTCCACGGGCGCTATGTATGTACATCGCGCAAGCCGCATTGTGAGCGCTGCGGTCTCAGCGCCGTTTGTCCTTCTGCTTCCCATTAGAGTGGCTGTTCTTCTGTTGCCACCCCTTCATCATCTTACGATGGAAATGCATCTCGGCCTTAATGACATCGTACAGCTTGGATGCTGATACCACCTGAAGCATTTTCTTATGATAGCACTGCTCTAATTGCTTCAGCTCAAGGTTACACTTGTCGAGTTCCCGGATAGCTTCCTCGCATCCGGCATCGTCAGCAGGCTTGCTCTTCCCTAACTTCCGCATACGCTGGTAAACGCTGCGCTGCTTCTTGTGCATCTCCCGCATCAGGGGGAATAGCCTGGAAGCCTCTTGACCGTCAAGGTTAGCCTCGCGAGTAATGTACTCCTCCAGTTCGGCATCAAACTTCTCTGGAGAGAACTTCTTTTGTTCCTGGGCGCTGACAGTCAGGGACGTAAGCAGGAATAGCAGAATAGAAAGGTAATGTTTCATGAGCACAAATCATTAGTTAATTGTCGGCCAGACAGGCATAGATTTCCGCATTGTCAATCATTGCATAGTCAGCCACTTCGTCAATATATGTATTATCAGTGTTGGTCTCAGTCGATGCTACTGATGGCTGGGCTTCCATAGGCTGCTGGAAATAGTAGGTCAGACCCATAACAGCAGCAACAGCAATACAAGCTGCAGCATAAAGCCACGAACGTAACGACAGTGTCTTTGCCTGTCCCCCATCCTTAGGTATCTGCTCCATCAGACGCGCTGTAAACTCGTCGAAATAACCATCGGGAACACGGAACGGATTCTGCCGCCCGGAAATATCGTTGATGTACTTCTCTTCGTTTTCCATTTGTCTTGTCTTTATTCTGTTTGACGATACAGCCTACACAAGGTTTAATCATGCTGTCTAAAAAAATCTGCTATTTTCTTTACTGCGATATGATAGGAAGCTTTCAGTGCCCCTTCGGTGGTATGGAGCAGCTGGCTTATTTCACTGTATTTCATGTCGTCGAAATAGCGTAGGTTGAATACCGTGCGCTGCACGTCGGGCAGTTGCCGGATAGCCTCTTGCAGTCGGGCTTGCATCTGGTTGCCGTCGAAGTATTCGTCAGCCATCAACAGGTGGACTATGCCGCCGTCTTCCTGATTCAAGCTCACCTGCATTTGTGTTTTCTTCCTGC
>OCTX012284524.1_pt1 | contig 18795 bp, 17 predicted proteins | sample 1539691 | NCBI WGS metagenome assembly OCTX01 (sample SAMN02144231, study PRJEB22623) | gut metagenome | biome: sheep rumen | host: Ovis aries | place: New Zealand | reverse complement strand
GCCAGGAGTTCCTGCGCCTGCTCGACGAGAGAAATTTCCCTATGGATGAACTGGTGCTCTTCGGCTCGGAGCGCTCCGCTGGCACGAAGTACACGTTCCGCGGAAAGGAACTCACCGTGAAGCTCCTGCAGCATAACGATGACTTCCGCGACATCGACATCGCCTTCACATCAGCCGGGGCAGGAACGTCGAAGGAGTTTGCCGACACCATCACGAAGTACGGCTGCGTGATGATCGACAACAGCAGCGCCTTCCGCATGGACGACGACGTGCCCCTCGTGGTGCCCGAGTGCAACGCCGAGGACGCCCTCAACCGCCCTCGCAACATCATCGCCAACCCCAACTGCACCACCATCATGATGGTCGTGGTGTTGCAGCCGCTGGAGCAGCTCAGCCACATCAAGCGCATCCACGTGGCCTCATACCAGAGCGCCAGCGGAGCCGGAGCCGCAGCCATGGCCGAGCTGCAGCAGCAGTACAAGGAAATCGTGGAGACCGGCGAGGTGAAGACCATAAAGAAGTTCCCCCACCAGCTGGCCTATAACGTCATTCCGCAGATTGATGTGTTCCAGCCCAACGGCTACACGAAGGAGGAGATGAAGATGTACAACGAGACGCGCAAGATTATGCACACCGACGCCCGCTGCTCGGCCATGTGCGTGCGTGTGTCGTCGCTGCGCTCTCACTCAGAGAGCGTGTGGATTGAGACCGAGCGCCCGCTGAGCGTGGAGGAGGCCCAGCAGGCCATTGCCCAGGCTCCCGGCTGCCAGCTCGTCGATGACCCGACGACCCTCACGTACCCCATGCCCCTCGACACTGCCGGCAAGGACGACGTCTTCGTGGGCCGCGTGCGCAAGGACCTCAGTGACGACAACGGGCTGACCTTCTGGCTCTCCGGCGACCAGATTCGCAAGGGTGCCGCGCTTAACGCCGTGCAGATAGGCGAATACCTCATACGCGTAGGAGGTGTGAAGAAATAATACAAATGCGGCCCGCAGAGACTTCTGTGCGGGCCGCATTCTTTTCCTGTGGCGGGCCGCAAATTCTTCTGTGCGGCCCGCAATTTTTTCTGTACGGGCTTCCTCGCTTCACTTCATCATCCATCGCCCGTTGGCGCCCTGCACCATGGGCACCACTATTTGCTCTTCCGAGCCATCGGCGTAGCGCAGCTGCAACAGGGCCTGTACCAGGTGCAGGGTGCTGTCGGCCTGGGCCTGCGACACGCTGATGCTGCGCACGCCGCCCCGCTCGCGCTTCACCTGTTCGGCGTGGTGCAACAGGTTGCGGCGCATCTGCTCGCGGTAGTCGTCGCTCATGTGGGCTGCGTCCTGCATGCCGTTGATGAACTTGTCGGGCTGGTTGTTGTAGAGGGCCTCGTAGAGACTCTTCGCCTCGGCGGCGGCCTGCTGCTCGCTGGTCATCTGCTCATCGCTGCTGCCCTTGCAGGCGGCCATGAGCAGCACAAATACACACAGGCACACCCGCGCAAGGGTGTGCCTTTGTAGTGGAGTTATCAGTCTGGCGTGCCTCATTTCTGGCGTATGAAGATGTTGATTGGCGTGCCGGTGAGCGGCCAGTTCTCACGAATCTTGTTCTCCAGGAAGCGCTTGTAGGGCTCCTTCACATACTGCGGCAGGTTGGCGTAGAAGATGAAGGTGGGAATCTGGGTGTCGGGCACCTGGCTCACGTACTTTATCTTGATGTACTTGCCCTTGATGCTGGGTGGCGGCGTGGCCTCGATGATGGGCAGCATCACCTCGTTCAGCTTCGTGGTGCCTATGCGCGCCTTGCGGTTCAGGTACACCTGCTTCGCCGTCTCCAACACGCGGAAGATGCGCTGCTTGGTCAGCGCCGAGGCGAAGATGATGGGGAAGTCGCGGAAGGGCGCCATGCGGTTGCGGATGGCCTCCTCGAAGGTGCTGATGACCACCTGGCTCTTGTCCTCCACCAGGTCCCACTTGTTCACCACCACCACCAGACTCTTGTTGTTCTTCTGTATGAGCTGGAAGATGTTCATGTCCTGCGCCTCAATGCCGCGCGTGGCGTCGATCATCAGTATGCACACGTCGCTGTTTTCAATGGCGCGTATGCTGCGCATGACGCTGTAGAACTCCAGGTCCTCGGTGACCTTGTTCTTGCGGCGGATGCCGGCGGTGTCGACGAGGTAGAAGTCGAAGCCGAACTTGTCGTAGCGGGTGTAGATGCTGTCGCGCGTGGTGCCGGCGATGTCGGTCACTATGTGTCGGTCCTCGCCAATGAAGGCGTTGATGATACTCGACTTTCCCACGTTCGGACGGCCCACGACGGCGAAGCGCGGTATACCCTCCTCCAGCCCCTCGTCCTTCTTCTCGGGCAGCATCTCCACCACCTTGTCAAGCAGGTCGCCGGTGCCGCTGCCGGTGGCGGCGCTCACGCAGAAGGGGTCGCCCAGTCCCAGCTTGTAGAAGTCGTACTGGCCGTAGAGGTCCTTGCCGTCGTCGGCCTTGTTGGCCACCAGGATGACGGGGACGCCCGTGCCCGGCTTCCCATCCTTCGAGGCTGAGTTGCGGCGTAGGATCTGGGCCACGTCCTGGTCCCAGTCGGTGACGCCGTTCTTGATGTCGCACAGGAAGAGCACCAGGTCGGCCTCTTCGGTGGCGATGACCACCTGCTTGCGAATCTCCTCCTCGAAGATGTCGTCGCTGTTCACTACCCATCCGCCGGTGTCGACGACGCTGAACTCGCGACCGCACCACTCGCACTTGCCGTACTGACGGTCGCGCGTGGTGCCGGCCTCATCGCTCACAATGGCCTGGCGGCTCTTCGTCAGGCGGTTGAAAAGGGTGCTCTTCCCCACATTGGGGCGACCCACAATGGCTACTAAGTTTGGCATAATCGTGCAATTTTGCTGCAAAGATACTCATTTTTTTTCGCTTTACACCGCTTTTTGCCGAATTATTTGCTGTTTCCAATAATTCTTCTTATCTTTGTAGCCTCAAAACCTGCACTGCTATGACAACAAAGAAACTCTTTTTACTGCTGACGCTGCTGGCACTGAGCTTCACTGCCAGCGCCAACGATGGTGTCTATTACGTGAACGGCAACCAGCTGGTGCCGCTGCAGGAGAACGACATCGCCGTAGCATGCGAGGTGCTCACCATCAGCCTCGACGACGACGGCTACGCCAGCGTCGACGTGCTCTACGAGCTGGACAACCGTGGCCGCGAGAAGACCATCGACATGGGCTTCGAGGCCAGCCTGCCCTACAACAGCGGCGACGACTTCTCGCCGCAGGGCATACACCCCCGCATAAAAGACTTCACCGTCAGCGTGAACGACCAGGCGCTCAGCCACCGCAACGGCGTGGTGCGCGGCTCGGTCGACGGCGAGCCCTCCGACTTCCGCCAGCTGAACCTGAAGCAGTGGCACTTCCTGGGGAAGGAGGCCTTCGAGGACGGCATCTACCAGGTCACCAACGGCCGCGACACCATCAGCTCCGTGGCCTACGCCTACTATTTCAAGGCCACCTTCAAGCGCGGCAAGAACATCGTGCACCACACCTACCGCTACCAGATGTCGAACGGCGTGGGGCGTGCCTTCGAGGTTCCCTACTGGCTGACGCCCATCACGCGGTGGGCCAACCATCAGGTCGACGACTTCACCCTGCGCATCTGTGCCAACAACACCGCCAAGCACTTCTATGTGCTCGACGACGCCTTGCAGCGCGCCCCCTTCAAGGTGAGCAGCGGCAAGGGCAAGGTACGCACGGGACTCGTCTACGACACACGCCACTACACCGAGGTGTCGCTGCGCAACGCCACCGTGGAGTGCCACATCAGCAACTTCAAGCCCGAGGAGGAAATCAGCATCAACTCGGCCGACCAGCTGTACCTGGCAAAGGAGGACCCTAATGCCGACATCGCCTGCTTCTACGACCGCGCCTACGTCACCATGTTCTTCTTCGACGAGAGGGTGTCGTACAGGAAGTTCTATGGCCGTGAGGCCAACGGGCTGGCCGAGCAGGAGGAGCTGGAGAAGCGCATCTACCGCAACCTGCCCTACGCCAACCGCGGCTATGTGTTCAAAGACGCGCGCCTGCAGCGCTACTTCAGCTCGAAGTGGTGGTACATGCCCGACGAGCAGTGGCAGCTGTCGGACGCCGATTTCCAGCAGGTGGACCGCATGTACATCGATGAATTCGGAAAGTAAAAACCATATAAAACAAAAGCGAACTATGACCATGATGCGACAACTATTTCTGCTGCTGGCCCTGATGGTAGGGCTGGCCGCCAGTGCACAGGATGTGGAGGCCCTCTACGACGAGGGTAAGGCCCTCTACGACAAGAAGGAGTACAAGGCAGCCATACAGAAGCTGTTGCCCGCCGCCCAGCAGGGGCACAAGAAGGCACAGTACCGCATGGGCCGCTGCTACGACAAGGGCTACGGCGTGCTGGAGGATAACGACAAGGCCTTCAGCTGGTATCAGAAGTCGGCCCAGCAGGGTTACTACAAGGCCGAATACCAGATGGCCCGCTGCTATATAAAGGGCAAGGGCGTCACTCCTAACGACCAGAAGGCGCTCGAGTGGGTGAAAAAGGCCATCGGCGGCAAGAAACACGGCGCCGAGATGCTGCAGGAGATAAAGGACGAGGCAGCTGCCGGCGACAAGACCGACAAGAAGCTGCTGAAGCTGCTGGGGAAGTAGGCTTTATAAATAGAACACCGCTTCGGGCCCCATGTTCAGCAGCAGGTCGAGGATGCTGAGGTTGGGCAGGAAGCCATGGCGGCTGCTGAACACCTGGTAGTAGGGGCGTGGCTGGAAGGCGGCATCGGGAAACGGCTGCTTGGGACGGATGGCGTAGCGGAAGTCGGACAGCAGCTCCTGCTGACGTGGTGCTCCGTCGCCCCCTTTAATATAATAATGTGTAAGGCTGACGTCGGGCGTGATGTCGAGCAGTTCGCACATCTTGCTGCGAATGGCCTCGTTGAAGTCGAGCAGACGCTCCCAGCGGTGCTCGAAGAAGAAGGGGCGCAGGTCGTCCTCGTAGTATTCCAGGAAAGGGGAGTCGCCGTAGGCTGAGGTGATGGCCTGCCAGTGCTGGTGGCGCCAGTTGCCGTGGTCGCTGAGCAGCAGGTTGCCCACCAAGGCCGACTGCCCTCCGCCGTCGGCATGCACCACAGGCACGGTGAGCGTCTGTACGCCCTGTGCGGTGGCTATGCAGCAGCGGTTGCGGTAGGTCTGCTTCACAAAGCTCTCGCAGGCCTCTATCAGCACATGGTCGTGCCGGTACAGCTTTTGGTACCACTGCACGGGGCCGAAATAAGTGGTGGAAAGAAGGGCGGTCATGGGTATTTCGGGATGGCGGGGATTTTCGGGATGGCGGTATTTCGGTATAGCGGTATTTCGGTATACCGTTGTTTTTTATAGTTTCAGCAGCAGGCGGTAGTGGCGCCATCCGCGCCAGAGGGGCTCGGCGGGGTCGTGGCTGTAGACGATGGCTGTGACGCGGCCTATGATGAGCTGCTCGGGAATGAAGCCCAGCGTGCGCGAGTCGAGGGTGTTGGCGGGCCCTATGGCCTCCATCCAGTAGCTGTCGTGCTCGGCGCAGTTCACGCGGCCGGGCACCACGGCGCTCCACTCGCTGCTGTTGCCGTCGGCTGCGGTGTGGCCGTCCGTACCGTCGGTGGTGACCATGTCGCCTGGCACCGCCTTGCAGCGGGCTATGAGCACCTCGCTGGTGTTCCGCGGGTTCTCGAAGGCCACGATGTCGCCTCGCTCCACGGGCTGCCGGGCTATGCGCGTATAGCCGAAGAGCCCCTCGTCGCTGCCCACGCGCAGACCGTAGCTCCAGCGGTTCACCAGCACGCGGTCGCCGCTGCAGAACAACGGCGACAGCCCTTCGCCCTCGACGGTGCAGATGGTGAAAGCGAAGGCCCTGATGGCCAGCATGATCAGCAGCGCGGCTGCCAGGGCCAATAGGAAGCGTAGGGTCTTTAGCATGGTTCTTTATTCAGGCAGCGGCCGTCAGGGCTACTTGATGTTGCTGACCGAGCGGAACAGGCGTCCCCAGCGTATGCCGCCGGAGAAGAGGCCGCGGTCGGGGTCGCTGCTCCACCAGATGAAGATGGGCTTGCCCACGATGTGGTCCTCGGGCACGAAGCCCCAGTAGCGCGAGTCGGCTGAGTTGTGGCGGTTGTCGCCCATCATCCAGTAGTAGTCCAGCTTGAAGGTGTAGCTGGTGGCCTCCTGGTCGTTGATGTATATCTTTCCGTCGGCCTTCACCTCGAGCTTGTTGCCCTCGTAGGCCCTGATGCAGCGCTCGTAGACGGGCAGGTTCTCCAGTGTGAGGTCTATGCTCTCGCCCTTCTTCGGAATCCAGATGGGTCCGTAGTTGTCGCGTGTCCAGTGCATGTTTCCGTTCTGCGGGTACACGCGTCGGCTGTCGCCGTCGGGTGCTGTGGTGTTCAGTGCGACGCTCTCCACCAGGTCGGTGCGCAGCTCCAGTGCGGCCTTCACCTGCTTGGTGAGGGGCATGGCCTCTACGACGGTGCGGCGGGTGAAGCGAATGTCGTCCTTCTGCGTTCCGGGGGGATAGCCCAGGTCCTCGCAAGTGATGCCCTGCTCCTTCATGAAGTCGTTGGTGAGCACTGCACCCTCGCGGAACACCACGGTGTGCGCATACTGCACCAGCTCGGGCTCCTTGTTGGCCACGCCGTCCAGATAGACGGTCCGGTTCTTTATCTGCAGCGTCTGTCCGGGCAGTCCCACGCAGCGCTTCACGTAGTTCTCGCGGCGGTCGGTGGGTCGCGTCTTGATGTCGCCAAACTGGTGCCAGTTGTTCTTGATGGCTGTCTTGCCGCTGTTGTAGATGTCGCTGAAGAATTTCAGGCGCTGCATGGCGGGCATGGAGTCGAGCAGCTCCTCCATGTTGGTGGGCAGGGGCCCCCATGCCTGCTGGTAGACGTCGTAGCCCAGCTCATAGCACATCTCGTAGTAGCGTGTCTGGTAGGGCAGCTCGGTGCAGATGGTGTCGCCGGCGGGATAGTTGAACACCACGATGTCGTTCAGCTCCACATGTCCCAGTCCGCTGACGCGCCGGTAGTCCCAGTGCGGCCATTCTATGTATGACTGCAGCCCTCCTATGGGCAGCGTGTGCTGCGTCAGGGGCACGGTGAGGGGCGTCTGCGGTATGCGCGGCCCGTAGCTGAGCTTGCTCACGAAGAGGTAGTCGCCGGTGAGCAGCGACTTCTCAAGCGACGAGCTGGGGATGACGTAGTTCTGGAAGAAGAACTGGTTGATGAAGTACACGGCTACGAGTGCGAAGACGATGGCGTCGACCCACGACATGATGAAGCGTACGGGGCCCTCGCGGTCCTTCCACCACTGCCATTTTATTTTCTTGGTGATATATGCATCGAAGATGAAGGGCACGACGATGAGGCCCAGCCACGACTTCACCCAGTAGAGGAAGAGGAGGTAGAGCACGAGGACGATGATGAACTTCGCCCACTGCCACTTCATGTCTGGTTGTTTCTTTTCTTTTGGTTGCATTTTTTAAGTGGGGCAGATATGGTAGATGTGGTAGATGTGGTAGATGTGGGTTAGAACTTAAACATGTCGCTGATGGTGAGCAGTCCCTGGTGGCCGAGGGTGTACTCGGCAGCCAGCACGGCTCCCAGTGCGAAGCCCTTGCGGCTGTGTGCGTCGTGGGTGATGGTGATGATGTCGGCCTCCGAGTCGTAGCGCACGGTGTGTATGCCGGGCACCTCGCCGCGCCTTATGTGGTCTATGCGCAGCAGCTGCGGGTCGGTGGTGTCCTCGGCCCAGCCCGTCTTGCGGTCCAGCTCGTCCACTATCTGCTCTCCCAGGGTGATGGCCGTGCCGCTGGGGTGGTCGAGCTTGTGCACGTGGTGGGTCTCCTCCAGCTCCACGTCGTACTGCGGGAACTGGTTCATGATGCGTGCCAGGTAGCGGTTCACGGCTGAGAAGATGGCCACGCCGATGCTGAAGTTCGAGGCCCAGAAGAGCGTCTTGCCGCCTTCGGTGCACTGACGGCGCACCTCGTCGCCGTGCTCCTGCATCCAGCCCGTGGAGCCGCTCACCACCTTCACGCCGTGTGCCCATGCCTTCAGGTAGTTGGCGTAGGCGGCCTGCGGTGCGGTGAACTCAATGGCCACGTCGGCACTGGCGAAGCGCTCGCTGTCGAACTCCTCGGGGTTGTCGATGTCAATGATGCTCACAATTTCGTGGCCCCGGCTGATGGCTATCTGCTCTATCATCTTGCCCATCTTGCCGTAGCCTATTAATGCTATTTTCATCTTACGTAAGAATTAATTCGTGTGCAAAGGTACTAAAGAGTTGGGAGTTAGGAGGTAGGAGTTAGGAGTTTTTTCTCGCGTGTTAATCATTTTTAACTCCTAACTCTTAACTCTTAGCTCCTAACTCCTGACTCCTCACTCCACCGTCACCGACTTGGCGAGGTTGCGCGGCTGGTCGACGTTCTTGCCCTTGCACACTGCCACATGATAGGCCAGCAGCTGCAGGGGTATGGTGGCCACGAGGGGCTCGAGGCACTCCAGCACGTCGGGCAGCTCTATCACCTCGTCGGCAATGCGGGCGATGGTGTCGTCGCCCTTGCTGACGAGGGCTATGACGCGCCCCTGGCGGGCTTTGATCTCCTGGATGTTCGAGAGCACCTTCTCGTACATGGCGTTGTGGGTGGCAATGACCACTACGGGCATGTCGCTGTCGATGAGGGCTATAGGGCCGTGCTTCATCTCGGCGGCGGGGTATCCCTCGGCGTGTATGTAGCTTATCTCCTTCAGCTTCAGCGCTCCCTCCAGGGCCACGGGGTAGCTGTAGCCTCGGCCCAGGTAGAGGAAGTTGTGGGCGTAGGTGAAGGTGCGGGCCAGCTCCCTGACGCGGTCGTTGGTCTGCAGCACCTCTTCTATGACCTTGGGAATGCGGCTCAGCTCTTTCACCACGCGCAGGTATTCCTGTCGGTCTATGGTGCCCTTGGCCTCGCCCAGTGCCAGTGCGAACATGGTGAGCACGGTCACCTGTCCGGTGAAGGCCTTCGTCGAGGCCACGCCAATCTCGGGCCCCACGTGTATGTAGGTTCCGGTGTCGGTGGCGCGCGGTATGCTGCTGCCGATGGCGTTGCAGATGCCGTAGATGAAGGCGCCCTTCTCCTTGGCCAGCTGCACGGCGGCCAGCGTGTCGGCCGTCTCGCCGCTCTGCGAGATGGCTATCACCACGTCGTCCTCGCTCACCACGGGGTTGCGGTATCGGAATTCCGAGGCGTACTCCACCTCGCAGGGTATGCGGCACATGGCCTCTATGACCTGCTTGCCTATGAGCCCGGCATGCCAGCTGGTGCCGCAGGCCACGATGACGATGCGCTTGGCCTGCAGCAGCTGGCGGCGGTAGTCGATGAGCGCCGAGAGGGTGACGTGGTCGCCCTCCACGTTGATGCGGCCGCGCATGCAGTTCGTCAGGCACTCCGGCTGCTCGAATATCTCCTTCAGCATGAAGTGTGGGTAGCCGCCTTTCTCTATCTGGCCCAGGTCAATGTCCACCTGCTTCACGGCCAGCTCCTGCTCCTCGCCCAGGATGCTCATCACGCGCGGCTCCTCGCCCAGGCGTATCACGGCGATGTTGCCATCCTCCAGGTACATCACCTTCTTCGTATATTCGATGATGGGGCTGGCGTCGCTGCCCAGGAAGAACTCGCCGTCGCCGATGCCCACCACCAGTGGGCTCTGCTTGCGGGCGGCGATGATCTGCGTGGGGTCGCGGCGGTCGACGATGGCGATGGCGTAGGCACCGATGACCTGGTAGAGGGCCACCTGCACGGCCTCGAGCAGCGGCAGCTGCTTCTTCACCATGATGTACTCCACCAGCTGCACCAGCACCTCGGTGTCGGTGTCGCTGCGGAACTCGACACCCTTCTGCAGCAGCTTCTGCTTGATGTCGGCATAGTTCTCGATGATGCCGTTGTGAATGATGGCCAGGTTGTGGCTCTGCGAGTAGTGAGGGTGGGCATTGCGGCTCGACGGCTCGCCGTGGGTGGCCCACCGCGTGTGGGCGATGCCTATGCAGCCCGACACGTCCTTGTCGGAGCAGTACTCCGTCAGGTTGTCAACCTTGCCTTTCGTCTTGTACACGTTCAGCTCGCCCTGGGGGTTGATGAGCGCCACGCCGGCCGAGTCGTAGCCGCGGTACTCCAGGCGCCGCAGACCCTTGATGAGAATGGGGAAGGCCTCTTGCTTCCCGATGTAGCCTACTATTCCACACATAATATTTTTCTGTTATGTCCCAAGCCTCGCATGTGGAGAGTGATCCTTTTTACTCCAAACATGCGGAACTAGAATCACGTTATATTATTGTTAAGTCGGTGCAAAGGTATTGCTTTTCTGCTAAATGACAAAACAATTTTGCGCAAAATTATTTGTAGGGGTAATAACTTTTTAGTACTTTTGCACTCACAAACCGCAGAAAAGGCATATATGGAAGAGCTGTTGCACTACGTGTGGAAACACAAGATGCTGCCCCTGGGCACACTCACCACCACCGACGGCCGCCAGGTGGAGGTGATAGACCCCGGCTTGCACAACCGCAACGCCGGGCCCGACTTCTTCAACGCGAAGGTGCGCATAGGCGGCACGCTGTGGGTGGGCAACGTTGAGCTGCACACGGCGTCGAGCCACTGGTACCAGCACGGCCACGACCGCGACGCGCGCTACAACAACGTGGTGCTGCACGTGGTGAGCGAGGCCGACGCCGACGTGCTGACCGAGGACCGCCACTACCTGCCCCAGCTGGTGCTGCAGGTGCCGCAGCAGGTGAAGGAGCACTACGAGGAGCTGCTGCATGCCGACCGCTACCCGCCCTGCTACCGCATCATACCCAGCCTGACGGCGCTGGTGAGGCACTCGTGGATGGCAGCCCTGCAGACCGAGCGCCTGGAGCAGAAGACGCAGGCCATCAGCCGGCGCGCAGAGCAAAGCCAGGGCTCGTGGGAGGACGCCTACTTCCAGACGCTGGCCCGCAACTTCGGCTTCGGCATCAACAGCGAGGCCTTCGAGCAGTGGGCACAGAGCATACCGCTGAGCGCAGTGGGCAAGCACCGCGACGACCTGTTCCAGGTGGAGGCCATCTTCATGGGGCAGGCGGGGCTGCTGGAGCCCGGGAGCGTGCCCGACCGCTACCGCGAGGCGGCACTCGCCGACGGCTACCTGGCGCGGCTGCGCAATGAGTACCTCTACCTGCAGCACAAGTTCCAGCTGCAGCCCATCGACCACAAGCAGTGGCGATTCCTGCGGCTGAGGCCGCAGAACTTCCCATACATACGCATAGCCCAGCTGGCCACGCTCTACTACGAGCGGCGCACGTCGCTCAGTTCACTGCTCGACTGCCGCACCGTGGACGAGCTGCGCACCCTGCTCAGCACGCACGTCACACCCTACTGGGAGACCCACTACCTCTTCGGACCCGAGAGCGCACGCAGCAGCAAGCACCTCTCGCAGGCATCGGCCGACCTGCTCATCATCAACACCGCCATACCCATGCTCTTCGCCGTGGGACGACACCGGCAGAAGGAAGAGCTGTGCGACCGCGCCTTCGACCTGCTGGAGCAGATGAAGCCCGAGCGAAACCACATCGTCACGATGTGGGCAGAGTGCGGGCTGCAGGCCGACAACGCCGGCGACACGCAGGCACTCATACAGCTGAAGCGTGAATACTGCGACCGCCGCGACTGCCTGCGCTGCCGGTTCGGATACGAGTATCTGCGCGCTGCGCGATAAGGACGAACTTATGTTTTCCACTCTTGTAACCATTAAAAAAACTTGGTATGATTAAGTTAGTGACCCCACCCCCGACCCCTCCCCTACAAGGGAGGGGAGCGGCTACCGCCTTGCTCGCCGCATGGGACTCCGCAGGCACTCCCCTCCCTTGTAGGGGAGGGGTTGGGGGTGGGGTCAGTGACTAAGTCCATTTGTACCAAGTTATTTTTTAACGCTCACTTATAACAACCACAGATGACGCAGATGGCACAGATTTACAAACGATTAAAAATCGCTTCGTGGCGATTTGAAAACTATGATAGATAAATGACCAAAGGCAAATACCACTTTGAGACCCACATGGAGGTGCGCGACTATGAGTGCGACATCGAGGGCATCGTCAACAACGCACAGTACATACACTACTGCGAGCACACCCGCCACCTGTTCCTGAAGCAGTGCGGGCTGAGCTTCGCCGACATGCACCGCAAGGGCGTCGACGCCGTGGTGGCCCGCATGCAGCTGCAGTACAAGGTGCCGCTCAGGCCCGACGACGAGTTCATCTCGCGCCTCAGACTGGAGAAGGAGGGCATCAAGTACGTCTTCTACCAGGACATCTTCCGTGCCGACGACGAGCAGCTCTGCTTCCGCGGCAAGATAGAGCTGGTGTGCCTGGTGGACGGACGCTTGGCCAACAGCCCCGACTACGACGAGGCCTTCAGAAAGTACATACAGCCATGAGCGAGCAAGAGATATACTACACCATAGCCCTGACGCGCCTCACCGGCTTCAGCACCGCCACCGCCCTGCACCTGTACCGCGAACTGGGCGGCGCACAGGCCGTTTACGAGCACCGGCGCGACATACGCCAGGTGATGCCCGATGCCAGCGACCGCCTCGCCGCCTCGCTGCAGCAGTGGGACGAGCCCCTGGTGCGGGCCGCGCAGGAGATGGAGTTCATGCAGAAGCACCACGTGCAGGCCCTCTGCCTGGGCAGCGACGGCTACCCCCTGCGCCTGAGCGAATGCCCCGACGCGCCACTGGTGCTCTATTACTTAGGCAACGCCCAGTTGAACCGCCGCCGCGTCATCAACATCGTGGGCACACGGCGATGCACCACCTACGGGCAGGACATCATCCGGCGCTTCGTCAGCGACCTGCGGCAGCAGTGCCCCGAGGTGCTCATCGTCAGCGGACTGGCCTACGGCATCGACATCTGCGCCCACCGCCACGCACTGGAGCAGGGACTCGACACCGTGGGCGTGCTGGCTCACGGGCTGGACGAGCTCTACCCGCCACGGCACCGCGACACCGCCCGCCAGATGATAGGCCAGGGCGGACTGCTGACGGAGTACATGACCGAGACGGCGGCGGACAAGATGAACTTCGTGCGCCGCAACCGCATCGTGGCCGGCATCAGCGACGCCACCATCCTTGTGGAGAGCGCCGCTAAGGGCGGAGGGCTCATCACCTGCCGCATAGCACTGGACTACGACCGGGCGGTCTTCGCCTTCCCCGGCGCCGTAGGGGCTCCCTACAGCGAGGGCTGCAACAACCTCATACGCGACAACGGCGCACAGCTCATCACCTCGGCACAGGACTTCATCAACGCCATGGGGTGGCAGGGCGACGTACAGCTGCAGAAGGCAAAGAACGACGGCATAGAGCGCGACCTCTTCCCCAACCTCAGCCCCGACGAGCGGCACGTGGCCGAAGCCCTCAGCAGCAGCGGCGACCTGCAGCTGAACCAGCTGGCCGTGAAGACCAACATCACCGTAGGACAGCTCACCGCCCTGCTCTTCCAGCTGGAGATGAAGGGCGTGGTGCGCCCCCTGGCCGGAGGAACCTATCACCTGCTGAGCTGAGAAGCAGCCAAAAGTCCGTGCAATCCGCGTAATCTGTGGTTTTTATAAAGTAAAGTTCAGTACAGTTATCATGAAGCATAAGCAACCGGCCATCATGCTGCCCGAGGAGGGCTGCACCAGCGTGCTGCTGCACGCCTGCTGCGCACCGTGCAGCAGCGCCATCGTGGAGTGGATGGTGCAGAACGGCGTGCGCCCCACCATCTTCTACTACAACCCTAACATCTGGCCCCGCGAGGAGTACGACATCCGCAAGAACGAGAGCCAGCGACATGCCGAGAGCCTGGGCCTGACATGGATTGACGGCGACTACGACCACGACGCGTGGCGCTGCGGCGTGAGCGGCCTGGAGGGCGAGCCGGAGCGCGGACGCCGCTGCCAGCAGTGCTTCCGGCTGAGGCTGACGGCGGCGGCACAGCAGGCACGCCGGCTGGGGCTGCGCTGGTTCACCACCACGCTGGCCTCGTCGCGCTGGAAGAGCATCGAGCAGATAACGCTGGCAGGGCAGCAGGCCGAGCAGGCCGTGCCTGAAACACGCTTCTGGGCACAGAACTGGCGCAAGGGCGGCCTCACCGACCGCCGGGCGCAGCTGCTGCGACAGTATGGCTTCTACAACCAGCGCTATTGCGGCTGCGAATTCAGCTTCAGGGCACAAAACGACCCTCTTTTGGGGCAGCAACCGTAAAAAAACGGAAGAAAATGTTTGTACTTCAGCTTTTTTTCGTATCTTTGCACACATATTATTTATATTAAGCATAAACAAAGAGCAAAATGGCTGAAAGAAAAGTAAGGGTGCGCTTCGCACCCAGCCCCACGGGGCCACTTCATATCGGCGGTGTGCGCACCGCCCTTTACAACTATCTCTTCGCCCGCCAGCACGGCGGCGACCTGGTGTTCCGCATTGAGGACACCGACAGCACCCGCTTCGTGCCGGGCGCCGAGAACTACATCTTAGAGGCCTTCAAATGGCTGGGCATCAAGTTCGACGAGGGCGTCAGCTTCGGCGGCGAATGCGGCCCCTACCGGCAGAGCGAGCGCCGCGACATATACAAGCACTACGTGCAGGAGCTGCTCAACGCCGGACGCGCCTACATAGCCTTCGACACGCCCGAGGAGCTGGAGCGCGTGCGGCAGCACATACCCAACTTCCAGTACGACAGCCGCACCCGTCTGCACATGCGCAACTCATTCACCATGAAGGCTTCTGAGGTGATGAGCTACCTGGAGCAGGGACGTCAGTATGTGGTGCGCTTCCGCGTGGACTCCGGGCAGGACATCGTGGTGGACGACATGATTCGCGGCGAGGTGCACGTGAAGAGCGACATCCTCGACGACAAGGTGCTCTACAAGAGCGCCGACCAGCTGCCCACCTACCACCTGGCAAACATCGTCGACGACCACCTGATGAACATCACCCACGTCATCCGCGGCGAGGAGTGGCTGCCCTCGGCACCGCTCCACGTGCTGCTCTACCAGGCCTTCGGCTGGCAGGACACCATGCCACGCTTCGCCCACCTGCCGCTGCTGCTGAAGCCCGACGGCAAGGGAAAGCTGTCGAAGCGCGACGGCGACCGCCTGGGATTCCCCGTCTTCCCCCTCGACTGGCACGGCACCGACAGCAAGACCGGCGAGCCCGTCTTCTGCAGCGGCTATCGCGAGCAGGGCTATTTCCCCGAGGCCGTCATCAACTTCCTGGCACTCTTAGGCTGGAACCCCGGCGGAGAGCAGGAGCTGTTCACACTCGACGAGCTGGTGCCGCTGTTCGACATCACGAAGTGCTCGAAGGCAGGAGCCAAGTTCGCCTACGAGAAGGGCATCTGGTTCAACCACGAGTACATGCTGAAGAAGACGCCTGAGGAGATTGCCGCCCTGTGGGAGCCGGAGTGCCGCGAGCACGGCGTGAAGGACTCGCTGGAGCGCATCACGCAGGTAGTGGCCATGATGAAGGACCGCGTCAGCTTCGTCAAGGAGCTGTGGCCCCTGTGCTCCTTCTTCTTCGAGGCTCCCACGCAGTACGACGAGAAGACGGCGAAGAAGCGCTGGAAGGAGGACTCCGCCCAGCAGCTCACCGAGCTGTGCGCCGTGCTGCAGGACATCGACGACTTCTCGCTGCAGAACCAGGAGCAGGTGGTGCACGCCTGGATAGAGTCGAAGGGCTACAAGCTGGGCAACATCATGAACGCCTGGCGACTGGCACTCGTGGGCGAGGGCAAAGGCCCCGGCATGTTCGACATATCGGCCTTCCTCGGCAAGGAGGAGACCATCAGGCGGACAAAGCGGGCCATCGAGGTGCTAGCGGCCCCCCCTTCGGCCCCCGAGGGGGCTACAATAGACTAGCAGCTGATGGCCTACGAGTATCAGACTGCCGATCCGGTGCTTTACCCACTTCTGCTTGAGTTTGCACAGCATAATAGGAATAATCCCACTGAGGCAGAAAGCTTGTTATGGGAGTATCTTAGGGGCAGGGCACTGGGGGTGACGTTCAAGCGGCAGCATATCATAGGCGAATACATAGCAGACTTTGTCTGTCTGCCACATAAGTTGATAGTTGAACTGGACGGTAGACACCACCAATTGCCTCAACAGCAGGCCAACGACGCACAACGCACAGAATGGCTGGAGAGCAAGGGTTACAGAGTGATAAGATTTACGAATGAAGAAGTGTTTGGCAACATCAATAAGGTCTTGGAAACCATAGAAGAGAACTTATATGTCTGGACGAAGGTTTAAAACTATAGTAGCCCCCTCGGGGGCAGAAGGGGGGGCTTAATGTACAACATCATCATCTACCTCTACCTGGCTGGCGTGGCCGTTTACAGCCTTTTCAATGAGAAGGTGCGGAAGATGTGGCGTGGCGAGCGCGCTGCCTTCGACGTGCTGCGCCAGAAGGTGGAGCCGGGCGCCCACTACGTGTGGTTCCACGCCGCCTCGCTGGGCGAGTTCGAGCAGGGACGGCCGCTGATGGAGGAGATACGGCGACGCCACCCCGAGCTGAAGATTCTGCTCACCTTCTTCTCGCCCTCGGGCTACGAGGTGCGCAAGAACTACGAGGGTGCCGACATCATCTGCTACCTGCCACTGGACACCATACGCAACGCACGCCGATTCCTGCGGCTCATAAGGCCCGAGATGGCCTTCTTCATCAAGTACGAGTTCTGGTACAACTACCTGCACATACTGAAGCACCGCCACGTGCCCACCTACAGCGTGAGCAGCATCTTCCGCGAAGGACAGGTGTTCTTCCGCTGGTACGGCCACCAGTACGGCCACGTGCTGAAGTGCTTCACCCACTTCTACGTGCAGAACGAGAAGAGCCGCGAGCTGCTCCACGGCATCGGCATCGACAACGTGAGCATCGTCGGCGACACCCGCTTCGACCGCGTGCTGCAGATAAAACAAAAGCCAGCCCCCCTGTCGTCCCCCAAGGGGGACACTATAGACCTGCTCTTTGGAAACGATGCCAAAATCTTCGTAGCCGGCAGCAGCTGGCCTCCTGACGAGGAAATCTTCATCCGCTACTTCCGCCAGCACCCCGAATGGAAGCTCATCATAGCCCCCCACGTCATCGGCGAAGACCACCTGCGCCAGATAGAGAAACAACTGGACGGCTGGCAAGTCCGCCGCCTCACCTCAATCACTCCTTCTTCCCTCCAAACTATAGAAGCCCCCTCGGGGGCCGTAGGGGGGGCTTTACTCATCGACTGCTTCGGCCTGCTGAGCAGCATCTACCGCTATGCCACGGTGTGCTATGTGGGCGGCGGCTTCGGCGTGAGCATCCACAACACGCTGGAGGCGGCCGTATGGGGCAAGCCCGTCGTCTTTGGACCGGAGAACAAGAAGTTCCAGGAGGCGCAGGGCCTGAAGGCCAGCGGCGGCGGCTTCGAGATCAGCGGCTACGACGACTTCGAGCGGCTGATGGACCGCTTCGCCGCCGATGCCGCCTTCACCGCCAGCGCCGGACAGAAGGCGGGCGCATACGTGGAGAGCCTGACGGGCGCCACAGAGATGATACTGAGAGACGTGAAGCTGTAGCACCGAAAAGCGCGCGTACATTTATATATAATATTATTGACCATGAAACTATCGCGACGTCAACTACTGTGCCTTGTGGGCAGCGCAGCCATGCTGCTCTGCGTGCTCTGCCTGCCGCTGGTGCGCGCCATGAGCTACCGCTGGGGCCTGTTCGAGCTGCCCCATAAAATAGGCAGGCTGGTGAGCAGCGCTGCCGTCAGCGCGGTGGCACTGCTGCTGCTGGCACTGCTGCTGCTGGCTCCCGTGGCCCTGGCCGTGGCGAGCACCTGGAAGGACCGGCGGCCGCTGCCGCTGGTGCTGCTGCCTGCCGTGGCGGCCCTGCTCATGGTGGCCGGCCTGCTCACGGGCGGACCCGCCGCTCCCGCCCTGGGGCTGTGGGCCTACCTGCTCGTCGCACTCGGCACCGCAGCCTGCCTTTTCATTTCAAGAAACACAAAAACCCTTTAATTCACCTTAATTATTAACCATTTAAAATTAAACTATTATGGCAACAATTGTTCCGCAGTTAGAAATTGGCCAAGCACTTCAGCTGGCATTTAGTCGGATTACCGACACGAATGGGCGCTCACGTCGTTCTGAGTTTTGGTGGACCATGTTGGTTGTTGGTATCGCCAGTGTTATATTAAGTTTGATTCCTGTTGCAGGCCCTATCTTGAGCCTACTCCTTGGCATCGCAACTATTCCTCTGTCAATTCGTCGTCTCCACGACACAGGTAAAGGCGCAGGTTTGATATGGGTTTTCTACGGAATCTATGCCTTAGCGGTTCTGCTGTTTGTAATCTCAGCATTGATTATTAAATCAGCCTCCTCATGGAGTGCTATAGATTCAGCTAGCACCATTGCTACTGTTGCTACAGTTCTTATGGTCATTGCGTTTGTCTTTGCTATTGTCCTTCTCGTATTTTGGTGTCAAGATAGTCAGCCATTCCCAAATCAATATGGCATTTCACCTAAGTATCCAGATGGGCAGTTCAATAGTGGCTATCAGCAGCCCAACTACCAACAGCCCAACTACCAGCAGCCTAGGCAGCCTTACTATCAGCAACCTCAGCAGCCTAACTATCAGCAGCCTCAGCAGCCTAACTATCAGCAGCCTCAGCAGCCTAACTATCAGCAGCCTCAGCAGCCTAACTAT
>OCTX012129775.1_pt1 | contig 18799 bp, 21 predicted proteins | sample 1539691 | NCBI WGS metagenome assembly OCTX01 (sample SAMN02144231, study PRJEB22623) | gut metagenome | biome: sheep rumen | host: Ovis aries | place: New Zealand | reverse complement strand
GATAAGACGGTGGCGGACGATGTCGTCCACGCCGAGCTCGACGAAGCCGATTCTAGCCACGCCGCGTAGCCGGTTCAACGCGTCGACGAATCCGGACTCGACGCCGCGCTTGAGGTCGATCTGCTGGTCGTCTCCGCAGATGACCATCTTGGAGTCACGTCCGAGACGTGTCAGCATCAGCTTCATCTGGGCGATGGTCGTGTTCTGGAACTCGTCACACACGATGAAGCTCTTTGCTAGCGTGGACCCGCGAATGTAGGCGAGAGGGCATACGTGCACCTTGGAATAGAACTCGTTGCTGGTGCTCGCGAACACTTCCTCCAGGTTGCGTTCCTTCTTCTTGGTCTTCTTTTCCTTGTTGGAGATACCCGCCATCTGCTTGACCTGTTCCTCCGGCTTGACACGTCTTCCCTTGATGAGGGAAATCGCGTCGTAGAGGGGTTGCATGTACGGAGCTATCTTCTCGTCGAGGCTACCGGGAAGGAATCCCAGTTCCTCGCCGCCGGTCACGACCGGTCTGGTGAGCACGAGCTTCTCGTAGTCTCCGTGGTCCATGCCGTCGATCCCGATCCACGTGGCGACGGCGGTTTTGCCGGTGCCTGACGGACCGTTCACGAATACGATGTCGTTCTTTCGGATGGCGTTGACAAGGTCGTCCTGACCCTTTGTCTTGGTATAGATGGGACGGTCGAAACGGTCCCGTATGATTTCTTGGCCGCAATGTTGTAACACGAGCGAATCCTTGAAGTTGAGTGGATGGCTGGATTACCATCTAAGTATCGTTTATACAGTCGGATGGTATTCGTTAACCAATCTATAATAAACTGATTCATATGACAAATACACTGCTAGAAACCGTCGTTTTCCGAAAGGGACACAAGAATTCAAAGGGCGAGCTCGCCGAATGGGTGATTGTCCAGCACAACACCGGTAAGTTATTGTCCTCGCACAAGTCAAAGTCCGCCGCTGAGAAGCATCTCCAGCAGATGGAATACTACAAGCACGCTAAGGCTGAATCGGTAACTAATTACCGGAAGGACTTTGTCGCGTTCGTAGAGGGAGTTTTTGAAAGGCTAGACCGTCCGGAAGTATCCAAGCCGATCATAGACGGATTCAGAGCCTTGTGTGATGTGAATCCCTAAAAATTAAAGCCCGTGACCATGTCGCGGGCTTCCTTGCTATTGCTTTCTGACCGTCTCTGCGGCTTGTTTCGCCGTCCGGTACGCCGTGGACTTGGTGAATGCGTCCCAGGCGTAGTAGCCGTGCTTGAAGATGAACGCGGTGATTCCCGGCAGAGTCTCGGAATAGAGCTTGTTAGTGTCTACCTTCTTCTCGTTCTCCCAGTCAGCCGTGTGAACCATCTCGGTAAGCGTAGTCCATGTCGGGTCGATAACGGTAGTAACCGGGTCGCCTAGCGTGGATTCCACGACGATGTAGGACTTCAGTGTTTCCTTTATGATGCCCTCGTATTGTGGAAGCATGTCAATCATGCTGTACATCGAGTCAATGAAGGTGTTCGCCTTTTCAAGCGACTCGGTACGCGGAGAATTACGGCTGATATTGTCGATGTAGCGTCCGCGTTTCTCCGCCCGCTTGAACTCAGGCGACATCACGAACTGTACGAGCTCGTTGTCGCCGTACTTGCGGATATAGGTGAGCAGCTCGTTTAGGTGTGTCTTGAAGCCTTGGAAGTCCTGCGAGAACGTACTGCGGTCTTCGGCGAGTAGACGGCGGTCTGTGTCTGAAAGCTTCTGCACGCTCGCCGCCGGTTGCTGTATGTCTGCCTTTGCCGGGTCAGACGTGACGAAATCCTTAGCCTTGTGGTAAAAGGACTTGACGCCGTCCATCAAGCCCTCGTTGACAATGTAGCACTTGGCGATGCACTTGAGAGCCGGAGTGAACTCCGGCTTCGCCTTTGCAAACTGTGTTAGTGATTCAAGGAATATCGCGTGTTTCTCAGCCATTGTATGACCCGTGTGAGTTTACACGCAGTTTATATGCTATGATTGACCGAGCATCGCCTTTGCCCGGTCTATGATGTCCTTCATCTTGTCGCATGAAAGGACGTCGTGGATGATTCTTTCCGGGTCTTTCTGGTTGTTGTTGATCTGGAGCTTGAGACCGAATTCGACAAGTTCTTCTGTACACGCTGACGGTACGCCGTGCTCGATGAAGTCGTCGGCAAGTACGATGGGGCAAGGCTTTGGCTGTCCAATCCATCTCTTCACGCGTGGGAGTTCTAGAATCTCGGAGAACAGACGCATTGGCTTGCCGCTCTCGTCGAGGGTAGCCAAGCCGTCCGCCGTCGCGAGTCTCGCGAGCCTCGGAAAATACGGGTCGGTCACGATATTCATAATCTTGTAGGCGTTCTTTGCCGAGTATAGCTGGTTCGCCTCCATGTGCTTCTCGATGACCCAGCGACCCGGAGCCAAGTACGGGAACGGGTTTCCTCCGAAGATGTCGAACTTCTTATTCCATTCGTAGAACCAGTCGGAGCTGTACAGCTCGTGCTTCGCCATGTTCTTGCCGTCGTTCTCCGCCAACGCCTTCTTCTTACCGACGTCGTGGAAGAGGACGAGAAGGAGGTCGAACCAGTCGTGACCGGGTATCTCCATCATCGAGTCGAAAGCGAGCTTGACGTGTTCGAGGACACCTCCCTCGAAGTGGTAGTTCACATGCTGGACGCCGTCCATCTCGTCGATGGTCTCGCCGAACAGTTCCCGTTCGTTGAGGATGGCATCCCACGGTTTCTTGGAAATGAGTATGTTCTTAACTTTTTGAATATTCGTCATGACTCGAATATAACTTTTTCATCAGAACTTGTCAATAGTTGATTGAATAATTTTTTATTTCTACCTTAAAACAAAAGGATTATCTATATGCACGACCCGAAAAGATTACAAGAAATTTACGACCACATCAAGAAACTCCACAAGGAAATATATCCGGACTTGCGAATTTGCTATGTGCTCAAAGACATTTTTGACTGGGCTCGTTTTAAGGGCATTGACTTGTTCTATCTGGAAGACGACAAGGTTATTGAGATGTTTGACCAGTATGCGAAAGACAGTGGTGCGACAAGAGGCTGGTACAACCGTGACCCGGAACGTCTTGACGCACCGTATGCCTACTTGCAAACGATGCACCAGACTTATTTCCCAGACTGGCGTTTCTTCCAGATGGTGTCCAACTTTGGGGAAAACTACGGATGGTGTTGCTGGGATAAACTCGACGACGACGATATGCTGTATAACGCTTTCAACGCATTCGTAAAGAAGGTGACTAATGGCTAAACGTCTTGCGATGTCAGACCTGAACGACGACCAGGTCAAGGCTCTAGGTTCAATTTTCGACTTCCTCAAGGCTCCGGACAGACGCCAGATGGTTCTGTACGGTGCCGCCGGTACGGGAAAGACTTCCCTTATTAACGTCTTGCTGGACGAGCTGGACAAGGACGCGGATTCACCGGTCTACTACTGTACCGCGCCGACTAACAAGGCGGTCGACGTCATCGCTGAACGAACAGGGCGTGACTTCGACCGCACCATATATTCGCTCTTGGGTCTTACCCTCATGGACTTCACCGACGGTCGTCCCAAGCTCAAAAAGGAGAACGAGAGCCAGCTACAGAAGTACGACCTCGTTATTGTCGACGAGGCGTCTATGGTGTCTATGGCTCTACTGGCCGAGATGCAACGCCAGTTGCAGATCTACACGTCGATCCGCGTGATATACGTTGGCGACCGTTGCCAGATTCCCCCGGTGGACGACGCCAACAACGGACTGCTGGAGTCCATCATATTCCAGTTGCCTTGGCAAGTCGAGCTTACCAAGGTCATGCGAACGGCGTCGGAGAACCCGATTCTGGGAGCGGTGACGGCTATGCGAGCGGACATGAAGTCTCCGGTAGACCTCTTCGAGCACGAGACCAAGGTCGCCCCGGACGGAACCGGCATCTACTTCTACGACTTGCAGAGACCGTTCATGAGCAAGATGCTCTCCTACTTCGGCACCGAGGAGTTCAAGGCTGACTCCAGCTACGCTATGGCGGTCGCCTATACCAACGCGGCTGTCGACGCCATCAACGCCGAGGTGAGGAAGGTACTATATCCGGACTGTCCTCGCCAGTACGAGGTCGGCGAGGAAGTACGAGTCGTCAAGACCTACGGAAACAATGTAATACGTGGCAAGGCGTCCTACTTCACCGTACTGTTCAACGTCGAGGAACGGCTGCGTATCATGTCCATCGAGGACACGGAAGACCCTGCCTACCACATCAAGTGCTACAAGGTCGAGGTAAGCCCGATTGTCCGTCGCAAGACAACTTCCTCGAAGGTTACGGCATACATCGTGTCTCCGGAGGGCATGAACGACTACATCGTACTGAAGGAGAAGCTCGCTACCGAGGCTCGCATGAAGGCGGAACAGCTCAATACGCACGGTCACCACGTATATACGCCGAAAGAAGCTTGGAAGGATTACTCGACTTTTACTAAGTTTTACCTGTGGTGCGGTTACATCTATGCTCTGACCGCTCACAAGTCGCAGGGCAGCACTATCGAGAACGTGTTCGTCGTAGAGCGTAACATCAACCGTATCGCCGAGGACGAGCTTAGGAACAAGCTGAAGTACACGGCGTTCACCCGTGCGGCAAAGGAACTGCACGTACTGAAGTAGGAGAAAATATGGATCTTTCTAGTAAAAGCTTTTTTGAATTGAACATTTCGGAACTTGTGGAACTCAAAAGAATTGCCGAGAGTTTGCCGACTGATGTGAATTTAGGACTACCGTTAAGCGATGCTGAAGAGGAAGACCCGGTTGACGTTATTAGGGAACAGATTGACCGTTTCTTCGACACAACTGAAGAAGACCTGAAGCAAATGATAGGTCAGTGCTTTATGTCTAAAGACGGCAAGACGGCTGTCAAGATTGTCGGCATGCGTGACGACCGTGACAACAAGTACTGGGATCAATGCTGGTACGAGTTCCTTTTCGAGAAGTACGAGAAGGATTACGAAGGCGACTGGGTATGCCAAGACTATATCTGGCTCCAAGAACAGGCAAAAGACGATGACGAGGATGCCGAGAAGTACAAGCGTTGGTGCTTCACCGACCAGACCGACATGAACATTGCGTCGGAATCTATGTTCCATATAGGAAACGACCACCACCTCTATGTCGACCATACTTGTGCATCGGACTATGAAGAGTATGTTCCGATGGAAAATCCGGAACAGTTCGAACGCATCCGTTCCGAAGCCATCGGCTGGCGCAACTGTCCGGAAAAGCGGAGATAATTAAAAAATCTCGCAAAGTATTGACATTTTGCTTACGTCGAACTATATTTCAAGAAAACAACGAAAAACAAGGATTTTTAATGGCTTATATACAGGCTTCCTTCATCATCCTCCGCGATGACAAGGGTAACGACCTCGGCTCCATGCCGACCGGACAAGCTAAAGAATACGCATACAAGAGAAACATGGAACTGACGCCGGTCGACGAGAAGGCTAATCCGCCTATCTACACCGTAAAGCCGAGACAGCGCTTTACTCCGCGACAGGTCAACAACGAGCAGTCACAGTACGAAGTGACCGCGAAGACAGTCCGTTGCACCGACGAGACCGGAAAGTCTCTCGGCGTCATCGACACTGCGGAAGCGAAGAGAATCGCCGAAGAGCGCGGTCTTTCGCTCATCGCAATCAACAACAAGATTGACCCGCCGATTGGCAAGATCGGCGACCTGAATAAGTATATCTATGACCAGAAGAAGGCTAAGAAGGAAAAGGAGAAGAAGAACCTCGCCGCGGCACGTGCTACGGAAAAGAAGTCTCTGAAGTTCACCTCCGACACGACGCCTTCCTCCCAGGCAGACCGTGACCGCATCCTCAAGCAAGCGAACGACTTCCTCAAGGACGGACACCCGGTCGACCTCCTCATCAAGTTCCACGGTCGCGAGAAGGCTCACGCGGAAACGTCTATGGACAGAATCCGCAACGAGATTCTCCACGGCATTACGGAAGGCACGGTGACGTCCGAAGTCAAGAGCATGACCGGTGACGCCTATACCATCAGCTGTAATCCGGCTAAGAACAAGAAAAAGTGAGTATCCACTGATAGAGAGCAACAATAAAGGCTGGCCGTAAGACCAGCCTTTTCCTTTATTCAATGGAAAAAATTATCTACCGGCGCAGAACGCCTTGTAGTTGTCCGCCGCCTTCGCACCGAAGCTTTCCCAGTTGCCGGTCTTGATTAGAGTCTTGAGGGTCACGTTGATGTTCTTGGTGTCCGTCTCGATGATTGACATTCCGAACTCGTTGTGAGCACTCGCCTCCGACACGACACAGCAGCCGTTGCTGACCGGCACGAACATACGCACCTGTTCTTGACGGCACTGCGAGGGGAACGCGTGGAGATTCAAGATGATCTTGGAACGCTGGATATAGTTTACCAGCTCTTGGTCACGTATTCCGGTTATCACGACCGTCTTGGCGTGGTACTGGCTCATGCCCATCCAAGCCTGGAGAATCTTTAGCCGTCTGTCGGTCGGTGCTCCGTAGAAAAGCACGTCGATGTCCTTGAACACCGGCGGTTTCGTCTCGAACAGCACGGCGTCGGTATACTCTAGCGGCAAGTATCTTGCACGTAGTCCGAACGAGCCGAGATAGTTGATGTTGTCGATATCGTAGTCCCAGATTTCGTCAGCCTTTCTGAGCCAGTCGAAAGTGAACTGGTTCGCCCAGACGCTACCGGGGAAGAGCTGTTCGAGGTTGTACACCACGATTCTATATCCGGGTCGAGAGGAACGGTACTGTTCCGGGGTCATCTTGGACGCGGCTGAGCCGAGGACTACGCACGTGTGGTCGTAGTCACGGTTATCCGAAAACTTGGCGGTAAGCCATTTCTTTACGTCGGTGAAGACGTAGTCGTTGAAGGAGTCGATAATCATTGCTGTACGTCCGAGAGGTCGATGGAAACCTTGGCGACAACCTGGTCTCCGTCGGTGATGAAGATGTTGGATTCAGCCGGGTAGTATGCGTGGAGGTTGTTCACGGCGAAGTCGTTGGGACCGACGATGCTCGGGTTGATGTAGACCTTCACGTTCGTACCTTGTCCGTTGTCGTCGTGTGCGTCGATTGCTCCTTCCGCACCGACATGCCAGTGACCCATGATTGCCACGTCGGCATGGTTGTGGCGGAGGTCTGGACCAATCTTGCGGAGAACCGTGTTGATGGCACCGGCACCAGCCGTAGATCCGTTGTAGCGGTCGCCATGCTCAAGCATCCATACCTGGTTTCCGATATCCGTGAGGAGCACGGCTGCCTCGTCGTCGAACTCGACCTTGATGTTCTTGGCTTCCGCCTCGCATCTGTCCTTGAGCGTGCTGTAGATGATGTGCTCGTAGTTGTCCATACAGCGGTTCTTGCTCTGGAGCTTCTTGCCGGTACGCGAATGGTTTCCCACCACGCAGGAAATCGTCACCTTCTTGTAGAGCGTTGCATACTTGAGGATGAGACCGGTAAGGAAAGAGTTGAGCATGCTGATGCACTTCGGAGCCGTGTATGCGTTCGTCTCTCTCAGTTCATCGTGGATCTCGCCGGAGATGAGATCGCCGAGAAGGAGGATGTGGAGCTCGTCGCAACCATAGACCGTTGCAAAGCGGTAGTTCTCCTCGAACAGCTTGACAAGGCGGTTCTTGGCGATTTCAGGGTTGTACTTGTTGAAGCCGAACGTGGCGTTGGGCTGTACGACCTCACCGAAGTGGAGGTCGGAAATCGGCAACACGTTATGGAACTTACCGGACTTCTTTCCTGAATTAGTGAGCTTGAGCGACACGTTGGACGGCTTGACCGTAGCGGCGGCTTCCGCCATGCGGTTCACCTTCTGCTTGCCGATGAAGGCTTCAGTCTCGAGCTTGTCTAGACGCTTCTCGGCCTTCTTGAGCTCTCGCTTGTAGTATGCGGCGGCACCGCGCTTCTCGTCTTCGGAATATTCGAACATCGGGTCCGGCTCAAGGGCGAGCTCGTCCATGTATTCCGGCTCGTCTTGCGGAGACTTGCGGTCCTTCGGATTCTTGGGAGGCTTGACAGTCCCTTCCTCGGAGACTTGAGACAAGATAACCGTCTTTGTTGTCTCGACGATTGTCTTGAACTGGTCTGCCGGAATATGGTCTTCCATCCAGCCGGCTTCCACGAGCTCTGCCTGGTATGCACAGACCTTGGAAGTGTCCATGTTGAAGTGTTTGAGGAGATGTACCACGCCGTCGTTGTTGACGAGTGGCTGGATTTCGCCGTGCTTCGGGGTGCCGATGACACGCTTGATAGTCTTTGAAGATATGCTCATGTGCAACCTTTAGTGTACTAACCCACAAATTAGTTCAGAATAGTACTATATGTTGTGGATATTATAGTTATAGAAAGTTTGTATTTCAATTTTTTAATTTTTGTGGACTTGTGTATTGACAAAATGAATAATGAAAGTTATATTTGGTACAACCAAATGAGGAACTATGAACAACAAAATTTCTAACGGTCTCTATTTCACTGGAATTTTCCTAGCAGCATTCATCGCATCCGGATTCATCTTCCGTCCGCAACCGCAGAAACCAGAAAACTTTATCGCGAGCTCGTCATCTACGGCAATCTCCTCTTCTTCGTTCATGACTTCATCGAGCACCGTAGTTGACGACTCGTTCGCGTTTGTAGACCCGGTCGAGGTCGGGACGGAAATCATCAAGGGCGTACGCCGTGGAATCAAGCCGGAACACGCTCGTAACCTCGCTCAGATACTTTATAACGAATCGACCTCCACTATCGACTACCCGTTCCTTCTCGCAGTCATCGCAACCGAATCGCGGTTCAATACTGAAGCGGTGTCTCCAGCCGGTGCGAAGGGGTTAGGACAGCTCATGCCGGTAACCGCACAGTCAATCGCGAAGAAGTCTGGTATCGACTATCAGCCGAACCGCCTCACAGACCCGCAGTACAATATACAGCTCTCGGTCAAGTTCCTTGAACGCCTTTCAAAGCGTTTCCAGAACGACTGCAAGCTCGTAGCGGCGGCATATAACGGCGGACCTGGCGGTGCAAGGAAGTACAAGCGATGGATGGACGGCGAAATCGCCAAGGAGTCCGTGCACCGTGAAACACTTGCATACGTCGATAGAGTCATGGAAAAGTACAACTCATACAAAACGCGACTTCAGTAGTAGCCAAGTGTCAAGAAAATCCTATATTTAAACGGACTATCAATTAGAGGCAACCATGAAACAGTATCTAGAACTTTTGAAGGACATCATTGCCAACGGTGTAGACCGTTCCGACCGTACCGGCACCGGAACGCGCTCAGTATTTGGTAGACAAGTCCGTTATGACCTCAAGCAGGGCTTCCCCTGCCTCACTACTAAGAAACTCCACCTCCGCTCTATCATACACGAACTTCTCTGGTTCCTCAGCGGAGACACGAACATTAAGTATCTGCACGACAACAAGGTGACTATTTGGGACGAATGGGCTGACGAAAACGGCGACCTCGGTCCGGTTTACGGTCACCAGTGGCGTAGCTGGCCGACACCTGACGGTGGTCACATCGACCAGATCAAGAACCTTATCGACAACCTCAAGAACAACCCCGACTCTCGCAGACACCTCGTCTGTGCATGGAACGTCGCGGAAGTGGACAAGATGGCTCTTCCGCCTTGCCACTGCCTCTTCCAGTTCTACGTGGGCGGTTACAACGCCAACGGAAAGCGAAAGCTCAGCTGTCAGCTCTATCAGCGCAGTGCCGACATGTTCCTCGGGGTTCCGTTCAACATCGCGTCCTACGCCCTTCTGACCATGATGGTCGCCCAGGTATGCGGCTACGAGGCGGATGAGTTCGTCCACACGTTCGGCGACCTCCATCTGTACAGCAACCACTTCGACCAGGCGTTCGAACAGCTGAAGCGTGACCCGAAACCGCTTCCGAAGATGATTATCGACCCGACGGTTGACGACATCTTCAATTTCAAGTTCGAGTCGTTCAGCTTGGAAGGATACGACCCGTATCCGACAATCAAGGCTCCGATCGCGGTATAGTATGAAGAAAATCGGAATCGTAGCAGTTTCCCTTAACGGTGTCATCGGCAAGGAAGGCAAGTTGCCGTGGCACCTTTCTGACGACCTCAAGCGTTTCAAGGCGACTACCACCGGTCATTCCGTCATAATGGGTCGCAAGGCTTACATGGAAATCGGTAAGCCGTTGCCTAACCGTGTCAACTACGTCTTGACGCGTGACCCTAATTTCAAGGCTGACGGCTGTATTGTCTGTCCGTCTCTCGACAGCGCGTTTGAACACGCCGAGAATAGCGGTGAAAAGAATTGCTTCGTCATTGGCGGTGCGACTGTCTACAAGGAGGCGTTGCCGTTCCTTGACGGTCTTTATCTGACCGAAGTCAAGGCTGAAGTAGACGGCGACGTGAAGATGCCGGATTACAAGGACAAGTTCAGACTTAGCATGGTTTTGGCAAACCATCAAGCCGACGACAAGAATGACCACGACGTCGAATACCAGTACTGGACAAGAAGGTGAATTATGCACATGACCTATGAGCAGTTCTGCATGTTCCTTGACGACCTCAAGAAGATTGCCAAGCGTTATTACGAATCACAAGAACCGTCTACGGAGCCCGAATCCGCCCCGGAAACGCACTATGTTCGCGGAACGGCATTGCAACGTATCGGCTCAATCGATCTTTCGGAAATCGATACGTATATAAATCATCTTGTCAAGAACCCGACTAAGCCAAAGGTCAACAGCTTCCTGCTCAAGGCTTATAGCTACATGTGCGGTATCATAGCCGACAACACAGAGACCACGATTCATCCGCGAGAAATCACCGTCAAGGAAGCCGACTCGGGTCTTTCCGTCCATATAACGGCTCGACTGATTAGCGATGGACGCGGAAACGAAGTTTCGTGGACTAGCGAAGTCGCAAAGCTCACATGGTATGGCGACGAGTACGACACGTATCTGTACATCAACCGCCAACCGCTCAATGCCGAAAACCTTGTAGGCACAATGAAGGCTTATATCGAGTCTCTCCCGTGGAACAAGCCAAATTTCAGTATCATTAAATAGTAGAGGACAACAATGACATACGGTGAATACTGCCAATTAGTCGACGAGCTCAAGGAGCTCGCCAAGGCTTATTATGACGGCAACGAACAGGTGTCCGACGCCGTCTATGACGCCAAGGAACGTGAACTCCGTGCGTTCGAGATTGCGAATCCGGACCTGGCTCTTGAAGACTCCCCGACACGCAAGGTATACGGTGCTCCCACTAGCGGCTTCCGCAAGGTCAAGCACAAGACGCCGATGGGTTCGATTGCCAACTCGAACGGTATCGAGGAAGCTGTCAAGTATGTCCGCGTTCTCAAAGAACAGTACGGCATCAAGGTAATCGAGCTGGAATACAAGCTCGACGGTGCAAGCCTCGCCCTCATCTACAAGGACGGAACGCTTGTTGATGCTGCTACCAGAGGTCAGGACAACGAGGGCGATTCGGTTGTCGAAAACGCCGTACGCATCAATGGCGTAAAGAAGACGATTGACCGCAAGGGCGATGTCGAGGTCAGAGGCGAGACCCTCTGGTTCTTCGATGATTTCGACGCCTATAACGAACAGCTTGAAGGAAACGGCGAGGATACTATTTCCAACCCGAGAAACGGTGCCGCCGCTTCCCTCCATCTCAAGACTCCTGAAGAGGTCGAACAGCGGAAGCTCAACTTCATTGCCTATATCGTTGCCGAGGGTTCCGAAAGCACGACGCAGATCGGCGACGTGGAATATCTGGAGAAGGAAGGCTTCGCCGTACCTCCGCATGTCGTAGTCGACATCTCGGGTGACGACGGTCTCGACCGTTTCCGCGAGGAAGCCGAGAAGCTCCGCGAGAACCGCTTCAACATGCCGTATCCGATTGACGGTGTGGTCATCAAGGTCAATGACAAGTCGCTCCAGGATGAAATGGGTTATACCGGAAAGTTCCCCAACTTCTACCGTGCTTACAAGTTCCCTCCGGAAGAAAAGGACACGTTGCTTCTCCGTATCGAGAACTCCGTCGGCAAGTCTGGTGCTATTACACCGGTCGCCGTGTTCGAGAACGTCTCGCTTGCGATGACCAACGTAACGCGTACGACTCTCCACCACTGGAACTTGGTCGAGTATCTTGGTCTGTTCGAAGGATGCCATGTCAGAATCCGCAAGGCTGGTGAAATCATCCCAGAACTTGTCAAGTGCGTCGAGACCGGTCTTTCCAAGGACGACTATGACGTAATCAGCAAGACGAAGGGAAAAATCGAGAAGTATACAGACCGTATCCTCTCGAAGCGTCTGGTCGGCGATAACCACAAGTTCTACACCAGGCCGATGGAATGCCCGTTCTGTCACGCCCCGTTGCACCATGCGGTCAACTCGAAGGGTCAGGAGCTGGTCAGCTGGATTTGCGATAATCCGGAATGTATCGCCCAGATGGTCGACAAGCTCACACATTTCGTCAGCCGTACCGTGATGAACATCCGTGGCATGGGTGAAGTGATGGTGCAGGAACTGTACGACGCCAAGAAGATTGGCACGTACGACGACATCTACCGACTGACCGCCGAAGACCTTGAGGAAGCATGCGGTTGCCGTGAGAAGAAGTCCAAGAAGATTCTCGCCGAAATCGAAAAGTCGAAGGGCAACTATCTCCACCAGTGGATTGAAGGGTTCAGCATTACCGGACTCGGTCATACCGCTTCGCCAGCGTTTGCCGAATGCGTAGGCAAGTGCGGCGGTATGGAGAAGTTCATCGGTGCTACCGCTCTCGAAGCTCTGGAGCAGTTCAAGTTTGAAGCAGTCAAGGCTGGACTGTCCGATCTGCTCGTAGGAAGGTTCGTCACGTTCATCCAGAACCAGCAAGTGATGCTCGGTAATCTCTGGATGTGCGGAGTACGCTTCCCCATCAAGGAGAGCAACGTCAAGTCCAACAAGCTGAAAGACCGTGTCTGTATCATGACCGGCGTGTTCGACAAGCTCGACCGAAATGACTTCAAGGAAATGGTAGTCGCGAACGGCGGAAAGGTCTGCTCCGGCATCAGCAAGAAGACCAACCTCGTCCTCATGGGCGATGGTGCTGGTCCGTCCAAGGTCGAGGCAATCGAGAACTTGAAGAATGCTGGGTTCAAGATTGACGTCTATACCCCGGCAACGCTGTCTGACTTCCTCGACTTGCTGAAATAAGTACATCTATTGACAAATTAAACCTCGATTGCTATATTGGCAGTCGAGGTTTTCATTATGCCGAAGAAACAATACGTTGCACCGAAAATGGAAGTCATAGATTATGCTCCCGAAACAAAGCTTCTTGCCGGTTCTGGTGACGACCCGTACTGGCACAAGCCAGACACGCCTCCAGGATGTCAGTCTGCATGGTGGTGCGGTAACTAAGGGGTAACATGAATGGTAGCACAACAGAAACAGAAAACGCGGCGGAAGGTCGTCGCAACAATTAAGAAGGGTCACCGTCCGTGGTCTGCTAAGACTCAGCACGACGAAATGGTCGTGTTTCCTACGGCGTCCGGCAAGCTCGCCACTACATGGATGAAGAACGTCGACAACATCATCTCCGAGGGAACGGGCGACATTAGTGCCGACAAGCTCAAGGTAATGAAGGGCAAGCTCCAGACGGCTCTGGATATCGTATCGCATCGTCTCGCTGACGAGGAACTCAAGCAGATGGCTAAGGATTCAGATGCCTTCAGAATGTCATGCTTGATAAAATTCATGAAAGACTGTACCGGCAATGTTGTCCGTATCAGACGCCATGCTCGTGATGTGGATAATTCGTTTGGGACACGTAATTTACTGGTTTGCAAGGCGGAAATCAATAAAGATTCGCTGAGCTCACCAGTTCAGTTATGTATCGAAGGACTGATTTTTGATCCACTGACTCGAGATGTATCGGTGCCTGGCAATCTCGGGTATATGCCGGTTTTAGCTGCAAACCATACGAGCCGTTCGTTCAAGGAACATAGTCGCGTCAGCCAGTTTCAGCTGGTGGAAAATGTCCATAACATCAATATCAAGAAGCTGGAAGGTGAAACACAGTTTTCTATAGAGTTTCCACCAGACCACTGCCCTTATGATATCGACGTCGGTGTCTTGCCGAATTTTTCTGAACATACGTTGCTGAAGTTCCTGGGTGAATTTTTCAAAATGGCGTCCGTCATCCCGGAATTGAAAAACTTAAATAATATTATGTCGGTTCCCGAAGAAAAGAAGGAGGATGAAACAAAATGCAAGAAGAAAACACTCAAACTGAAACTGAGAAGAAAGTCCGCGAAATCGGAACCCTAGTTTTCAAGGTCATTTCCGGCTCGACTTCGTTCGGACTCAATACGCCGACGTCCGACATAGACATCCGAGGCGTCTACATACTGCCGTGGAAAGACCGTCTTCGCCAGGATGCACCTCAGCAGATCGCGGACTCTACCAACGACGAAACCTACTGGGAAATCACCAAGTTTTTCCGTGAGCTCGCGAAGGCTAATCCTCAAGCCCTTGAAATGCTCTACTCTTCGGACGACTGTATACTCGAAGGCAAGGAGTTCCTGGAAAAAGTCCGCTCTGAAATGGACTTCATAACTATGCGTTGCGAGAAGACCTTTGTCGAGTACGCCAAGGGTCAGATTGCCCGTGCACGCGGTCTCAACAAGAAGGTCTTCAACCCGCAAGCGGCGTTCCAGCCGAAGGTTCTGGACTATTGCTATGTCCTAGCAATCGAGGGACGTGGTGTTGCAATACCGTTCAAGGAGTGGGTCCAGATTCATAAGGACGACGATTATGGCAATGACCAGAAGTGGTACACCCTGGCTGCGGTCGACCATATCGACATGGGTTACGCCATCTACGGTCAGCCCAAATCGGAGCGAAATGTCCCGAACCTCGACGAACACGAATGGCGTTGGGCTTACGGCATCGTTCGTAACGAAGAGACAAGCTGTGACATACAGCTTAACTCCATACCGAAGGGCAAGCCGGTTCTCGGCTACATGGTCTACAACAAGAACGCCTATTCGAAGGCTTGCAAGGAACATGCCGAGTTCATTGAATGGGAAAAGAAGAGAAACCCGGAACGCTACGAGACGACGCTGGCACACGGGCAGGGCTACGACGCCAAGAACATGATGCACTGCGTGCGTCTGCTCCATACGGCACGTGACATCGCCATGTGCCACAAGGTCATCGTCAACCGTAGGCATGAACGTGATTTCCTTCTCAACATCAAGGCGGGAGGATGGAAGTACGACGACATCCTCACCTATGCCGAGAAGCTTGTCGACGAAGTCCATGTACTCTTCGCCAACTCGAATCTCCGAGCCGACGACTACACGGTCAAGGAAATCGACGACTATACGATCAGCGTAATCGATTCCGTTCTTGAGCCGAATGCCGACATGGAACCGTTCTTGAACTCTTAAAAGATTTCGTGTATCCTAATGAAGGGAACCGGTCGCCCGGTTCCCTTTATTTCATTGACGTTTTGCATGCACGTTGCTATATTTTTGGCATGGCAAAAGAGAAAAAAGAAGAAAAAACAAAGAAAGAGTTGCGAAAGGTTACCGTCGAGTTCAATACGGAACGCGGAATCTTTACTGACATCTACCGTATCATCGTCGACAAGGATACGACCGTCGACACGGAGATGGAATGGCGGCTCGAGTTCGCCAAGGACTTGATTCCTTGGAAAATCACAGAAGACAAGCTTCTGAAGGAGATCTAAATTGGTTGACAATAGCGAATTTATCAAGAAACTGATGCACTGGGAAATCGAAGGTGACGTCTACTATGTCCAAGTTATGAAACGCAAGAAGGACGGTGCCGACCACGAAGGTCCAGTCCGTGACTTCCATATCCACAACATGGAACAGTTTGATAGCGAATATCCGCTTATGAAGCAGATGGCTGAGGCGAACAAGGCTCGCGTCATGATCCGCCTCAACCAGAGGAACACGATGGACGCCAACCTCAGAACGACAATCGAGTCAGCCGCTATCCAGATCGAAATTAACCGCGTCCTCCGCAAGATGATTCGGTCCGGCGATACCACACTCGGTCTTCCGCGTATCCTCTCGTCCCACAAGCTCTACAGCAGTGCTCTCGGCAAGACAAACACCGAAGACACCGAGACGAGGAAGTGGATTATTGACATCGACTCCGACATGGTTGACGCGAACAAGCCGGGTTACGAGTCTATGGACGCAATCGCCGACACGTTCGCATCTGTTATCCAGAGCCAGTGCGGAGTGAAGGACAAAAAGACCGGTATAGTCCCGGTCCCGACGATTTACGGCAAGATTCCGTCCAAGAGCGGTCTCCACCTCATTACCAGCACGTTCAATGCTGGTGCGTTCTTCAAGGCTGTTGGCAAGCCAAAGAACCAGGACCACTACATCATGGAAGATGCCAACGAAAACCTCTACATTCCGGACTGCTGCTATGGCGATTAAGAAATCCATAACCAGCTTCTTCAAGACGGCCAGGACGGTGCTCTACATCGTCATGGCTGTCCGTATCGTTATCGCACTTTACATAAGAGTACATTCCGACGTGACCGAATATGAGTAATCAACCAGTAGTAGAAGCCGCCGAAAGCGGACCGGAAAAGAAGGACTATTCCGACGCCATCAAGAAAATCAAGGACACGGTCAAGAACTTGCCCGAACTGTGGCTGAACAAGCCGAGCTTCAAGCGTCTTCTCGATACTATCTTCTGTATTCCTGACTTGAAGCGTCGCTACGCCGCACGCGGTTACAAGGTCGCGTTCGAGAGCTGTGTGCCGTATGTAGCCGGCGAGTATCTGTACGCCCTCGACACCATCGTATCGCTGATTGTGCCGAATACGCCTATTCACGCGGTCACAAACACTATACGCAACCTTTGTCTCTTGGACTCGATGACCGACGAAATCGCCGACAAGATAGAGTTCAGTTCCGACATGTCTACGGCGGCAAACCTCGCCAAGATACTCAAGGACGCCAAGAGCTGCTGTCTGAAGCCGAGCGATTACTATTGCGTAACGTTTGAAAACGTAAATCTGGGGACGATGTTCCTTAATGCGTTCGTGGGTGCATCCGTCGGTTCTGTGATAGAGCTTAATTCGCCAGCATTTCATAACAACGACGGCGAACGAATCAAAACGGTGAATGCACGTGTACTGTACATGAGCCATCCGATCGAATTAGACGAGCGCTCGCTCGTTATCCGAACGACGCTGTCGTCTAACTTCGTCATCGTTCTCGACGTTGTAGAGCTGAACTCTTACGTAGTGTTGTCCGTCAGTACGGATGCAGACCGCTCGGATATATCGTCACGTAGAATCTATCCGAACAGGATTCCGTTTCATGTGATGTTCAGGGACAAAGTAGATAATTTCAGCTACGGAGCCATGTCGGCAAGCATCCGTGCCTTCCCGTTTGCGGTAATCGACTTTAAGTCTACCATGCTGTGTGTAGGCACACACATGTTCTCGCCGATGCTGAAGCGTCAGAAGTTCCGAAAAGAAGCCGAAGACGTGTTCGATTCGCGTACGGAAGCCCTTGTACGCCGTATCGTAGACTCTGGAAAGTCTCAGCACTGCTCGCGTTCTTACGCCCTTGTAGGCATTCCGGGAACCGGAAAGACCTACATCATGTCGAAGATTATCCGCGACGATACCGACTCGGTCATTCTCTGGCCGCTAATCCCTCCAGAAGGCATGACGTATGAATTCCGCCAATCGATTTCGGCGGCTCTAGAAGCGATTCCGCAGAAGCACATCTATATAATGCTTGACGACTTCGACAAGTGCATATCGAGCAAGGACGAGTCTAATTCAAGCAACCAGAGCCTGATACAGCTGTTTGCAGACTTGCATGTTATCTGTCCGGGCGAATATGACGACGCCGGGAACCCGAGGAAGACGTTTACCCTTATTGCGACGATGAACAACCCGTCCGCGCTGAACAACGCCATCATCAAGCGTTCGGAACGCTTTGACGAGGTTATCGAGATTGGTCTTCCTCAACCGTACATATACGGAAGACGTCTCAACAGTCTCCGTAGCGATGGCGACAAGACCGACTTCACGTCAATGAAGTTTCGACCAATGTACTGGTACATGCGTCGCAAGGTGATCACACTTGCCGATATCGGCAACATCTACAGCATCATGCGGCTTCACCGCACTAAGCAGGGCGACAGCTTCAAGTATACCGTAGGCGACTTGTTCTACGCCGTACGCTATATCGGAAAGAACCGTAAATCCGCAAGCAAGGAGTATGAACTTTGAATGTTCTCAGCTTAGAAGCATGGTATACCATTAAGTTCTTGGTATTTATGCTATTTTTACTGGTCGCGATTATCCTGGCTAGTATGGGCATGTCGGACTATGTCCAGTCGAAATGGGTGAAAAAAGCAGGATGCTCCGATAAAATTCTTACGCGCGAGTACTGCTGGGGATTCGCTGCTACTTTATGCTTCATGATGATTGTGCTATACATAAAGGGTCTCAGCGATTCGGCATACGTTAATGACGCTCAGAATATGATTTATCGGCGTACACACATTGAGTACATTTGCACTAGGTCTAAAAATTTAGGCTGTCCAGCCATGTGGAAGCAGTACCTGGCGGACAGCCTGTGGCTTGAAAGAGAACTGGAAAAATACAAGGGAGAGAATAAATGAACTATTTCACGCTTGAACAGAAGTTCGACATCCAGAATGCCATTATGTACTTCTTTAT
>OCTX011768957.1_pt1 | contig 18810 bp, 17 predicted proteins | sample 1539691 | NCBI WGS metagenome assembly OCTX01 (sample SAMN02144231, study PRJEB22623) | gut metagenome | biome: sheep rumen | host: Ovis aries | place: New Zealand | reverse complement strand
TACAACAGGCATTCAAAATTCATCATTCTGTTGAGACCCTTATTACTCATTCCGACAGATTTCAGCATAGCAAATTCTTTTCTTCTAAGACTGATATTAGTAGAAATAGTGTTGAATACGTTAGCCGCAGCAATAAGTGAGATTATAATTATAAATCCATATGCAAAAACTTTTATAATAGTTATAAGATTTCTCACCATCTCAACTTCTTCTGCATAATCATAAACTGAATCCAATGATATATTTTCATCATCTATGATCTCACGCATCTTTTTAGTAGTATTCTTATGGTCATCAGATGTAAAAACGAATCTATAGCCTCCTGATTCACGAGTATCATAAAACGTGAACATACTGTCACGGAAACTAAGCGGATAATAGAGTGTCGTATCCACTGTAAAGCTATCATCAATAAACAGAGGTCTGTTTTCTGTAATATGACCTATTCTGAGTTCTTTTGTAGTATAGAGCTCTGATTCATCAATATACTTATACTCAGGCTCTTCACCTTCTTTGCGGTCAAGCTTGGAATATTTCATCTTTCCATTTTCCCAACCAACAAATCTGTAGTTTTCACTAAGCTCCTTATCACCGACATATACGCTTGAATCAAAAGTTACATCATCATGTTTAAACATATATCTCTTTTCATACTTCTGAGTAAACGTATCATACATATTAAATCCATCCACAACTATTGCCAAAGGGTGCTCAGGATCCATGTAATCGCTTTCGCTGAGTCCTTCTTTTTTCAGGAACTTTTTATAAGCTTCATCATAAACAAAAGCTATATGAATAGTCAACTCATACTTGCTATCGTCGTTCGCTGAATGAGTATCTTTTACGTAACCTGACACATCATCCGCAGAAAAAAATCCTGCAGCATCAGTTGTAATAGCATATGCAGAATCGGTCACATCATCAATAGCTTTCATTTTATTGAAAAGCTCATCGATCTGCACTTTATCTTTACAAATATCCTCATTTTCGCCTATAATAACTTCTATATCGTATGTTAAAGAGTCGAAAGAAGTCTCAGCCGATTCAACGAGATAAGTTGTAAATGAAGCCGCTGAAATAAAGAGAACTATGCTCATAAAAAGGCTTATTATAGTAGCTCTGTATTTTTTCTTATTTCTCTTGAAGTACTTGTGTGCGAGCATTCCCGGGAATCCGAAAACTTTATAAACAAGCTTAGGAGTTCTTACCTTCTTGCCTGACTTTATATCATTATTCTGACGTATAGCCTCAACTGCTGTAACACGCTGTGCTCTTACAGTAGGTATCCATGATGACATTCTTACTGTGAACTGTGCTATTAATATCGACGCAATAATAGCTATAGGTGAAATAACGAGTTTAAGCTTGATGTTACCAGCTGACATTTCACTTATTGAAGCAAGCTTATCACCGAGAAGTGCAAATGTAGTTCCTATACCTGCGATACCGAGAAGTATACCAAGCGGTATTCCTATAACACTTACTATAAATGACTCAAAACCTATCATCTTCTTAATCTGTTTTCTTGTTGCTCCGATAGAAGAAAGAAGTCCGAGCTGTTTTGTTCTCTCGTTTATAGAAATAGCAAAAGCGTTGTAAATAAGTGCGATAGAACCGAATACTATAAGTGCGATAAGGAAAGCAGCAAATCCATATAATATCAACATCGTTGAACCATTTCTTGCTACACCTGAAAATGCAAGAAGCTCGCTGTTCGTTGAACCGATAAGATCATTATTCGACATAAATGAATAGACTTTATTTGGATTTTTCATCTTGAAATATACAGCATATTCATCTGCATTATCGCATAAAGCCTCGTTGCCGTCATCAAGAGTCATCACGTCTCCATCTAATAACATCGAGTCATATTCGCCGACTATAGTATATGTCCTTGAAGTTTTATATGTAAAATCATACTTTGGTCCGTCTTCATCACCATCTAAAATCTCAAGATCACCTATATCAAATGTTATCTTATCTCCTACTTTATACTTAGATTTATACATATATTCTAATACAAATGGAGTAAAGATGATCTCGTCTGATGATTCAGGAAGTCTGCCCTTTACTATATTCACAGGCATACTGTTAAAAAATTCTTTATCGGCTGCTAAAATTCCGGAATATGGATTATAACCTTCTCTTTCATAGTTCATTTTTGCATTTCCGATACTCCTGCAATAAAAAGCCTTGCTTACCTCTGAGGCATCTTCTATCTTTTTAAACTCGTCATAGTTTTCAACGCCTGCACATCCATGCCAGTCGCCCTCCTGTTGTATAACTATCTTTTTTCCGAATTCCATAAAGCTTACAACAGATGTTGTTACAGCACATATAAGAGCTGTTGAAAGTATTATTCCTATGATAGTAACAATTGTACGAACACGGTTTTTCTTTAAAGTTTCTAATGTGACCTTGTGAAATACGTTCATTTTCTTATCACCTCGTCACGCTTTATCTTTCCGTCTTCAATAGCAATTATGCGGTCTGCCTGAAGTGCAACATTTTCATCATGAGTTATAACAATAAGTGTCTGGTTGTACTTCTGATTTGATACTTTCAGAAGATCAACTATCTCCTGACTGTTTTTACTGTCGAGGTTTCCTGTCGGCTCATCTGCAAGAACAACTGCCGGTGCATTCATAAGTGCTCGACCAATAGAAACTCTCTGCTGCTGACCTCCTGAAAGCTCATTAGGAAGATGTGATTCTCTGCCTTTGAGTTTCAGTATATCCAGAAGCTCATTAAGTCTTGCTTCATTCACCTGCCTTCCGTCCATGAGTACCGGAAGAGTTATATTCTCAGTTACGTTAAGTACAGGGATAAGATTATAAAACTGATAGATAAGTCCGACCTGACGGCGGCGGAAAATAGCAAGCTGCTCATCGTTCTGTGCGTATACATCATTTCCGTCCATCCATACCTTACCGCTTGTAGGCTTATCAACTCCTCCAAGTATATGCAGAAGTGTCGACTTTCCTGAACCTGATGGACCAATTATTGCTACGAACTCTCCCTTTTCAACTGAAAAAGAAACGTTATCCAAAGCGTTTACCTGATTTTCGCCTTTACCATATATTTTTGTGAGATTTTCAACTTTAAGTATTTCCATGATAATTCTCCTTATCTTTGATGATGTAATTATTATATCAGATGTTTATGACAGGTCAGTGACTTTAAAATAACAAATGTGTCACTAAACTGCACCGTTATAAAAACGCATTTCAAATTCTGCTCCGCCTTCCGGAGAATTACACGCTTTAAGCGTACCATCCTGACTGCTGACTATGTTTCTTGCAAGTGCAAGACCTATGCCAAAGCTCTGTTTGTTGTTTTCGTTTCCCTTATAAAATCGCTCAAATATATACGGAAGGTCTTCGGCTCTGATGCCGCATCCGGTATCTTTTATCTTTATTTCCTTATATAAAGGATTATCTGTACCGGTCACAGTAATAGTGCCGCCAACCGGAGTGTGCTCCATACAGTTTTTTACTATATTGCCTATAGCTTCACAGGTCCACTGTATATCGCCTTTGAATGTTCCGGAGCCTTTTATTATAAGCCTCTGTTCTCTGAGTTCAATAGGTATCTGCACAGGCATACAAGCTTGTTCGAGCAGCTTTTCCATAGGCACTTCGTCTTTGCGGAATTTTACAGTTCCGGCATCAAGCTTTGACATTTTCAGAAGTGTAGTTATAAGCCAGTCAACTCTTCTCAGAAGTCCGTTCATTTCATGCATGAGCTCTGACTTTTTTTCGATAGTGGTATCAGGTCTTGAAAAAAGCGACATTATAAGATTCATAGATGTAAGCGGTGTACGAAGCTGATGAGAGATATCGGCAAGAGAATCTGCAAGAAATTCTTTATCCTCCCTTAGTTTTTGTTCCTGTTCACGAAGTCTTATAGTCATTTTCCATATCTCGTTCTGTAGTATAGCAAGCTCGCCCTCGGAGTATTTATGAAAATCTATATGCTCATCACCATGAAGCACTTTATCTATATCGGACGATAACTCTGTAAGTTTCTTGTATCTGTAAAAATTAGTCACCAAGTGAATGATTATAAAAAGTAAACATAAAACTGCTAATAAGATGCCTGTACGAATCCCATTAAAGCTTGCCGCAAATACTGCGATAACTGAAATAGCTATCATCAGCCAAAAAGCAAGTCCCACTTCAAAATTTCTCAATAGTTTTATCATAAGTCCACCTTATATCCCATTCCACGTACCGTCTTTATGATTTTAGGATCCTGAGGATCATTTTCGATCTTTTCTCTCAGTCTTTTTATGTATACTGTCAGAGTATTATCATTCACGAACTCCCCTGCTATATCCCATATTGCTTCAAGAAGCTGAGTTCTTGAAAGTACTGCTCCACGATTGTTTATGAACACAAGCAGTAAACGATATTCAAGTGCAGATAAATAAAGATCGTTTCCGTTTTTAGTTGCAATACCCTTTACAGTGTCTACAACAACGTCCCCAAGCTTAGTGACGCTGCCACTTCCTCCTGTAAGACGAAGTATGTTCTTTATTCTTAGTATAAGCTCTCTCGGACGAAACGGCTTCGGTATATAATCATCCGCTCCAAGCTCAAATCCCGTAACTGTACTGAACTCGTCACTTGAAGCCGTAAGGAATATAACAGGTATATCATGATCCGACTTTATTGCTGAACATACAGCAAATCCGTTTCCCTCTGCGAGAGAAACATCGAGAAGTACAAGATCAAAATGCTCATTTTCTATCATTTCGAGTGCCTTATTCTGTCCGTTAGCATTTTTTACGCTGAACCCTTCCTTTGAAAGAAATTCAGTAAGATTTACTACTATACTTTTATCATCTTCAACTAATAAAATGTTTGTCATTTTTTTACCTCCATGACTTACTACATATTATATAATAACATATCATTACATTTTTTTCAATTACAATTCTTTCACTTTACTCCTAAAACCCTCATATCCTCACGATTTTCCAACAGAGCAATTCGACATAGAGAAACATAGCAGATGATACCAACAAAGGACACGCTTGAATGGTTTGTCCTTTCTTTTAATCTGATAAATGCAAATAAAAAAAGACAGGTCACAGAATGAACTGTGCCTGTCTATAAGGTTATTGATTATTACTTGTCCTCAGACTTAGCCTCTTCTTTATCAGACTCTTCATCTTCGCTCTCGAAATCCTCGATAGTAAGATCATCATAGTCAAATTCAAGAAGCTCGTTACAGTTAGGACAATTGATAGAGCCTTCCTCGATCATACCGTCATCAAGCAGAATAGTATCTCCGCAAGTAGGACATGTGATCTCATAAAGCTCATCGTCATCATCGTCGAAATCGAACTCATCGTCATCATCGTCGATATCGTCTTCTCCGTCATCTCTCCAGTCTTCTTCGTCGCAATTATCGCAATCACCGTCGCAATTTTCGCAGTCCTCATAGAGGTCGTCCTCTACCTGACCGAGATCCTCATCGAGAATATCACAAAGCTCTGTGAGTTCATCTACCTGTGACTGAAGATCCTCTACATAAACTACTAACTCAGACATGACCTCAGACATCTGAAGTAATGCTTTGCCCTCTTTTGTAGAGTTATCAATTTCGAGACCATCAAGCAGTCCCTGTAAATAAGACATTTTTTCGGTAAGCTTCATAAACAGCTCCTCCTCTCAATTTAATGACAATAATTAAATTATGCTCTTGACATATACTCGCCGGTTCTTGTATCGATCTGGATCTTCTCTCCTTCGTTGATGAAGAGAGGAACCTTTACCTCAGCACCTGTCTCAAGTATAGCTGGCTTTGTAGCATTTGTAGCTGTATCGCCCTTGAAACCTGGGTCAGTCTGAGTAACAACGAGCTCAACAAAGTTTGGTGGCTCTACGCCGAAAACGTTACCCTTGTAAGAAAGGATCTTACAGATCATTTCTTCCTTAACGAACTTGAAGCTGTCGCCGAGAGTAGATGCACTGATCGGAACCTGCTCATAAGTTTCAAGATCCATGAAGTAGTAAAGCTCGCCGTCGTTGTAGCTGTACTGCATATCCTTTCTCTCAACGAAAGCTGTTGGGAACTTAGCAGTTGGGTTGAAAGAAGTTTCAACAACTGAGCCTGTGATAACGTTCTTGTATTTAGTTCTTACAAAAGCGGCACCCTTACCTGGTTTTACGTGCTGGAACTCGATAACCTGAACAACCTGTCCATCGAGCTCAAAAGTAACGCCGTTTCTGAAATCGCCTGCTGAAATCATTAAAAATACCTCCGTAATTTCAATTAAAGATTATAGTTTATTTTACCACATTTTATGTTTTTTTGCAATACCCTAAATGATATTATTACAAAGTTATGAGATTTTTATCAATTTTCGTCAAATTATCGCATCCGTTTTCAGTTATTATGACAAAGTCCTCAATACGAACCCCGAATTTTCCCGGTATATAGATACCTGGCTCGACTGTGACTACAGTTCCCTCCGGAAGCGGGAGCTTATAGTTCGGAGAAGCATTTGGTTTTTCATGTATTTCAAGTCCGACGCCGTGTCCGAGTGAGTGACCGAAACATTCGCCATAACCTTCCTTGCGGATGATCTCTCTTGCAACAGAGTCAAGGTCGCAGCCTGTGATGCCGGCTTTTGCAGCCTTTATGCCTGCGAGCTGAGCTTCAATGACAATACCGTACACTTTCCGCATCTCCTCTGTAGGTTCACCGACGCACAATGTTCTTGTCATGTCGCTGTGATAGCCATTCCATACAGCACCAAAGTCCATGAGGACAAAGTCGCCGTCCTCAACTTTTTTGTCTGACGGAACTCCATGAGGCATCGAAGTATTTGCTCCTGAAAGGACGATAGTCTCAAAGGACAAGTCCTCTGCTCCGTTTTTGAACATAAGTCTGTTGAGTTCAAGAGCTATATCACGCTCTGTAACTCCGACTTTGATAAATGGAAGAAGCTCATTCATGGACTTTTCAGCTATCTCCTGAGCTTTTCTGATGCACTTTATCTCCTCCTCGTCCTTTATCATTCTGAGAGAGTTAATCGCATTGCTCAGCGAGTCTGATTCGTTGATCTCCAGATAATGGAAAAAGTGCTTATAGCTGTTAAGCTCCTTTACTGTCATTGTCTCGGACTCTATGGCTACTGATTTAACATGATTCGCCTTGAATATCTCCGTAAGCTGAGGAAAGAGCTTTTTCAGCTCTATTACCTCTGCATCTTTTACTGTCGCACGAGCTTTCTCGATATATCTGAAATCGATAAGAAGATAGGTCTTTTCAGGCAGGATGACTACAACTCCGGCTGATGACTTCATACCTGTAAAATATCTTCTGTTTATGTCTGAAGTTATGAGGGCACAATCTGCGTCCTTGAAATGCTCAAAAAGTTTATTTGCTCTTGTCAAGATTTTTCCTCCTTAAAGTTCAGCAAGTGCCTGAACTGCAAGATAATAGCTTCCGAATCCGAAACCGCTGATGCTTCCCTTGCATACAGGTGCGATAACTGAATTTGAACGGAATTCATCTCTTGCGAAAACGTTGCTTATGTGAACTTCAATACATGGTATCTTTATTGCAGATATAGCATCACGTATAGCGTAGCTGTAATGAGTATAGGCTCCGGCATTTATTATAACTCCGTCAAAAGAAGTTCTTGCAGCGTGGAGCTTATCTATGATAGCTCCCTCGTGATTTGACTGGAATATCTCACATTCAAGTCCTTGTTCTTTAGCTCTGTCAATGATATTACTGTTAAGTACATCTATGCTTGTATTTCCGTAAACTCCGGGTTCACGTTCACCTAAGAGGTTAAGATTTGGTCCGTGTATAACAAGGATCTTCTTTATCATATGGATTCTCCTTTATTTTTCATCAATAAATTTTTTTGGCAGGAATGGTTTTTCCAGCACTCTTTTGAATCTGATAAATCTTTTATGTCTGCCCTCAAGTTCAATGGGAGACACATATATCATTCTGACTCCGGCAAAATTTGCTCCCCAAACGTCGGTAAACAGCTGATCTCCGACCGCACCTGTCTCTCTCGGTTTCAGCTTCATCCGCTTCATCGCCTCTGTATAACCTCTTCTGAGCGGCTTACCGCTGTCCGACACGAATTCAAGTCCGAGAGGGTCAGCAAACGGCTTTACTCTTTCAGGATGATTATTTGAAACTATCATAAGTTTTATCCCGTTCTTTTTCATTTTTTCAAGCCATTCGATGATGCCTTCTGCCGGTACAGGGTTATCGTGCGTAGTCAGGGTATTATCGACGTCAAGTATCAGACCTTTTATCCCGTGTTTTTTCAAAAACTCCGGAGTAATATTGACTGTCTTTCTGAACGCAAATTCTGTCTCGGTTTTGGTTATCTTGTGTCTGAATCCCATTAAAATAGTCAACTCCGTTCAATAAATGAAAAAGCGAACCCGAAGGATCGCTTTTATCAACATAAATTTTTCGTAAGATCAATACTTACGCTTACGAGCTGCCTCAGACTTCTTCTTACGCTTTACTGAAGGCTTTTCGTAATGCTCTCTCTTACGTACTTCAGCAATGACGCCATCCTTTGCACATGATCTCTTAAATCTCTTAAGAGCTGTATCTAAAGATTCGTTTTTGCCAACACGAACTTCTGCCACTTCTTTCCCTCCCTTATTCAGAGGTTGCACGAAGCTGACCTCGTACATCTATACTAATCACTCATAAATGAGTGTCAGTCATCCCTATCTCTGAAAACAGCAGATATAAAAATCATATAATATACTAATAGTTTAGCATATTTTTTTATGATTGTCAAGCATTTTTTTCGCTATTTCAAATTTCGTTATTTTGCAACAATATTAACAAGTTTATTTGGTACATATATCTGCTTGACAATATTTTTGCCCTCAACTGCTTCCTTGACCTTAGCGTCTTCCATAGCCTCAGCTATAACGGAATCCTTATCAGCGTCAACAGCTATATTGAGCTTTGTCTTGAGCTTGCCGTTTACCTGTACAACTATCTCGATAGTCTCATCCTGACAAAGAGCCTCGTCGAACTCGACCCAGCTCTGTTCACTGAGAACTGTACCGAATGCTGCATTGTACATTTCCTCAGATATATGAGGTGCAAACGGGTAAAGGAGAGTGCAGAATGTACCAAGCTCAGCCTTTGTTATTGAGCCTGCTGCATATATATCATTGATAAGAGTCATCATTGCAGCAATAGCAGTATTGAACTTCATTGCCTCAATGTCCTCACTGACCTTCTTTATTGTCTTATGGAAGTTGCTGCGGAGCTTATCGCTATAATCGTCACCATCGACCATTATGTCCTGAAGTCCCCATACACGATCAGCAAAACGCTTGCATCCCTTTATGCTGGACTCACTCCAAGGAGCTGCCTTTTCATAGTCGCCCATGAAGAGTACGTAAAGTCTGAGTACATCAGCACCGTACTCTGCAACGACATCATTAGGGTCTATGACATTTCCTCTTGACTTAGACATTTTTTCGCCGTCCGGACCGAGGATAAGTCCCTGAGCTGTTCTCTTTGCGTAAGGCTCAGCTGTTGGAACAAGACCGAGGTCATAGAGGAACTTATGCCAGAAACGGCTGTAGATCATATGACGTGTAACGTGCTCCATACCGCCGTTATACCAGTCTACAGGCATCCAGTATTTAAGAGCTTCCTGTGATGCGAATTCCTTATCGTTGTGCGGATCGCAGTAACGGAGGAAGTACCATGATGAACCAGCCCACTGAGGCATAGTATCGGTCTCTCTTCTTGCGTCCTTGCCGCACTTAGGGCACTTACACTTTACGTAACTGTCTATCTTAGCAAGAGGGCTCTCGCCGTCTGTACCGGGTTCAAAGTTCTCAACTTCAGGAAGTCTGAGTGGGAGCTCCTCATAAGGTACAGCGACCATACCGCAGTTATCACAGTGAACTATCGGGATAGGTTCTCCCCAGTATCTCTGACGGTTGAATGCCCAGTCCTTCATCTTGTACTGAACGCCCTTTTCGCCGCATCCGAGCTTTTCAAGTATTTCAAGAGCCTTATTAATAGCATCTTTCTTGTTTGAAAGGCCATTTAGCTCGCCGGAGTTTACAAGCTCACCTTCACCTGTATAAGCTTCCTTGGAGATATCTCCGCCCTTGATAACTTCGATTATATCGATACCGAACTTCTTAGCAAAATCGTAGTCTCTTGTATCATGTGCAGGAACTGCCATTATAGCACCTGTACCATAGCCCATCATTACATAGTCAGAGATGTAGATAGGTATCTCTTTGCCGGTAATAGGATTGATACCTGTAAGTCCCTCGATCTTAACACCGGTTTTGTCCTTTACGAGCTGAGTTCTCTCAAATTCGCTCTTCTTAGCACACTCAGTCTTGTAGTCATCGAGTGCCTGTATATTTGAGATAGAATCTCTGTACTTCTGGATAATAGGGTGCTCCGGAGCGATTACCATGAATGTTACACCATAAAGTGTGTCCGGACGTGTTGTATATATGCGGAGCTTCTCGTCCTGCTCCTTTATTTTGAAATCAACAAATGCACCTGTTGACTTTCCTATCCAGTTCTGCTGCTGGAGCTTTACATTAGGGAGATAGTCAACATCTTCAAGTCCCTGAAGGAGCTTGTCGGCATACTCTGTTATGCGGAGGTACCATACTTCCTTGGTCTTCTGGATAATATCGCTGTGACAAACGTCGCATTTGCCGCCCTGAGAGTCCTCATTTGAGAGTACGACCTTACAGCTTGGGCAGTAGTTTACAGAAGTCTTGTCACGGAAAACGAGTCCCTTTTCAAACATTTTAAGGAATATCCACTGTGTCCACTTATAGTATCCTTCTTCTGTTGTGTCAACAACTCTTGACCAGTCAAAGGAGAAACCTACAGTTTTGAGCTGTCCGGTGAACTTTTCAATATTTCTGTCAGTAACTATTCTTGGGTGGATATTTTCCTTGATAGCAGTATTTTCAGTAGGAAGTCCATAAGCATCGAATCCGATAGGGAAAAGCACATTATAGCCTTCGAGTCTGCGTTTACGTGAAACTACCTCAAGACCTGAATAAGCCTTAATGTGACCAACGTGCATACCGTGTCCGGACGGATAAGGGAACTCTACAAGACCATAGAACTTCTTCTTGCTGTAGTCATCAGAAGCCTTGAATGTATCATGTTCATCCCAGTATTTCTGCCATTTTTCTTCGATAGATCTGAAATCATATCTTCCCATTTTTATCATTCCTTTATTCAATATATGTATTTATCGGACTATCAATTGATATCCAGATTATTTGTAAAATGCTTTTTTAAGTCAGACTGGAACAGCAGTGCTGCCGCACAGCCGGTATCTATAGCTGCTTCTATGAGATAAATAAAGCTTCCAGGCAAATTGATAATATTATCATCAAAATTAACGATAACTATTATCATCATAATTACCGCAACAGTTGTATTTACGTATTTTATTCCAGTATAAAGTGCAATCGACATTATAACTGCGAGGAGAAGCTCGGCAAAGACAAACTCACCGCCTATTATCATATTGAGTATAGTTTTTACAAGAAGATATGCACCTATAAAAAGTGCATATTTTTTTCCAGTCTCATTATTTGTCCGCATCAGTACTTACTCCTTGGTGATATACTCACTGATATCTATCTGTTCACCGTCAGCCCAAAGTCCCTCAAGCTTGTAGAAGCTGCGGGTCTCCTTGTAGAATACGTGGATTATAATGTCGCCATAATCGAGCACTATCCATGTATTTCCCGTATCAGACTCACGGCGGAGCGGTTCGATGCCCTTCTGTGACATCTGGAACTCAACTTCATCAGCAAGTGTACGTGCGTGAGTATTGCTGGTACCGTTTACTATTACGAAGTAATCCGCAAGAATAGTAAGGTCTGATATTCTTATAGCCTGTATATCCTCGCCCCTTTTGGAATCGAGAGTTTTAATTATAAGTTCAAGTTTTTCTTTCTCAGTCATATTTACCGCCTTTCATTCTCTGAGTTAACCGGAAGCTCTTGCCGGCTCTGCTCCATTCAGCACCTTATCAAGAGTTTGTGTTTTATTATCGTAGTTAGATACTGCGTGTTCTGTTATCCACTCGATTATAGCTGTATCATTTTTGGTCAGCGGCTGCTGATATGGTCTATAGTACTCATTCAGCAGGTTAAGAGTCTCCTGAAGGTGAATGGAGTATATTGAGTATTCTGTTCCGTCCGGACCAAAATACGGCTTTGTTCCATCGCTTCCCTCACCAGGGATCATATCCACCTGAACGCTGTCCATTGTCAGATTTGATGCGAAATCGATAAGTTTGCTAAGATCTTCGATACTCATATCTGTAGCTATCCACTTATGATCGTAGATCTGTTTCATATAGCTGTAAAGCTTTGCCTTGCCCTCGTCCTTAGCGATATTCAGCATTTTCTGCATTGCAGCTGCCATAAATCTTCTCTGATTCTGAATACGTCCGATATCGCCTTCAAGCCAGCCTTTACGGTATCTGATGAACCACTCAGACTGCACACCGTTCAGTACAACATCTCCGGAGTCTACGATTGTGACACCGTCATACTGTATAGGTGCATCAAGAGTCATCGGGATACCTCCGACGCAGTCGACAAGATCAACGATATCGAAGCAGGTTGTTGTAACATATGCATCTATCGGGATGCCGAAGCACTGATATACTGCGTCAAAAACACGCTGTATAGGAGGCTGGATATCCTGATCGCCCATTGAATATATGCTGTTAAACTTTGTATTTGGTGAACTTGTGAAGTCCGGCACAGCTGAGTCTCTTGGTATCTGAAGTATTCTCAGCTTACCAGCCATGATGTCGAACTGGCATATCCACATAACATCGGTATTGAATGACTCCTCATCGAATCCGAGGAACATTACTGTAAACTGACCTTCAACCAGCTGTGGAAGATCAAGACCGTCATCATCCGGCATAACTTCTGTATTGACTTTAGGGTCGATAGATGTTTTATCAAGTTCGCCCTCGATCTCAACAAGCGGCTGCCAGCGTTTGAAATAAGTTATAACTGATACTCTCTCTTTCACACCATTCTTTTTATACCAGAGTATCGGCATATTAAGTATCAACGCCAAAATCAGCACGAGACTTCCTGTTATTGCAGCTACCTTTACCAGAATATCCTTCCAGCTTCTCTTCTTGCCGGCTTTTTTCGGTTCAGGCTCTTCATTCAGGTATGCCTGTTCTTCAACTAATCCCTGTCTTATTGGTGGAGCTTCGTGAAGTCCGTGATACGGCTGTGCCGGCGGAGCTTCATGCAGACCGTGATATTCATTCATATCGTGCGGCGGAGCTTCATGAGCTCCGTGATACACGTTGCTTTGCTCATTTATATTCGGAGCAGCCTTTGAAGGCTGTATCCTTTTCAGTTTTCTCAGCGGCTTTGGGTTCGACGTGCCGGCTGAATTACTGATAATTTCCTCATTATTATCCATTTCGTTCATTTGAGTCCTCTTTTCGCACTAACCTTATTCTTTTCTTCTATTTGTAATCTTGTATAAAAATTATACCCCTCAGCAGTACAAACAGGCACAAGTCCGCCCTTTTTTACCACTGATTTTATAGAAAAAGCAAAAGCTTCCAGCATAGCTGCATTCAGACTTGAATACGAAAGCTTCCTCATTCTGTCGACATCCTTATAATCCCTGTCAGCGGAGATAAGATCACCGAGATACACTATCTCTTCGAGCCTTGACATACCTGCTCTTCCGACTGTATGGAATCTTACAGCGTTAAGGATGTCAATATCTTCGACACCAAATTCTGTCTTGATAAAATAAGCTCCGGCAATTGCGTGCCACAGAGAGCGTGTTTCAAGTTCCTCACGGCAGACCGTAAAGCTGCTTTTGAGCACAAGAGCCTTCTGCTCATCATCAGGCAGTTCCTTGCATATATCATGGAGCAGTCCTGCAAAGTAAGCCTTATCAGGGTCTTCTCCGTATTTTATAGCCAGTTTTCTGCATTCCGCAGCCACATTCAGAGAATGAACATAGCGTTTTGCAGACAATCTCGCCTTTAAAAATTTCTTTTTCTCATCAGGATCAAATAACAATTTTGCTTCACCTCTGTAAGAATATAATCCTTTTGATCTTATATATTGTACTACATTTTCGTCAAGATAGCAAGCAAAATTCTTATTTTTTGCAATTTTTTTTCTTATTTCGGTCGATGAAACGACTACAGGTGCAGATTCACTTATAAGTACCTCACCATATTGTCCCAGTTCATCTGCTTTCTTTTTCAGGAGCTTCATATCACCGTCGTTCCTTGAAACGACACAGAGCGTCACTTCATCAAGGATGTCCTCAAACCTGAACCAGCTGTCAAATGAAAGCAGCATATCGCTGCCCACAAGAAGGAACAGCTCATCTTCAGGGTGAGCACTCCGGAAATGCTCCACAGTATATATCGAATAACTTACTCTGTCGGCACATAATTCAAAATCGCTCACTTCCAGAAGAGGATCATCTGCCGCTGCAAGCCTCAGCATTTCCAGTCTGTCGAGTCCTGAAACGTACTCATCACTTGAACGGTGAGGCGATATTCTCGACGGCACAAGGTAGACCTTATCCAGCTTGAATTCTTCAGAAGCTGCCTTTGCCAGATGAATATGTCCGTTATGCACCGGATTAAAACTTCCGCCAAATATTCCTATACGCATTTCGCACCTCCTTGCAGTTATTAACCTTTTTGACAACACCGCACCAAATTCATCTTGCGGTATTGACCTACATCACTTTGCTTTCGGGATATTTTCGATGACAGGATCTTTTTCGTTACGCTTGAAAAGTACAAATTTGCTTCCTATCACCTGAACTACATCAGCTCCGGTAGCCTCAGCTACAGCATCAGCAGCTTCTCTTGCTGTCCAGCCGGAATTTTCAAGTACTCTCAGCTTTATCAGTTCTCTTTTACGGAGTGCCTCTGCAATGTCCTTGCACATAGCTTCTGTAACTCCGCCCTTTCCTATCTGATATATTGTCTCATATGTTGATGCGATACCTCTGAGGTATGCTCTCTGTTTGCTTGTAAGCATATCAATCACCGTTTCTTTCTTTCAGGTACTTATACAGCTCTTTCAAAGCTGCTCCCCTATGGCTAATCTTGTTCTTCTCGTCTGCATCCATTTCCGCAAGAGTACGTCCTTCATAGAGGAATACCGGATCATATCCGAAACCGTTTGTACCTCGCTTCTCATATCCTATACTGCCGCTGCAGGTGCCGGAAACTACTTCTGTAAATTCGTTATCCATAAAGGCTATCCAGCACTCAAATCTTGCAGTTCTCTTCTCATCCGGAACTTCTTTCATCTCGTCAAGGAGCTTATCACATTCCTGTCCCTTTGGAGCATATCTTGCTGAATATACTCCCGGACGGCCGTCAAGAGCATCGACACAAAGTCCGCTGTCATCAGCGATGACCGGATACTCAACTAAATCAAAAACTGCCTGAGCTTTTATTATGGCATTTTCCTTGAATGTATCTCCGGTTTCATCAGCTTCAACATCCGCACCTGCTTCCTTCTGAGAAATGACCTCGATGCCGAGCGGAGAAAGAATCTCCCTGACTTCACGAAGCTTATTTGCATTATTTGTAGCCATTACGACCTTTTTAATCATCATCTTCGTCCTTTCTTCCGAACAGACGGCTGAAGAATCCACGTTTCTTCTTCTTTTCAGGTTCCTCAGCAGGCACTTCTTCCTGCTCTTCTTCGTCAGTCTCTTCTATATCTTCCTCGTCATTTTCGTACTCATCATCAGAAGCTTCATCTTCCTCAGCTTCTTCATACTCAGTACTTACTTCATCATCGTCTTCGTCCTCATCTTCTTCCCAGCTGTCCATGTAGTTGGTATTGTAAACGTAACCCTCAGCAGCTATCACGCTGTCTTCGTCTTCCGGCTCAGAATCGGACACATCCTGAAGCTTATCTCCGTAGTACTCTTTGATAGCTTCGAGAGCTTCTTCCTCATCGTCTTCATCATCGTCGTCAGAGTATTCTTCTTCATCCTCATCATCGAAGTCTTCATCGGAATCCTCATCGTACTCTTCGTCCTCAGAATATTCCTCTTCATACTCTGCATCTTCATCAGCTTCTGTCTCGTTTTCTTCGAGCTCTGTCTCTTCTTCATCTTCCTCATCGAAGTCGTTGTCACTGAAGAGAGCCTCGACGAATGTACGGCTGTCGAACGGCTGAAGATCGTCTATCTTTTCGCCCACACCGATAAGCTTTACCGGTATACCGAGCTCATTCTTTATTGAAATTACTATACCGCCTTTTGCAGTACCGTCAAGCTTTGTGAGAACGATACCTGTTATAGGTGCAGTCTCGCTGAACAGCTTAGCCTGATTTACAGCATTCTGTCCTGTAGTTGCATCAAGCACGAGAAGTACTTCCCTTGAACTATCGCCTGCTTTATTGTCGATAATTCTGTTTATCTTAGCAAGCTCCTCCATGAGATTCTTCTTATTGTGAAGTCTTCCGGCAGTATCGATTATAACAACGTCGCATCCTCTTGCCTGTGCAGCTTCAAGAGCGTCATATACTACCGCACCGGGGTCCGAGCCCTCTGCGTGTTTAACGATGTCTACTCCGGCTCTTTCAGTCCACACTTCGAGCTGATCTATAGCTGCGGCACGGAAAGTATCAGCTGCTGCAACGAGCACTTTCTTGCCCTCATTCTTGAACTGATAGCAGAGCTTGCCGATAGTAGTAGTCTTTCCAGCTCCGTTTACACCGATGACCATTATTACTGCCGGTGACTGTGTAAGATCAAGCCCCGTATCGTCGCCCATTATTTCTCCGATAACTTCCTGAATAAGCTCCATTATCTCGTTAGGATCGGTGATGCCACGCTCCTTGATCTTTTTGCGTAAACGGTCGCAGATCTCCTCAGAAGTCTCAACACCGATATCGCTCATTATCATAGCTTCTTCAAGCTCTTCAAAAAGCTCCTCATCGATTTTTGTAAATGAGTTGAAAATTCTTTTTAATCTGCCAAGGAAACTGTCTTTAGTCTTTCGCAGACCAGCTGCGATCTTAGAAAAAATACCCATAATTGTTCCAATCTGCCATTAAAAAACGGCTCTGTATTAATATTCGTTTTACCACGTCCAAAAAGGACATTTTTATTGTACGTCTGCAACGTCTTCCTGAAAATCGACCTGTTCCATCTTCAAAAGCTTGGATATACCGTCTTCCTGCATCGTAACTCCGTATAGAACATTTGCCTCTTCCATAGCACTTCTTCTGTGAGTTACAAGCACGAACTGAGTCGTATCCGTGAACTTTTTCAGATACTGTGCATACTTCCTTACGTTTACCTCGTCAAGAGCAGCATCTATCTCGTCAAGGATACAGAACGGTGCCGGTCTTAGGCGGAGTATTGAGAAGTATATCGCTATCGCAACAAAGGACTGCTCTCCGCCTGAAAGCGAGATAAGGTTCTTTATGACCTTACCGGGCGGTGCTACGCTTATCTCGATTCCGGATTCAAGAACATTCTCCGGATCGGTCAGTATAAGTTCAGCTTTACCTCCGCCGAACAGCTCTACGAATATTTCCTTGAAGTTTGAATTGATTATCGCAAAACTCTCGGAGAATATCCTGCACATATCCTCAGTAAGTCCGGCTATGAGCTTTTCAAGCTCTGACTTCGACTTCTGTACATCAGCTATCTGTCCGGACATAAATTCGTATCTTTCAGACACTTCACGATACTCCTCGATGGCGTCAACATTTACGCTTCCGAGTCTCTTGATCTGATTTTTGACATTATTGAGTTCCTGCTGAGCTGCATTCATGTCCTCTATTTTCTCAGCAAGCTCGACAGCCTCAGAAAGTGTCAGCTCATAAACATCGTGGAGCTGATTTCGTATGAAATCATTGTCTCTGCGTCTTGCCTCACGGCGTTCTTCAAGCATAGTGATCTCACGGGATATCTTCTCTTTAGCTTCATTGAACTGTTTAAGTCCCTTATTCAGCTCATTTACGAGCTTATTCTGCTCGCTGTGCATGGACTGATAGCGGAGTATCTGTTCGTTATATGAAGCTGTATTGTCCTTGAAACCTGCGAGCTTCTCTTTGAGTCTGTCTATCTCTATCTGCTTATGAGAGATGATGTCATTCTGGCGGTTTATCTCGTCGTGGAATACCTGACTTCCATGCTCTATCTCGCTCAGACTTGCAGCAATACGCTGTATTTCAAGCTCCTGAGCCTGAGTGTCCTTGACATACTCAATGCTTTTTATTTTGAGTGCTGATAACTTCTCGGATAATTCAGCTCGCTGTGACCTGAGCTTTTCTCGGAAGTCCTTACCCTGAGCAAGCTTATCTTCCTCAGTGCGGATCTCCTCCTCAGTTTCAGCAAGAGATTTTTCAGAATCTTCTATCGTCTGCTTTGAACTCTCTATCTTCTGCTCAATATCAGAAATGAGCTTTCCGGAATTCTCAGACTGCGAATCCGTCTGCGTTATGAGAGAATTCAGAGTCGATATTTCTGCATTTATCCTTACCGCATCTGCATCATTCTGAGCTATCTCAGACTTTACTGCCTCCGAATCGAACCTGAGCTTCTCTGATTCAGCACGAAGCTTCTCGGCGTTGACTTTCAGCTTATCCCTTTCAGCTGATAAGCTTTCGATAGCGGTGTCAAGTTCGTCTATTTCATTTTTTCTTGTTATAACGCCTGCCGACTTCTGAGCCGAACCACCGGTGAATGAACCTCCGGCGTTGATGACCTGTCCGTCAAGCGTCACTATCCTGA
>OCTX012261481.1_pt1 | contig 18826 bp, 17 predicted proteins | sample 1539691 | NCBI WGS metagenome assembly OCTX01 (sample SAMN02144231, study PRJEB22623) | gut metagenome | biome: sheep rumen | host: Ovis aries | place: New Zealand | reverse complement strand
GCCTCGCCAAAACCTTCCACACTCTTAATTTGTGAAGATGAAACGGCAAGTCCTTTCAGATAGTTTGAAACAGCAGCAGCACGATCCAACGAAAGTGCCTGATTCATTGCAGAACTCTCAGCAGCAGACTTGCCGCGGAATCCCTGATTATCAGTGTAACCCTGAATAGCAATGTCGCAGTCTGCATTATTCTTCAATACAGAAGCAAATTGAGCCAAGGAATTCTTTGCAGTAGCAGAAAGGTCTGACTTACCAGTGGCAAAGAGTATACCAGAATCAAAAGTAACCTTTACTGCTTCCAAACCGTTGTTGTCTGTAACAGTCTCAACTTGAGCGTTTTGAACTTTTTCAGCCTCGGCCTTTGCCTTGTCCATTTTCTTGCCGATAATAGCACCAGCTCCGGCACCTACAGCACCACCTACAGCAGCACCTATAGCTGTGTTACCTGCTATGGCACCAATGATGCCACCAAGAAGGGCACCTCCACCTGCACCAATACCTGCACCCTTTTGCTGGTTATTGCATGCAAAGAGCATTCCTACACAGAGGAGTAAAGAAATGATTTTTGTCTTCATAATCTTTTCTATTTTAAGTGAAACATACAAAATCTGATGCAAAAGTACAAAATTCCCTCAACTCTAAACCATAAACTCTAAACTTTTTCGTACCTTTGCAGCAAATTTTAAGAAATGTACAACAAATTATGGCAAAAGAATTAAAAGAATTAACAAAGAGAGCTGACAATTATAGTCAGTGGTATAACGACCTGGTTGTAAAAGCCGACTTGGCAGAACAATCTGCCGTTCGTGGTTGTATGGTTATCAAGCCCTACGGGTATGCAATTTGGGAGAAGATGCAACACGAGCTTGACCGAATGTTTAAGGAAACTGGAGCCCAGAATGCATACTTCCCCTTACTTATTCCGAAGTCATTCCTTAGTCGCGAGGCTGAGCATGTAGAAGGCTTCGCCAAAGAATGCGCCGTAGTGACCCACTACCGTCTAAAGGCCAAGGAGGATAAGAGTGGTGTGGTAGTGGATCCTGCTGCCAAACTAGAAGAAGAACTTATCATACGTCCCACTTCTGAGACCATTATTTGGAATACCTATAAGAACTGGATTCACTCTTGGCGTGACCTGCCTTTGATGTGTAATCAGTGGTGTAATGTAATGCGTTGGGAGATGCGTACTCGTCCTTTCCTGCGCACCTCTGAATTTCTGTGGCAAGAAGGTCATACGGCTCATGCTACCCGTGAGGAGGCAGAAGAGGAAGCAAAGAAAATGTTGCACGTCTATGCCAAGTTCGCAGAGGAGTGGATGGCTGTTCCAGTACTCCAGGGCGTGAAATCGGAGACTGAGCGTTTCGCCGGTGCTTTGGATACCTATACCATCGAAGCTATGATGCAAGACGGCAAGGCTCTTCAAAGTGGTACCTCGCACTTCTTGGGTCAGAACTTTGCCAAGGCCTTCGATGTTACATATCTTAATAAGGAAAATAAGCCCGAATATGTTTGGGCTACCTCATGGGGTGTATCCACAAGACTCATTGGTGCACTTATTATGACCCACTCTGATGATAACGGATTGGTATTGCCCCCTCGACTGGCTCCTATCCAGGTGGTCATCATACCTATTGCAACAAAACCAGAACAGATGGAACTGGTGAACAAGGAAGTCACTCCTATAATTGATGAACTTAGAAAGAAAGGCATCAGCGTCAAGTTTGACGATGCAGACAACAAGCGACCAGGCTTCAAGTTTGCAGACTATGAACTAAAGGGTGTTCCCGTTCGTCTCGTACTTGGAGCTCGTGACTTGGAGAACGGTACCATTGAGGTGATGCGTCGCGACACATTAGAAAAAGAAACACGTCCTTTAGAAGGTATAACAGAGTATGTAGAGCAACTATTGGATAACATACAGAAGAATATTTTTGAAAAGGCTCGAAAGTATCGTGACGAGCATGTCTATGAGTGCGATAACTATGAACAGTTCAAGGAACGAATAAAGGATGGTGGATTCTTCCTCTGCCACTGGGATGGTACCGCTGAGACGGAAGCACAAATTAAAGAAGAGACGCAGGCAACCATACGTTGTGTCCCCTTTGCCTACGAGCAGACTCCTGGTACCGACATGGTCAGTGGCAAACCATCCAAGTACCGTGTCATTATAGCAAGAAGCTATTAATCATATCTTCCAATTGTTCGTTGGAAGGCTGGTGATATACTATCGATGGAGAAGTCGTAATACAGATTATCTTCATCGATAGTTTTAAAATGCTTTATACCCTGAATCGAGTCTTTGGACGTCTCCCATAAAATACGTTCAAAACGCTCGTTATCGCTCACACTGTCTGTTCTCAGTATGCAGTCTGCAAAGTGGTATTCACATTGCACAGGTTCAACCGTATGCATTTGTCCCATCACAACATCGTCATCATAGCCAGTTACCAAACTATTAGTAAGGTTAAGCTGCATAGGCATGGTGGTGGTGGCAAAACTTAAGGCAGCGCCACGATTAGCTGAAAAAGGATAGAATTGAGCCAGCGTGCAATGGTCAACTTGAGCCGTACATCCCTCAAACGACAAGCAGTCACCAAGAGTATTGCTGAACTGACAGTAAGACAATGTCACGGTTGAGTTAATGGCCTTCATCCCTACCCCACCACTGTTGTGTATAATTGAATTTGTCAAAAGAAGAACTGTGCTATCACAAACTAAAGCGTCAACTGCGTTGCGTATCTCGCAATTCACTATGACGTGCGTAGACGATGGAGATAAAAGAGTTATACCTTGCCATTGACTAGGTACTCGGTCATAAGGAAGATAGTCGAACATATGGTCAAGACGGTCGCCTCGGAATATGCATCCATTAGCCTCTAATTCTCCAGAAACATCTATTCCTGCACCATCGTGAAAATAGAATGTCGTGTTTTTTAATGACAGCTTTGCTCCCTCCTTCACTGTAATGCCTCGGCCATAAACAAGAATAGGTGAACTCGATTCGATTAAGCTGTCTTTATTGATGACAAGATCGGTAATTTTAAGGGCATCCCAGCTATAGGTTCTGAGATTGATACGCTGTTCCACCCCACTCTCCAGAGTGAGCACAAGATTATCCTCCACCAACTGTGGTTCATTGCTGTGATTCTCGTGAGTTGTAACTTCAACGAAAACCAGAATACTATCACCTTTGCGTACCTCGAAATCTGTACCAACAGGGTTTAGATAGGTGCCATCTATATTAACACGATAACCAGATTGGGTTCCACGCTCTAAACGGGCCGTTTGAATGCGTATGCCATCCCCTGATTTATTATGCACCCAGAAAACTTGTGTCGCTGAAGGAACGGTACTGAACAAAGTATCAAATCGTACCGTATCTTCAGAGAATGTAAGGCGATTAGTTATGCTTGTACTGAACGATTCGTTGTCCGTACATGCAGTAAATATCACTCCTATAGTGAAAGCAAATAAAAAAAGTCGTTTCATCATACCATGAATAAAACGACTTTTTCTCTCTTTTATTGTGCAGCCATAAACTGGCAGCAAAAAGTTACTTGCCAAAGTAGCGCTTCAGCAGCCCTGCAAAGCCTGCTCCGTGACGGGCCTCGTCCTTTGCAGCCTCGTGCACCATGTCATGGATCGCGTCGAAGCCCATGGCTTTGGCCTGCTTTGCCAGTTCGAACTTATCCTTGCATGCACCTTCCTCTGCAGCGGCGCGCTTCTCAAGGTTCGTCTTGGTATCGAAGACTACTTCACCTAACAACTCTGCAAACTGTGCTGCATGGACGGCTTCCTCCAAACCATAGCGTTTGAAGGCTTCGGCAATCTCCGGATAGCCTTCACGGTCGGCCTGACGAGCCATAGCCAGATACATACCTACCTCGCCGCACTCGCCACGGTAATTGTTACGTAACTCTTCTATCATCTCTTCGGGAACACCCTCTATCTTACCGTCGCCCAGACGATGAACGGTGGCATAGGTCACATCACCTGTCTCTTTCAGCTCAGAAAACTTCGACGCAGGAGCCTTACAGATAGGGCACTTCTCAGGAGCAGCATCGCCTTCGTAGATATATCCACAAACGGCACAGATAAACTTTTTCTTCATAGTCTTAATGTATTTGTTTAGTTAGTAAGATAATTCTCGGTATGCAAAGATACATAGAAAAAACAAATCCCGCAAATAAATCGCGGGATTTGTTTTCAATAGGTCGTCTATTTATTCTTTGTCCATTTTGCATGTTTCGTCGTTTGTACGGTATTTCCGTAGCAAGGGGATTTCATTGCATAAAGCATTTGCCAGACGTTGAGCGACCTCATGTGCACCGTAGATGTTATAGTGCGTATTGTCTTGGCGACCAGCAGGAAGAGCAGGATGTTCACCTGGTTTATACCACATATGCAGTTTCTTTGATCCCTCCACGCCGAGCGACTGTTCCAGGTCGTGGGTAATCTTATTGGCATCAATGAAATGACAGTTCATTCTGACTGCAACATCACGTGGAGCTACTCGATAAAGTCCATGAGTATCTATCAGCGAGTCGCCTTCCAATTGCTGGGGAGCATCTTTGAAAGTTGTGTTGCGCAAAGCTTCATCGTCATCGTTCTTTACTGCTTTTTTTGCAAAGTTACGACGCACTACAGAGTTCATCAGCACAGGAATACCTCCCTTCTCGCGAGTCTCGCGCACGAACTTAGCAAGGTTATAGTCGAACGTAGAACCTGGATCAGTATGACGGTCTGGCTTGGGTTTCTCGTCATTGTGTCCGAACTGGATAATGACATAATCACCTGGTTGTATCTTATCCAATACCTTCTGCCAACGTCCCTCATCAATAAAGCTTTTCGAAGAGCGGCCGTTCACGGCATGATTGTCTACGCGTATAAAGGTATCATCGAAAAAACATTGTAAGGCCATACCCCACCCTCTTTCCGGTGAACCTGTCGACAAATCCTTCTTAGCAGCCGTAGAGTCGCCAATAATGAATATCGTCGTTACCTTCTGCTGCGTGGAGGCTGTCAGCAAGAACAATGCCAACGTTGCAAGAATCGCTTTTCTCATCGCAATACATTAATTAGTTCCTCTGGACTTAGCATCTGTTGCTCACCTGTCTCCATATTCTTCAGCGTCACCTTGCCTGCAGCAATCTCGTTCTCACCTGCCAGGGCCACATAAGGGATATCCTTGGAATTAGCATACGACATTTGCTTCTTCATTTTTGCTGCATCAGGGTAAATTTCAGCGCGAATGCCATGCTCTCTGACTTGGCCGATGATGGGCAGGCAATAAGCCGTTTCCTTCTCGCCAAAGTTTATGAACAGCAACTGTGTTGTCGTTACAGAGTCCTTCGGATAAAGTTCGAGCTGGTTAAGCACGTCGTAAATACGGTCAGCACCAAACGAGATGCCTACTCCCGATAGACCAGGCATACCAAAAATGCCCGTTAAGTTGTCATAGCGGCCTCCACCGGTAATGGAACCAATCTGTACGTCAAGGGCTTTAACCTCAAAGATAGCACCGGTATAGTAGTTCAATCCTCGGGCCAGCGTAAGGTCAAGCTGAATCTCGTTTTTCAGTCCTACTGTTTTCAGCGTGCTAAGTATGAAGCGTAGCTCCTCAATTCCTTTCAGTCCTGTCTCACTGGTCTTTAGTACATCGGCAATGGTTGCTAACTTCTCGTCGTTCGAGCCTGACAGCGAAATTATGGGTTGGAGCTTTTCTATCTGCTCCTCGCTGAGGCCATCCTCACGAAGTTCCTGATTAACGTTGTCAAGGCCTATCTTATCCAGCTTGTCAATGGCTACCGTGATGTCGACAATCTTGTCTGCAGCACCAATTACCTCTGCAATACCAGAGAGTATTTTACGGTTATTAATCTTAATCTGTACATGGATGCCAAAACGTGAGAAGACAGTATCCACTATCTGCATTAACTCTACCTCGTTAAGCAGCGAGTCAGAGCCGACAACATCGGCATCACACTGATAGAACTCCCTATAACGCCCTTTTTGAGGACGGTCAGCACGCCATACTGGCTGAATCTGATAACGCTTGAAAGGCAACTGCAGCTCCTCGCGATGCATCACCACATAGCGGGCAAAAGGCACCGTGAGGTCATAGCGCAGACCTTTTTCACATAGCTTAGCTGCCAAGTGGAGAGCATTGCGCTCTTTCAGTTCCTCATCAGAAGTCTTTGCAAGGAAATCGCCCGAATTCAGTATCTTGAAGAGCAGTTTGTCACCTTCTTCGCCGTACTTGCCCATCAGCGTCTGCAAGGTCTCCATGGCTGGAGTCTCAATTTGCTGGAAGCCATAAAGGGCATATACCTCACGAATAGTATTAAAAATATAGTTGCGCTTGGCCATTTCAATAGGACCAAAGTCACGCGTTCCTTTGGGTATACTGGGTTTCTGTGCCATTTACTTACGTACTATGGTTTGTGCACGGTCGGGGCCTATGCTGATAATCTTGATAGGAGTCTCCAATTCCTTTTCCAGGAACTCGATGTAGTCTGCAAACTGCTGGGGGAACTGCTCCTCACTGGTAAACTGCGTCATGTCTGTCTTCCAGCCGGGCAGCTCTTCATAAACAGCTTCAATGCCTTTTTCTATGTCGTAAGGGAAGTCACGGGTCAGTTCTCCGTTCACCTTGTATGCCGTGCAGGCCTTAATGGTGTCAAAACCGTCCAGCACATCACTCTTCATCATAATAAGCTGTGTGACGCCATTCACCATAATGGAATAACGCAGGGCAACAAGGTCTATCCATCCACAACGACGCTCACGACCAGTCACAGCGCCATACTCATGGCCTAAGTCACGAATTTTCTTGCCTGTCTCGTCAAACAGTTCTGTTGGGAACGGACCGGCCCCTACTCGTGTACAGTATGCCTTCATAATGCCATACACCTCGCCAATCTTGTTTGGACCAATGCCCAAACCAGTGCAAGCACCGGCACATATCGTGTTCGATGACGTCACGAAAGGATAAGAACCAAAGTCCACATCGAGCATTGTTCCCTGGGCACCCTCACAGAGAATACTCTTACCAGAGCGAAGCACCTTGTTGATTTCGTGCTCAGAGTCTACCAGATGGAACTGGCGAAGATAATCTATTCCCTCAAGCCATTTCTTTTCTACCTCATTGATGTCGTACTCGAAGTTCATCGACTTCAGAATAGCCTCATGGCGAGCCTTGTGGGCAGCATATTTCTCTTCGAAGTTATCAAGGATATCGCCCACACGAAGACCGTTGCGCGAAATCTTGTCCGTATAGGTCGGACCAATACCCTTGCCCGTAGTACCCACTTTGTTCTTACCCTTCTGAGCCTCGTAAGCCGCATCAAGAATGCGGTGGGTAGGCATAATGAGATGAGCCTTCTTCGATATATGGAGACGTTCCTTCAGTTCATGGCCACTGGCTTCGAGCGCCATGGCCTCGTCCATAAACAGGTCGGGGGCCAACACAACGCCATTGCCAATGATGTTAACCTTGCCACCCTGAAAAATACCAGAAGGGATGCTGCGAAGTACGTATTTCTGTCCCTCGAACTCCAAAGTGTGCCCAGCGTTAGGACCACCCTGGAAACGAGCCACCACATCGTATTGCGGTGTCAATACGTCAACCACTTTACCTTTACCTTCGTCGCCCCACTGCAAACCGAGTAGGACATCTACTTTACCTTGATTCATGTTGTACTATGTTTTATTTAGAGTTGTCGTCGGTTTCTTCTTTGCTGCCTGCCGTGTTATCACTGCCTGACATGAGCTGCAAATGCCATAGATGTAAAGCGAAAAGCCATCTTTATGGAACCGGCGCAAGTTTAACGCCTTGATGGCCGCATTGACCTTTGCCGACTTGAATTCCGTCACCTTTCCGCATATTGTGCATATCTGATGGCTGTGACTGTCGTTGGCATAGCAGGCTTCGTATTTTGTTCTTCCCTGAAAGCGGTGCCTGATGACCAGCCGTAACTCCATGAAGAGCTTCAGGTTATTATACAATGTTGCCCTACTCACAGGGAAACGTTCGTCATCATTCAGTTTGCTGCTAAGCTCCTCAAGGGTGAAATGCCCGCTGATACTGTATACAGCATCAAGGATGGCAAAGCGCTCAGGAGTCTTGCGCAGACAGTTCTGTTCTAAGTAGCTGGTCAGAATATTCCTTACCGTTGCTTTTACATTATCTTTCATTTTATGTGGTTAGATGGTTTAAAACCGCACAAAATTACTACTTTTTCTTTAGAAACAGGCAATAATAAATTAAAAAAGTTCTAAATTAATGCTTTTCAAGGCACTTTTTACCATTCGTTCATACATCAGGCCAAGTCCTGAGAGTCTGATGACGCTCTGCATGGCTGCTTTTCTGACACATGGGTAAGGCCCTTGCAAGGCCGATAGTGCCTGATCCAGAAATTCGTTGATGCCACGTTCGTTAGGCTCCTGCCCGTTCATAAACAGGCGGGTAAGCACATGGAATCCGCATAGCTGGTAATACTCCTTCTCGCAGGCTATCCACTGAAAGGCCTTTTCTGGTGCGTAGGGCAGATGTTGCCAAAGGTTGAATGCGGCCTGCTCGGCTATTTCCTGCGACGTCAGCTGTTCCATCCAGATGTCGCATACCTCAGATAGCATTCTGTCGGCAGGCATTATCATCGTAGCCAATATCTTGCATTCGCGTACGTCTTCTTTCCATAAGGCTATGGCCAAATCGTAGTCCTTGCCCAACTCGTCGGCCATCTCACGCAGCCGGGGCAACGTTGCCCCCCAGTTCAGCTTGTAGTCAAGTCCTTTATCGCGCATCGACTTGGCCACGGCGCCGTCCATCATCTGACGGAAGGACTGCTTGATTTCCTTTACCCTATTTCCTACGTTGTCCATCTTATATCAGTGTGGCATATTCCGTACTATAGCGCAGCATCTGGTGGGCATAGCTTTCTGAATAGCTGACCTCTATGTCGCATATCTCCCCATTGTCGTCAAGCAGTGGAGTCAGTTGCGGATTGATAAAGCCCTTATATGGTGCCAGATTCAGTTGCTTGTAGCGTTCCAGCACTTCTGTGTGCAGCCTGGCATCCACTTTGACCGCATAGCGTTCCACCAGCTGTCGGGCTGCTTCGAAGTCACCCTCGCTCTTGATGCGTTGTACTTCGGCCAACAGCTGGGCAAACAACAAGCGTAGTGCCTCGTAGTCAGTGATACGGACGTAGGTCTTTCCGTCCCGCTGCTCCAGGCGGACGACATTTCCTTGCTCGTAGCACCAATGAGCTATCAGGGCTCTGTTGCGCATGTGGGCTTCCTCTATCTGGCGGCCTGGTTCAATACGGATTAGCTGGGTCATCAGGCCGTTCATTATGTAGCTGTAGTACTGCGACTTGTATGCTTCGCCGTCAGGCACCAGTCCCAGCTCTACCAGTTTCTGGTCTGCAATGTAATATAGTCCGAAGAGGTCGGCACGCGCTTCCTCTATCGTATTGCCGTAAGCCTTCAGTGCATCAGGGTCGACGCCAGGCAGCAGCCGTCCGCTGCCATGTCCCAGGCATTCGTGCAGGTCGGTATGCAGGTCGTCGCATATATCTCCATACTTGTCAATAAGGACCAGGGTGTCCTGGTCGATGACGAACTCCTCTTTGAAGCCGCTGCCGCGTGATGCCTTGTTGTAGGCATCGGTAATGTTTGAGATGGTAATGCTCTTCGAACCATGCTGGGCCCGAATCCAGTCGGCATTAGGCAGATTAATGCCAATGGCGGTAGAAGGATATTCATCGCCGCCCAACATGGCGGCACAAATGGCATTGGCGGTGACGCCCTTTACCTTGGGCTTGCGGAAACGGGGGTCAACGGGCGAATGGTCTTCAAACCACTGGGCGTTCTTGCTGATGGTCTGCGTTCTGCGGGTGGCTTCCATGTCTTTATACTCCACAATGCCTTCCCACGAGCCTTTCAGCCCTAAGGGGTCACCGTAGACCTCAATGAAGCCATTGACAAAGTCTATTCTTCCTTCCTGTTCCTCTACCCATGCTATGCAGTAGTCGTTAAACTTTCTCAGGTCGCCTGTATTGTAGTAGTCAATCAGTAACCCGATGACGTGGCGCTGCCGTTCGTTCTCGGCTACCTCCCTGGCTTTTTCCAGCCACGACACGATATGGCGTATGGCATTGGCATACCGCCCATTGGCCGACCAGACCTGCTCTCTGATGACTCCGTCTTGCTTTACCAGCGTTGAGTTCAATCCATACGACACAGGGGCATCGTCGTTGCCGGCTGCGTCTTTCTGCTGCTGATAGAAGGCTTCTGCCTCCTGCTGTGTGACACCGTCGTAGAAATTACATGCCGAGGTGGCTACCAAGTCCTCGCCGTCGGCCTTGTTCACGCGCTTAGGCAGCACCTCGGGGTCAAAGATGACCGGGAACAGTTCGTCGCACAAGGCATCGACCGTTTCGCCCGGGCGCAGGGGCAGCCGTACAGGGTTGACCTCGTGCAGCACCTGTCTCAGATAGTCTTCGCTGAAGCCTGGCAGGAATTTTTCGCTGCCGTAGTGGTGGTAGATGCCATTGGAGAACCACACACGCTTCAGATATACTTCCAGGGCCTTGAAGTCGTCGGTGTCGTGGGCCACAGTCAAGTCCGTGTACACCGTCTCCAGTGTCTTGCGAATACGGAGATTATGCCGACCGAACTGGTCGAAGGTGATGTCGCGGCCATATAGGGTGGCCTGCGACAGATAGTATATCAGTCTCTTCTGTAACAAAGATAATTGCTCAAATCCGTTTAAACGGTATCTGAGCAATTGTAAATCAGCAAATCGTTCGTCTGTGTACTTCATGCTTTCTTCCTGGTCTTTTTCACCTTCTCTGCGGGATGCTGAGCCAACTGCTGCATGCGATACTCGCGAGGAGTCATTTGAAGCAGCTTGTAAAAAGAAGCATAGAACGATTGCCGGTTGGCAAAACCAACCATGTCGCTCACCTCTTCCATACGAAGATCCTGGTAACGGCGGTCAACGAGAATCGCCATTGCCTCTTCAATGCGGAATTTGTTGACGAAAGAAGTGTAGTTCATGTGGAAACGGACATTCACAACCGCAGAAATATAGCGGGTGTTTGTTCCTAAGTCTTCGGCAAGTTTCTTGGCTGAATAATCCTTATCCTTGTACTTCTTCTGCATAACGATGATATCCAGGATTTTCTCCTTCATCTCGTCCATCAACTTAGGGCTTACGAGACTGCGGTATGCAGCCTCCTTTTCTCTTCTTTCAGTAATATTGTACTTTGCCATAACCCTATGATTAAGATTTATATGCATTTCATCGGCAAAGATACAAAAAAATTCCATACTATTACAATATTATTTCATAAAAAACATTAACGGCACGAAAAAAAATTCTACACACCTTGATAAGATACTTCAACAATTTGTATTGCGAACTATTTTGTCACTTATCAAAGTTCTTGTAATAAAATGCCGCGAGCCTCTTTCAGATAGTTGAAGCGTATCTCGATGGCTTTTCCCCATTTGCTGGTGAACAGTTCCGAGACGTCAAGGTCTATCTTCCACGTGCCTTTAGCCTCCATACGGTCTATCATGGTGCCCAGCGTCAGATTGGCAATGTCCTCGGCGGGTACGAAACGGCTGTCCTCGCCTTTCTCGTCGCTGGTAACCTCCATCAGCAGGCCGGCGTCAATGAGTTCGAACAGCAGGTCGGTCACGAAGCGGATGGGAATGTCTGTCTCGGCCCTGAGCTCCATGACGCTATACGGCCGTCTGCCCTCGTTGAACCGTCGGCAGATGCGGCTCAAGATGAGTGCGCACAGCATCAGTTTATAGCGGTGGCTTATCTCGCCTGAGTGGGCATCGTAGTCGTAGTAGTCAAGGTTCTGGTTCGTGTAGCACAGCTCGGCGCCAAAGAGACAGATGGTCCATGATATCTGCAACCACAGCATGAACAGCGGCAGGGCGGCGAACGAGCCGTAGATGGCGTTGTAGCTGGACAGGAATATCTGGGAGTTGATGTACACGAACTGCAGTCCCTGCATGGCGATACCAGCCAGTATGCCCGGCACGATGACGCTCTTCGGGCTGACCCTGGTGTTAGGCATGAAGATGTAGAGAGCGATAAACATGGCCGACATAAGCACGTATGGAATAAGGTCGATGAGAAACCGTACGGCCGAACCCAGCATCATGAAGCCTGTCATCTGGTCGGCCATGGTGGCCATGAAGATGGAGATACCCGACGTCAGTACAATGAGTATGGGAAAGACGAAGAACATGGCCAGGTAGTCTGTGAAGGTGCGGAACAGCGAGCGCGACTTCTTGACCTGCCATATCTCATTGAAGGTGTCCTCTATGTTGCTCACCAGCATCAGTACGGTGTACAGCATGAACAGCAGTCCGATGCCCAGGAATACGCCGCTCTTGGTGTGCACCAGATAGCTGTTGACGAATCCGATGATGATGTCGGCAGCCTGTGGCTGCGTAGAGAAGGCGTCGCGGAACCATATCTCGATGTACTTGCTATAGCCGAAGCCGCGTGCTATGGCAAAGACGACGGCGAGTATGGGAACGATGGCCAGCAGCGTGGAATAGGTCAGTGCCGAGGCCTGCGTCAGCACGCGCTTGGCGGTGAAGAAGCGTATGGCGAGCAGTATCTTCTTCATGGCCTTGACCAGCAGGAAGCGAAGCGGCGTGACGTCGCCCCGCGTAATCTGCCAGATGCCGGTGGTGAAAAACTCTATCAGCTGTTTCATCTTGATGTCGAAAAAAAGAAAGCACTGCCCCTATAAGCCGGGTTCTGTACCTCTCGTGGCGAGAGGCGTCTGCCATTTATCTACACCGCAGGTTACCCTGTGGCTCAAGCATTCTACCCTCCGTCGTGACGTAGTCTCGGGCGGACAACCCTCAGCCGACGGTTTACGCGAACTTGCAGTCTCCAGACGGAACAGCACGCCGATTGCCCGGCGCCTGGTGGGCTCTTACCCCTACCTTCTCACCCTTGCTCCGCCGTGGCCGGTTGACCACGACGGGGCGGTCATTCTCTTCTCCCGTATCCTGCCGTCGCCGGCAGCTGGCATTTTCACCAGTGGAGCGTCCTGTACTGCCCGGACTTTCCTCTCGTGCCCTGATGGGCGCCAGCGGCAGACCGTGGCACTGCTTTCAGTGTGCAAAATTACGAAATTATCAGGAAAAAAAAAGTAAAAAAGCTTTTTTCTTTCCTTTTTCTGCCGAAAAGTCTCTTTCTTCGTCGGAATCTGACTATTTCTTGCGTTTCTTTTTCTCCATTCTGTCCTCGATTCTGTGAAACGAGGATGAAACGAGGATAGAACGAGGATAGAACGAGGACAGAACGAAGATAGAACGAAGATAGAACGAAGAAGAGCGCCTTGTGGGGGCGCTCTTTATTTGTGATGCTTCTGAAGCAAGGGTTACCGTATGCGGTCGGCGGCTTTGACCAGCCGTTCGTCGGCCAGGATGGCCTTACGTGCCATGAAGCAGAGTATGGCGGCTATGATGGGCAGACAGGCCTGCCATGGCAGTTGTTCGGACATCTGTCCCTGCTGTATGAGTACGGCCAGGGTGATGTACCATGCCAGGTTGACCAGAATGCACACAAGGCAGAGGGCTGCCTGGCGTGGGCGTTTCTTATATATAAATATAGTATATAGACTCAAGGACGAGGCCAGCATCTGTATAACGAACAGTGGCCAGGCCATGAAGTACACCATGCCCAGAATGACGGCAATGAGCAGGAAGACAGTTTGTTTTCGCTGTATCATGGCCGGTTTAGGAGGCTTGGTTGTCTGAGTCCTGCTGCTGTTCGCGCATGGGGTCGCGCCAATACACCTGGTCCTCGATGAACTCTTGCGTGGCCAGGAGCGAAGGCTTGGGCAGCTTCTCGTAGTAGCGCGAAATCTCTATCTGCTCGCGGTTCTCGAAAACTTCTTCCAGCGAGTCGTTATAGGAGGCAAACTCGGCCAGCTTCTTTGACAGGTCGTCTTTAATCTGCAGGCTAATCTGGTTGGCTCGCTTGGAGATGATGGCTACGCTCTCGTAGATGTTGCCAGTGTCCTTGCAGAGATCCATAATGTTGCGGGTGACGGTGTTAACCGGTGCTTTTGACTTCTTGTAATCCATTTATCTTGTTGTTTAATGTTTATCGTTTGTGGGGGCTCCATCAATCGCCGGTGACTTTCTTGCAACGTGCAATGTATTTCTCGGCGGTCTTGCACTCTTCTGACTCGGGGAACTCGTTGAGGAATCCGTAGCACTCGTCCTCGGCATCGCGGTAACGCTCAATGCGTTTCTCCTCGGAAGAGTTCTGGGCCAGTTCGTATTTCGACTTCATGATGAGCAGTGAGAACTTCTCGCGCAGCGAGCTGAAGGGATAGCTCTTCAGGGCGTTCTGGGCGGTAATGATGCACGACTCGTAGTTCGACTCGCTGTTGTTGTTGACGTTGCCGAAGTATCCGCCCAGGTTGTAGTACAGCTCGGCCGAGAGGTATTCCTTCATCACCAGGTTGTCCTGCAGTATGAAGAGCTGTTTCTGTGCTGTCTCGCGCAGGGGAGAATCAGGGAAGATGTCCATGAACTGCTGATAGGCGTTGATGGCACCGATGGTTGACGACTGGTCGAGCCGCGGGTCGGGCATGCTATGGAACAGTGACTGTCCTGTATAGAAGGAAGCCTGTTCGGCAAAGTCGCCCTTGGGGTAGCTCTGGTAGTACTTGCGGAAGGTGGCGCTGGCGGCCTCGAAGTCCTTGTTGCAGAACTGGGCCATGCCCAGCATGTAGAGGCTCTCCTGGGCGCTCACCCTACCCTTCTGCACGGTTACGAGCTCTTGCAGCAGCGTGGCAGCCTGGGCAAACTTGCCCATGGCAAAGCACTGCTTGGCATATTCGTATTTGTAGGTGTTGTCGTTAGACTTGTAGACGCTGTTGAACTCACGGGCGCACCCCGTCAGCAACAGCGACAGACAGAGTATGATGATGCTGTTCTTATACATCCTTATTCGTTTTTGACGTGCAAAATTACTCATTTTTTGCCGAAGCACAAACTTTTTTTGATAAAAATTAGGGTTTTGGCGGGTAATTTATGATTTATTTTGTACCTTTGCAGAATATGAACTTCCAATTAGTGTCAAAATACAAGCCTACGGGCGACCAGCCCGAGGCCATTCGCCAGCTGACCGACGGCGTGCTGCGCGGCGATGCAGCCCAGGTGCTGCTGGGTGTTACCGGCTCGGGCAAGACCTTCACCGTGGCCAATGTCATAGCCAACGTGAACCGCCCTACACTTATCTTGTCGCACAACAAGACGCTGGCAGCACAGCTTTATGAAGAGATGCGAGGTTTCTTTCCGAACAATGCGGTAGAGTATTATGTCAGTTATTATGACTACTACCAGCCTGAGGCCTATCTGCCGACTACGGATACTTACATCGAGAAGGACCTGGCCATTAATGAAGAGATAGACCGTCTGAGACTGCGTGCGGTAAGTAGCTTGATGTCAGGAAGGAAAGACGTCGTCGTTGTATCTTCTATTTCATGTATCTATGGCATGGGTAGCCCAGTAGCGCTGAACGAGAATATCATAGAGATTCACCGCGGACAAATAATGGACCGCAATGCGTTGTTAAGGAAATTGGTCAGCGCATTATATGTCCGCAACGACATCGAACTGAAGCGTGGCAACTTCCGTGTGAAGGGCGACACCATCGACATTGCCATGGCCTACTCGGAGGCGGTGCTACGCGTGACGTTCTGGGATGACGAGATAGACAGTATCGAAGAGCTCGATGCCGTCACCATGCAGCGCATGGCCTCGTTCGAGGAATACAAGCTTTATCCCGCCAACCTTTTTATGACGACAGAGGAGCAGACCAACATTGCCATACGCCATATCCAGGACGACCTGGTGAAGCAGGTGGCCTTCTTCGAGGAACAGGGCGACGGCATCAAGGCCCAGCGCATCAAGGAGCGTGTGGAGTACGACATGGAGATGATCAAGGAGCTGGGCCACTGCTCGGGCATCGAGAACTACTCGCGCTATTTTGACGGTCGTCAGGCCGGCGAGCGCCCCTATTGCCTGCTCGACTTCTTCCCCGACGACTTCCTGATGGTGATAGACGAGAGCCACGTCTCGGTGCCACAGATTGGGGCCATGTATGGCGGCGACCGTGCTCGCAAGACCAATCTGGTGGAATACGGATTCCGGCTGCCTGCCGCCTTTGACAACCGTCCGCTGACATTCGACGAGTTCAGACAGATGACCCATCAGACCATCTATGTATCGGCCACCCCTGCCGACTACGAGTTGAACGAGGCCGAGGGCGTGGTGGTAGAACAGGTGATACGCCCTACGGGACTGCTGGACCCCGAGATAGAGGTGCGACCCACGGAGAACCAGATAGACGACCTGATGGAGGAAATCCAGCAGCGCATAGCCAGTAAGGAGCGTGTGCTGGTGACCACGCTGACGAAGCGCATGGCCGAGGAACTGTCGGAATACCTGCTGAACCATGACATCCAGACGGCCTACATCCACAGCGAGGTGACCACACTGGACCGTGTGAAGATACTGGAAAACCTGCGCAACGGCACGTACGACGTGCTGGTGGGTGTCAACCTGCTGCGCGAGGGACTGGACCTGCCGGAAGTGTCGCTGGTGGCCATTCTCGATGCCGACAAGGAGGGTTTCCTGCGTTCGCATCGTTCACTGACGCAGACCGCCGGACGTGCAGCCCGCAATGTCAACGGCAAGGTCATCATGTATGCCGACAACATTACTGCCTCCATGCAGCTGACTATTGATGAGACCCTTCGGCGCAGGACCAAGCAGCTAAGATACAATGAGGAGCACGGCATTACGCCAAAACAGATAGTCAAGGCCCTGAATGCCTCATTGACCTCTGGTGACTCGAGCGACGCCAGGGAGCTGCAGCGTGCTAATGCTTTCGCCAGGCTCTCTACAACCGATACCAAGCTGTCGGAGGGTGCCTTTGCTGCCGACCCGATTATTGAGCGCATGACACGTCCGCAGCTGGAAAAGAGTATTCAGGAGACCACCCGCCTGATGAAAGAGGCTGCCAAGAAGCTCGACTTCCTGCAGGCAGCCCAGTACCGGGACGAAATACTGCGGTTGCAGAAAGAGTTGGAACTTAAATAAGTTTAAAATTTAAGGATTAAAGATTAAAAATAGCGGCCTGCTGCACTAAAGACAAATATTATTTGTACTTTTGCACGAGCTAACAACTATAAAAGAACGGATATGAGAAAGATTTTGATGACACTGCTGGCCCTGATTCCGCTGTCGCTGTGGGCTCAGGACAATACGTGGGAGCAAACTGAGGAGGAGCAGGAAGAGGAAGAAGTGCAAAAGGCCAAGGCGAATCCTAATGCCAAATACCTGCGTGGTGCTGTTCCTGTAGTCGACGGAAAGGTGCTCTTCAGTACAACGATTGAAGCACCCGGCAAGACGGCCGCCCAGTTATACGACATCATCAAGGGCTATATGACGAAGATGACCAGGGAGAAGAACCAGATAAACAGCAAGCTGGTTGTTGACGATGCCCAGAATGCTGTCATCGGCGGCAGCTACGAGGAGTGGCTGGTGTTCAAGAAGAATGTCATCTCGCTGGATCAGACGCGTTTCATATATGCCCTACAGGCCAAATGCACCGACGGCAAGGTTGAGCTGGAACTGGGGCACATCCGGTATCTGTATGAGGAGCAGCGCGACGCGCAGCGCATCAAGGCCGAAGGCTGGATTACCGACGACGATGCCGTGAACAAGAAGAACACTCGACTCTACCCCATGACCGGAAAGTTCCGTCGCAAGACAATAGATCGTAAGGACTTTATATTCAACAAAATAGAGACATTGGTAAAATGAATACCGACGTTATCCGCAACTGGCTGAACATCATCTTTATGCTGGGTGCCGTGGTAGGACTTGTATTCTATTTTACGCACCATAAGGAGACAGGCATCTACATCATTCTCATTGCCATGGTCATTAAGTTTGCCGAGGCCTCTCTCCGAATGTTTAAGGTATGACGAAAAGACTCTACTCCCTCCTGTTAATCCTCGCCTGCATAGCCATGACCGTGCAGGCGCAGGTGTATAATCAAATGACGCCTGACGGAAATATTACCCAGCGCGACGAGTTTGGCAACAGCGGCAATTTCAATCCCAACAAGCGTGACACGACACATCAGAACGTGGAGATACCCATTGGAGTGCGCACGTGGACGGTAGACCGCCGCTTTGGCGATATTCTGCCGGCAGAGCCTGACACCATTCCCCACCTGTACCAGAACACGATTTATGCCACTGGTGTCTATGGACAGTACAACACGCTGGGCAATAACTATTCGGCCAGACAGAACCGCATCTTCATTGACCGTCCTGAGTTCAGCCAGTTCTACTTCACACAGCCATACGACTTCTCCACCAAGGAGCCTGACCAGTTCAAATTCGTCAACACGCTATCGCCGTATGCGCATGTCAGCTATGAGTCGTGCGGCGACAAGCAGAACGGCGAGGACCATATTGACGCCAAGTATGCGGTGAACGCCGGAAAGCGGCTGGGAATGGGGTTTGACCTTGACTATCACTACGCTACGGGCTACTATGCCAACCAGAACAACTCCAATTTCAGGGCTACGCTGTTTGGCACTTATGTGGGTGACCGGTACCAGATGCACTTGCTGACTTCGTTCTACCACCGCAAGCACAGCGAGAACGGCGGTATTACCAAAGACGTCTACATCACGCATCCAGAGGCCGAGGAGTCGTCGTTTACGGAAGAGGAAATACCCACTGTG